>ENA-UOOK01001965-UOOK01001965.1-fermentation-metagenome-genome-assembly--contig:-NODE-1965-length-26080-cov-10.522690_pt1 | contig 26080 bp, 22 predicted proteins | sample MGYA00245777_ERZ724023 | MGnify/ENA primary metagenome ERZ724023 (study PRJEB28704, sample SAMN03018312) | fermentation metagenome | biome: anthropogenic terrestrial biome; feature: soil... | reverse complement strand
ACGGATATGCTGGGCTGAAAACGCCAATACTGTAAGTTTCAATCTATTCCAGCGCAGTTTTTCTCTGCTAAGATACTAAATGCTTATTTTTAAGTGGAACATAATCGCATGTGGTACAATGAAACATTACCATAACCGATCAGAGTTTGTTTGACTACACAAATTTAGCTTGACACATTTAACCTTTGTATGTAATAATACTCAAAACAGTGAGTGTGCATAAAAGCAGATGCTTGAGCTGCATAGGGGCGTTACAGCCCTACACGTGGTACAGTAATCCCACGGAGTCACTTATAAAGTGATTCTGTGGTTTTTTTACTATTAACTCAACTTTCACACCTCAGCTTGCGAGTAGTATTTTAAAGCGCTAATACCGATACGCTGAGGTGTGATATCACCCTCTGTCGGTAGCCAGCTGCGTAGGCAAGCGCTCAATTAAGGAGCGTACCAAAGGAGCGTACCAACTGGAACGCTCCCCCAAGAAGGATAACCCAAGCTAATGGAACGCTCCCCCAAGAAGGATTACCAAAGTTACCGGAACGCTTCCCCAAGAAGGATAACCCTAAAATACTGTGGGAAAGTTGAGTCATGAAATAGTAAGATTTCCGGAAGCTTAACAATCTATGATTACATCAATATGCGAAGTGTTATTCTTTGAAGTTAGTGCATATTATTTTGAAACAACAACAAAGTACACATTCAGATATACGGTTACTGTAAGATAGGAGGATTTCTATGGCTGGACTAATGCTTCATTTACTTATGGCTCATAAGATTAAACCGAAAGGGAGTATATTGTTTTACATAGGAAGCATTGCACCCGATGCAGTTTCGAATTGGAAGGACAAAGATATTACGCATTTTCGAAATCTGACTGACAGGAATGAAGCGTTGGCAAACCTTGCTCTGCAGACCTCACCGTCAGATGATTTTACTGAGGGCGTTCTGCTGCATTTGTATATGGATTGGCGATGGGATACTCTTGCTAGGGATGAATTTATAAAAAAAATTGACGGGGATTGGTTTATTAAGTATCGTAAAGAATTAAGCCTATCAAGCAGCTATGCATTTCATAATGCCGACTGGGCAAAAAACCTATGGGAACAGATGGAATTACTTGATAGCTCTGAGTATGGCAAAACTCCCGGTGCAACTGTTGAGGAGTTAAAGGATCTCATATGCCGTAACAACAAGTGGCACAATGATAATAATATGGAACCGTCGACCTACTTCACACCGGAGTTTATTGAGAAATTTATTAATCAGGTTGGAGATGAATATACCCAATGGAGAACCCAGCGAGAAATTGAATATTATAATTCTTTGCCTGTTGATTTTGTTGATTTTATTGATTTTGAGAAATTATCCGATGGCGAAATAGAACTTTTTTGTGTTGCAAAAAAGCCTGCTATTCCCGAAAAGAAATGGGTTCCGGCTTATGATTTTGAAATTCGAAAGAATAATAATCGTGCTGGAAGGATTAATTTACGTATAGGTTATACAGATGGCTTGTATTATGGAGGACATATTGGATACAGCGTTGATGAACAACATCGTGGTCACGGTTATGCCGAAAAGGCATGCAGACTTCTTACACCAATTATAAAAGCCCATGGTATGAAGAAGGTACTAATAACCAACAACCATACCAACATAGCTTCCAAACGTACTTGTGAAAAACTTGGTGCAAAACTCATCCGAATAGCGCCTATTCCTGAGTGGCATGACCTTTATAAAGATGGTCAGCGGTTTGAGAATATATTTGAATGGAGTGTAGATTAAGTAAATAATGAAAGTGAGATTATATGGGTATTAATGAAGCCTGATTATTCTTGGGGATTCGCCTTCGTCAAAATGACATAATACAGCATCCTTAATATTTTTTTTAATATCTTCGTAATCATCTCCTTCGGTGAAGACAGAGTATCCTAACGCTTTTGCTTCATATCCACCTTCTGGTGATTCCTGTATTTGGAAAATAATTTCATTTACCATACTAAACGCCCCTTCTTTACTATACAAATTTATTATACCACTCTGTAAGCTAAACTACTATTATGGGTTTTAAGAAAAAACAATGAACTACCCACCACTAGGCGTTTTTCAACCAGAATGGTTGAAAAACGCGAAGAGGTTGGGAGACATTTGGGCCTCGTTATATCAACCAAACAGGAACTGCCCGATTTTTGCCATCAATCGGCCGCAGGTTATTGGTTAGGCATATAACATTTCCCGTTCCAACTTTCATTTTGAGGTGCTTGGAAAGCTCGTCAAAATTGGTTTCGTCTGTAACCGGATTCAACACACTAAAATTTTTAGTCGCCCCTACAGGGTTTGAGCTTTTTTTGATTTCTATGGGATATAGCGTACCATCCTGCCATATGATAAGGTCAATTTCTTTTGTATTACTGTCTCTGTAATAGTATAACGGAGGCTTTTTCCCAACATTGACAAAGCTCTTGTAGATTTCGGAAACAACATAGGTTTCAAAAAATGTACCGGCCATAGCACCTGATTCTAGAACATCGGGACTGCTCCATTTGGTCAAATACGCTGCCAGCCCTGTGTCCAAAAAGTACATTCTGGATGATTTTAAAACACGTTTTAACGCATTATTGTGATATGGCTCAATCAGAATTACAATTCCGGATGAAACTAAAACTGATAGCCATTGCTTTGCCGTAGGTGCTGAAATTTCAACTTCCTTTGCAAGAGCATCATAGTTTACCATTGTACCTGTATGTGCTGCAGCAACACACAAAAATTTATAAAAAGCTAATTCATCTGCAACCTGTGTTAATTCTTTGATATCTCTGCTCAGATACGTCTGAACATAGGAGGAATAGTATTCCTCTTGATTTACATTCGGCTGCTCATAAATCCTTGGCATGCCACCTTTGAATATTCGCTCAAAGACATCAGGCAAGGTCATGGGCTTTGCGATCTGAATACGCTTTAATAGTTCATCCTTTTCAGTCGTGTATTGGTCAAACAAGGTACCGAAAATCTCATTATTTGAAAGCCCAAACAAATTGACGATTCCTACTCTGCCGGCCAAACTCTCTGAGACATTTTTCATCATGTGGAACATCTGCGAGCCTGTAAGCCAAAAGTCGCCAGAATTTTTATGACGGTCAACATACATTTTAATATATGGGAATAATTCCGGTGCGTATTGAATTTCGTCTATAATGACGGGCGGGCTATACCGTTCTAAAAAAGAGACAGGTTCATTTTTCGCAAATAATCTGTCCTCAGGATCATCTAATGTAACATATTTCCGGTGTGTTGCACTCAGTCTTTCCAAAAGTGTTGTTTTACCCGATTGTCTTGGACCGGTAAGCATGAGGACGGGGAAAGTGCTGCTTATATTCAATATAGTATCCTCAATTTTTCGCTTAATGTACATATAATCTCACCTCGCTTTAGGCAAATCTAAAATATAAATTTATATTAGCATAAACAAATGCGAGTGTCAAATGAGGTGAACATAATCACATATGGTGCAACGAGACATTATCATAATCGATCAGTAATTCAAATCCTGTTGAATGGAAAACGCTGAATGGAAAACCTCAAATCGAAACCTCAAATCCTTTGAATAATAACATTGACATACTTAAAATATATGTATATAATAAAATCTAACTTTAACACACTAACACGATAAAGCAATAACGGGGTGAAGCTATGAAGAAATGGAATATATACACACCGGAGGGAATGCAGGATATTCTTTTTGAGCGTTGCTATGTAAAAAGAGATCTGGAAAATAGCATTAGAAAGCTATTTTTGCAATCAGGCTATAACGAAATAGAAACTCCTACTGTAGAGTTTTATGATGTTTTTTCCGGTGATCAAAGCTTGATTCCCCAAGAGGACATGTTTAAATTTACGGATCAGCAGGGCAGGATTTTGGCTTTAAAGCCTGATATGACTATCCCGGTTGCCCGTGTTGCTGCAACAAAGCTAAAAGACAACCTTTGGCCTGTTAAATGTTGCTATATAGGAAATACCTTTTCTTATAATGAGTTAGGCGGCGGTAAGCAAAAGGAATATACTCAAGCTGGAGTTGAAATATTAGGTATTAAAAGTCCAGAAGCGGATGCTGAATTAATTGCTCTTGCGGTTCAGTCACTTAAGCTTGCCGGGATTGACGAGTTTCAGATTGATATTGGACAGGTGGATTTTTTCAAAGGTCTAATGGAGCAATCCGGTTTGTCGGAGCAGGAAGCCGAAGAGATCAGAGAATTAATTGACACAAAGGATTTTGTTGGAGTGGAGCAGTTGGTAAACAGCCATTCGATACCGGAAGAGCTTAAAGAGCTTATTTTAAATTTGCCTCGATATTTCGGTTCCGCAGAGCTTATAGACGAGCTTGAGAAAAAGAATGTGAGCGGAAAAGCTTCGAATGCGTTGAAATACCTTAAAAATGTGTTGGCAATTTTAGAGGATTGGGGCTATGGAGAGCATGTATCAATTGATCTTGGTATGGTTCAAAGTATGAATTACTATACAGGCATTGTTTTCAGGGGATTTACCTATGATATAGGCTTTCCTTTGCTTAGTGGAGGAAGATATGATAACCTTGTAAAAAAGTTTGGTCGCGACATTCCTGCTACAGGTTTTTCTTTGGGCATAAATATGATCCTTACAGCACTGGAAAGGCAGAAGAAGCTGCCTTGCAAGCCGGGTGGCGGCGTATATATTCTGTATGCTGAAAAGAGTAGAAGAAAAGCATATGAGATATTAAGCGAATTAAAGAAAAATGGTATTGTGGCCGAGCTGTCCATAAGTGGTATGGATATTAAAAAAGCGATAGCTTATGCCGTGCAAAAAGCAATGGATAAAATAATAATAGTGGAAAATGATACTGAAATAGAAACTATTGATCTCATATAAATTGAAAATATTATGATTGCTCCCCAGAAAGTCGTGAAACGACTTTTTCCTGCAGGTTTAGCTGCAGGAAGTTGCATCAGGTTGCAGCGAGCTGCAACCTGATGCAATCACAATATGGTTATCACCCAGAAAGTCACTTTGTGACTTTCTGGGTGATAACCATATTGTTGGAAAAGAGGTTAATTGCTTTTGGCGGTAGTTGTCAATTATTTATTTTTTATATTAAATGATTATGTCGTTAGTTCAGTATTCTTTATCTTTTGTAGATTCTAACAATAAAGATTGACAAAGAATTACTGACTAAAAGTTTTAGTCATTTTAAATTATTTATGCACATGTACCCTGTTAAAGGCTATACTGAAACAAATTGCGCTTGCATCAATTCGATATATATATGGTGCATTTATAATTTAACATGTATAGCAAAAAAACGGTGAAAGCTTACGCTTATTGTGCGATGGTGAGATATAAAGTAACATTTATTAAAATGTATAAAGTAACATTAATAAAGGTGGAGATAAAAATGAGATATTTAACAATAGCTCTTGCAAAAGGGCGATTAACCGAGTTATCAATAGATTTGTTAGAAGGAGCAGGTATAGACTGCACAGAGTTAAAGGAAAAAACCCGCAAGCTTATTCTAACGGATGAAAAAAACAGAATACGCTTTTTTCTTGCCAAACCCGCTGATGTACCTACATACGTAGAGTATGGCGCAGCTGACATAGGGATAGTGGGTAAAGACACCCTTTTAGAGGAAGGGCGGGATTTGTACGAAGTTCTTAACTTGGGTTTTGCCGAATGTAAGATGTGTGTCGCAGGACCAAAAGAACTTGAAGGCAGCATGGATAACCTTACAATATCAAGGGTTGCAACAAAATACCCGGAAATAGCAAAGGAATATTTCAGGCATAGACGCCGCGAGTCGGTGGAGATTATTAAGCTGAACGGTTCCGTTGAATTAGCACCTCTCGTCGGACTTTCAGAGGTTATTGTTGATTTGGTTGAGACAGGGAAAACGCTAAAAGAAAATGGTCTTGTTGTCTTGGATACATTTGCAGACATTAGTGCAAGAATGGTTGTAAATCGTGTCAGCATGAAGATGGAAGGGAATCGCATTAATAATATAATAAAGAATGTACGATACCAATTAGAAAAAAGAAATTTTTAAGAGTATAAGTCAAAGTCATTTTTTGGACGGCATTGTATCACCAAGCTACCCTTAGAGTGCGTTCGGAAATACTTGATTTAATTCACATTACCTATAGATTTGCAAAAGCAGTCATTAAGAAAGAATATTTCTAAAAGCTTTACATTCAAGCCTTGTTATTAATCAACAATTACTCTATAAAATGTATCGTCTTCAAGAGCATTAGTGTTTGGCAAGGCTTCTAAAAACATCGAAAGCTTTATATCCTTTTGTTTGCATTTTTTGAAATACTGCTCATAGTGGCCGTATACAATTTTTGTATTATCCTCAAAGAATTGAATGTATCCAAAATTACCCGTTTGCTTAAATTCTTCGCAGATCCACTCGTAGAAAGCGTCAAGAGTTAATCCACGCCAATCGTATGGGTTCTCCCTAATAAAACTAAATTTAGTTGATGTTATATAAATTGAAGCTGGGTCAAAGCAATAATATTTATAATTGCTTGTTGGAGCATCTTTTACAAACATAGTTATATTATCAAGACTGAAATGCATATCGTGTGCTTTCTTTATTGTGCTCTCTGGCAAGGGTTTTTTTGAAACAAAGTATGAAATAAAGCTCATTAATATCCCTCCAATTATATAGTCTGAATGTATAGTTCAAATATACAGTTTGAATCAAAGCAAATCAACAACCAGCTGCTGATTTGCTTTGAAAAAATTAATTTTATAATCCAAAAAAGCTATGCGAGTCGCATCTTTGGTTGTTTGGTCTAACAGGGTGGTAGTGTGGTTTATTGAGTATTTTTCCATCGGAAGTATGAGCGGAATTATAATAAGGCGTATTCCCTCCTGCAACAGCTGCAGCTTCAAATGCATCCGTATAAAGAACGGCATACGTATTTAAGTGCATGCTATTACAGCGTAGTCTTGAAACTGCTGCTCCTTGAGATAATGGACTACCCACCGCCAAACCGCCTAGACCTGCAAAGTTGACTAAATAAGCCTCCCAATACTTTATTCCGTAAAGTGTTCTGTAAAGGACAAGATCTCTTGTACTCGACGAGGCATTGAGTACCCTTGATTCAGCACTTGTACCATACCAATCTATTATTTGGTCATTAATATCTGAATAGTTTTCACAATAATCATAAATTATAACAGCTACAAGAATTGTTACACCAGCCAATAAAGCGATCAATGCAATATATGGGAAAGCTGTCGCACATATTGTGCCCAAAGTGGCAAGTTGTTGAGTCAAAACTGCTGTTGTAACAGTATAACCCATAGATAATAGTACCGGATCATATGTTGTCGACATTACCTCTGCTTTTTTCGATTCATTCTCAGGGAAAGTACCAAACATTTTATAGTGTTTTTGATACTCTTCAACATCACTTTCTAGATCTTTAATATATGTTTCTGGGTATCCTTTTTCATTTAGGAATTTACGAATATTTTCTTCTAGCTCCGAAGTTGAAGATATAACTGAGTTATCAATCTCTTTATATATATTATTTAGGGATGCAATGTCCTTTTCAGGCAGAATATTTTGGATTTCATTAGGTGAAACACCTCTTTGTAGAAGGTCTATTGTTTTTTTATTAATTGACTCTAACTCCGGATACTGTTTATAAATGTCCTTGGATATATTGCTTATGCTGTTAATCAAATCAGCATTGGAGAGGAACTCTGGCAGATATGTTTTTTCTGCTAATGAAGGTGAATTGAGCATAAGAATTAGTGTTAATATTAGTAAAATAGATAAAAATTTTTTGCATAATTTCATAATAAACTAATCTCCTTAACCTTTATTGTTTCTATTTGCTAGGTAACTGCGGGAGGTTTTCCTTAAACAAAGTTCCATAAAATATTGCAGAATGCCGTAATGATTATGTTGCCTATAGTTCGTTTCTTTGCTGGAATTTATATGAGTTCTTTTACATTCACTCATCAAAAAGCTACAAACTATATAAAGTATACGTATATGCAAGTATTATAGAACATTAGACAGCTTTATTAGTTTTATTTGGTGTTACAGATGCACATTTAATTTGCATGCCTCCTTTCCTTGATGTCACAAATAGTTAATTGCGAAAGTCTATAGTCCCTAATTTTACTTGCTTTGCGAAAAATAATTTCAACTTTTTCCTCAACATAAAGCCAAAACATCGTTAGCGGATTTTTATAACTGTGGATAAGTTTTTATATAATCAGCCTCAATTTTATTCTATTACCCTGAAACCCGCATTACTTCGTTGAAAAAAAGTTTATCCACAATTTTTGGTTTTTTAGTTTCGCAATTCCCTAATGTCACAGATACTTATTATCATAAATGCCTTTATTATTTTTTTATGCTTACTGATATAGATATTACCCCAAATATTTGGATTCTTTAATAAGATTGATCCGTAAAAGCAATGAAGGTAACTTGGTATATCTCTTGTTTGATATCGTTTTATTCGGCTGCTGCATATTTCCTCCTAACAAATAGATAAACAATGAATATTATGATGCATTGCTTCAAAATAGTACACAAATATTATATAGGAGTCTCATATGTCATACATAACGCTTAGGATTGTATTTTAAATTTTCAAAAAAGCATATCAGTACGTTTTTGCTATATTACCTGCTTTTTCTAATGAGCGTCTGTAACTTAAACTTCAGCTAAAATTGTGTTTTACGAAACGTTCTTAATCTCTTTGGTTTTGTATTTTATTTAACTAAATCATTAACATTTGCACTAGTTATATTTTACCTGTATAACCATGTGATGTCAACCAAATTAGACTATTTTTCTTACATTTTCAATCAAGTGGGGATATAAGGATGAACGAAAAAATAGAAAATTATTGACAGGGTAAGAATATAAATATATAATTGACTATAACTTTAGTACACCAACACGGTGAAGCAATAACGGGATAAAGTCGCGAGGGTTGAATACAAACTAAGTTTGCAGATTAACAGAGCAAGAGCCTTAGTTATTGTTGATTTGGTTGAGACAGGGAAAACGCTAAAAGAAAATGGTCTTGTTGTCTTGGATACCTTTGCCGACATTAGTGCAAGAATGGTTGTAAATCGTGTCAGCATGAAGATGGAAGGAAATCGCATTAATAATATAATAAAGAATGTACGATACCAATTAGAGAGGAAATAATTATCGTATAAGGTTAAGATGGAGCATAAGAAATTAAAGGAAGATAGTGAAATGAAAATATACAATTATATGCCTGAAAGTATAGGCAGACTGGTTAGTAAGCTAAAAGAAAGAAACAATGAGGAGCAAAAGAATATAACCGAAGCGGTGCAATCCATAATAAGTGAAGTCCGGCAAAGAGGCGATGAAGCGCTTTTTGAGCTTACAAAAAAATTTGACGGGGTTTCGCTGCAAAATCCTGAGGTAGAAAAAAGCCTGATTGAAAATGCTTTTGAGTCCATAGAACCGGCGCTCGCAAGAGCAATAAATAGAGCTGCCGGCAATATCCGTTCTTTTCATGAAAATCAAAAAGAAAAATCATGGTTCACAACCGAGGAAAATGGTATCCTGCTTGGTCAAAAGGTGACGCCGTTGGAAAGAGTGGGCATTTACGTTCCAGGTGGCACAGCGCCGCTTCCGTCTTCTGTTTTAATGAATGCTATTCCAGCCAAAATTGCCGGAGTTAAAGAGATTATAATGCTTACGCCACCGGGTAAGAACGGAGTGCCTAATCCCGCTATTTTGGCTTGCGCGTTAGTAGCGGGTGTGGACAGGGTTTTCCAGGTAGGAGGTGCACAGGCCATAGCAGCAATGGCCTATGGCACGGAAACAATTCCTAAGGTCGACAAAATAACAGGACCTGGGAATATCTTTGTAGTAACAGCTAAAAAAATGGTTTATGGTGTATGTGATATTGATATGATTGCAGGTCCCAGTGAAGTGCTGATTATTGCCGATGATTCCGCAAAGCCGGAATATGTGGCAGCCGATCTTTTATCACAAGCAGAGCACGACATCCTTGCTTCTGCCATCCTGATTACAACAAGCCAGAAGCTTTTAAAAATGGTTCTAATTGAAATAGAAAAACAAACTGCGAAGCTGCCAAGGAAAGAGATAATACAGCAATCTTTGGATAATAACGGTGCTATGGTTCTTGTGGATTCCATAAATGAGGCGGTTAAACTTGCTAATAAAATTGCCCCCGAGCATTTGGAACTCTGCGTGAGAAATCCGTTTCTTCTTGTGGGAGATATTAAAAATGCAGGCGCGATTTTTCTGGGTGAATATTCACCGGAGCCCCTAGGGGACTATATGGCAGGTCCTAATCATGTGCTTCCCACCAACGGTACAGCAAGGTTTTATTCACCTTTATCGGTTGATGATTTCGTGAAGAGGTCAAGTATAATCTCCTATTCAAAAGAGGCGCTTGAAAATGTATGGCAGGATATAGCCACATTTGCTGAGGCTGAAGGTCTTACAGCCCATGCAAACTCGGTTCGTATTCGCTTTAAGGATAGCAGGTAAATGATAGAAATTATTAAAATTATAAATGCGGAGGAATACAAATGAGCAGGTTCTGGAGCAAAGTCACAAATAGTATTACACCATATTTTCCCGGTGAACACCCTCGGGATAAAAAATATATAAAGCTTAACACAAATGAAAACCCATATCCACCATCATTGAAAGTGCATGATGCGATTAACAGTGAAAACAACAGCAATATACGGTTGTACCCTGATCCGGACGCAATGGAGCTTAAATTAGCTATTTCGAATTATTATAAGGTAAAGAAAGAAGAAGTTTTTGTTGGGAACGGTTCCGATGAGGTGCTGGCATTCTGCTTCCCCGCATTCTTTAATTGCGGGGAGGTTATCTCGTTTCCGGACATAACCTATAGCTTTTACCCGATATATGCGGATCTTTTCGGGGTAAAATATAAAACAGTACGCCTGAATAATGATTTTACCATACCTCTTGGCGCTTTTTCGAAGGATGTAAAGGGCATATTTTTAGCAAACCCAAATGCACCCACAGGCATAGCTCTTGGAACCAGCGAAATTGAAGCATTTGTTAAGAGCTTTTCAAACACTCTGGTAATTGTAGATGAGGCTTATGTTGATTTTAGTGATCAATCAATGGTACAGTTTATAAATAAATATGATAATCTGTTGGTTGTTCAAACATTTTCTAAATCGCGTCAGCTGGCAGGGTTAAGAGTCGGATTTGCTATCGGTAATGCCGAGCTTATTGAAGGTCTTGAAAAAATAAAAAATTCATTTAACTCATACCCACTTGACAGGATAGCGCAAAAAGCTGCGGTTGCTGCAATTGAAGATGAGCAGCATTTTAAGGAAACCTGTGCGAAGATAATTAAAACACGGGATTATACATTTGATAAGTTAGTGGAGCTTGGTTATAAAGTGCTTTCGTCAAAAACTAATTTTCTTTTTGTATCTCATGAACGTTTTTCAGGCAGGGAACTATTTTTGCGATTAAGACAGGAGGGAATCCTAGCCCGGCATTTCCCAAAACCAAACATTGAAAACTGGCTAAGAATCACAATAGGAACTGACGAAGAAATGGGTATACTGATTGAAAAGCTTAAAGGTTTGGTGGTATAATAACCCCGTAAACGAGGTTATTATACGCCTCCGGCGGATTTGATGCACCGCCGAAATTTTTGCCTGCCAGCAAAACGGCGATGTGCAATTATATCATGCGTTTCTTCGAAATCATGATATAATTTTGTCGCTTGTAAATCACGTAAAAGGATAGTTATAACGAGACTTAAGATGCGGACATCTTGTTGAAATGGCTGGTCGCAAACTTCGTTTGCTGCTCGCCCATGTAACCTGGGTGTGTTGAAAATATAGCTTGCCAAGAAAGTACATAAATTAAAATAAGTTATTTTGCTTTGCAAAAAACAGATCAAGCATTTTCTTTCGTTTTTCAAAGCGAAAGACTTATACTAATCCGCAATAAAATTCATTGCGCGAGGTTATGAGTTCCTTATCTCACGATGTAATCAAAAGCATCACTGCACGCGACTGGATTATAGAATGTTTTTAAATGCGGACTAGTATTACATAAAGGATGGGGGAAGAGGTATGTACAGAACAACCGAGATATCAAGAAAAACATATGAAACAGATATCTGCATAAAATTGAATCTGGACGGTATGGGGAAATCAGAAGTTGATACTGGAATCGGTTTTTTCGATCACATGCTCACTTTGTTTTCAAAGCATGGATTGATAGATTTGAATATTAGTTGTAAGGGAGACCTTGAAACGGATTCTCACCATTCGGTTGAGGATGTTGGAATTGTGCTGGGACAGGCTATTTCAAAGGCATTAGGTGATAAAGCTTCAATCTCACGATATGGGTCTGCCTATGTTCCCATGGATGAAACCCTTGCCAGAGTGGTTATAGACTTATCCTCCAGACCATTTCTTTACTATGATATTCCATTTACAAGACAGGAACTGGGCAACATGGCGGTTGAAATGGTAGAGGAGTTTTTCAGAGCTGTTTCTAATAATGCCGGGATAACACTGCACATTGAGGTTTTGCACGGCACAAACAACCACCATATGGCCGAGGCAGTTTTCAAAGCTTTTGGCAGAGCATTGAGGCAGGCAGTCATAAGAGATGAAAAAATCATAGGAGTGCCGTCGACAAAAGGTTTGCTATAACAAAATTCGCTAAGGTGGTATTTAAAAATGATAATATACCCAGCAATAGATATAATGGGCGGGCATTGCGTAAGGCTTTTACAGGGACGCTTTGACAGTGAAACAGTTTATGGAGATGATCCTGTTCTGATGGCTGAAAAATGGGTATCCCTTGGAGCTCAATGGCTTCACACGGTTGATCTGGACGGCGCTAAAGATGGGATATCAAGCAACAGGCAGATTATATATGAAATCGCAAAGAAAATAAATGTTCCTGTGCAAATGGGAGGCGGCATACGCACGATGGAAGACATTTCACAAGCACTTTCTTCAGGCGTTGAAAGAGTTATTTTAGGAACTTCCGCTGTGAAAGATCCTACTCTCGTAAAAGATGCTATTTTAAAATATCCGGGAAAGGTTGCTATAGGTATTGATGCAAAGGATGGTAAAGTTGCTATTGAGGGCTGGAAAAAGGTAAGCGATTTCACAGCCGTTGAGTTTGCCAAAAGGATGGAACAGCTTGGTTGCAAGGTTATAATATATACCGACATAGCAACTGATGGAATGCTTAAAGGACCAAACCTGAATGCAATGGAAGAGATGATAAAAAGCGTATCCATGGACGTAATTGCGTCCGGTGGTGTGGGTTCTATAGATGATCTATGTAATTTGAGAGATATTGGAGCATCCGGTGCCATCACCGGAAAGGCCATTTACACAGGTGCGATTAATTTAGAGGAAGCTATAAAAAAGCTGGAAAAATAATATGAATCTATCGCTGAAAGTTAGCTTACTTCTTATCAAAAAACGACTAATAAATTTCTTAAATTTTATGTTTGACTATAATTTGGTTATCACCAAAAAAGCCACAAAGTAGCGTTCTATATAAGTTGAACTTAATTTTACTTATGCTGTGGCGAACAATAAAGGATTATGCTCGCATAATCCAGCAATTCAGGTACACACCCCCATGAGAGACCCCGGATTTAACAAATGGGGTAGGTGTTTTTGCGAAGTCACATCATTAGAAAAATGTTCAACTTATGTAACAAAAATCAAAAAGATTTTTTCTACTCAAACCCTTAAGCTCATAAGAAGAAAGTATCTTTTAGTTTTTTGTTTGAAAATCTGGTCGAACTGTACTGTTGCAAAACTCTCTATGCATATAGGAAATAGAGTGCAAATAGTATATCATGAATTTCGGAGAAATTGCATGATATAATTGCGCATCGCCGTTTTCGCCGACAGGCGAAAATATCGGCGGCGCATCAATTCCGCCGGAGGCATATAATAACCTCGGCGCCGAGGTTATTATAGCATGTGACTAATTTTTGTCCTTATCACGGATTTCAACTCTCCTTATTTTACCGCTAATGGTTTTCGGTAATTCAGAAACAAACTCAATAACCCTTGGGTATTTATAAGGAGCGGTTACTTTCTTAACATAATCCTGCAATGTTGTAACTAATTCATCCGAAGCAGTATATCCTTTTGAAAGAACAACTGTAGCCTTTACAATTTGCCCCCTTATTTCATCGGGGACTGCTGTGATGGCGCATTCCAAAACTGCAGGATGCTCCAAGAGAGCACTTTCAACCTCAAATGGACCAATCCTGTAGCCGGAGCTTTTTATAACATCGTCCGCTCGTCCTACAAACCATAAATATCCATCCTCGTCCTGCCATGCCATGTCTCCTGTGTAGTAAACATCATCGTGCCATACTGATTTAGTAAGACGCTCATCGCGGTAGTACCCGTCAAAAAGACCAATTGGCTTGGTTTTGTCGGTTCTTATTACGATCTGACCTTCTTCACCGGTGTCGCAAATGTTTCCGTCAGCATCAAGCAGTACAATATCATAGCTTGCCACAGGTCTGCCCATTGATCCGGGCTTTGGCTTCATCCAAGGTAAAGTTGCAATTGCAACCGTCATTTCGGTTTGTCCAAAGCCTTCCATTAACATAAGACCGGTAGCGTCATAAAATTGCTTATACACTTCGGGATTCAAAGGCTCTCCGGCAACAACACAATATTTAAGACTGCTTAAGTCAAAAGCTTTTAAATCTGCCTTTATAAAAAACCTATAGATTGTAGGCGGCGCACAGAATGTGGTTATCTTGTATTTTTCTATCTTATGCAGTAGATCTGCAGGCTGAAATTTGTGATTATAGTCATATGCAAAAACAGCACTACCACAAATCCACTGACCATATAGCTTACCCCATACGGCTTTTGCCCATCCGGTGTCGGCTACGGTAAAGTGAAGCCCGTTATTTTGCACATTCTGCCAATATTTCGCGGTTATAATATGTCCTAATGGATAGGCGAAATTATGAAGTACCATTTTTGGCATACCGGTGGTTCCGGAAGTGAAGTATATCAACATTTTATCTTTAATTGTCACATCATCATCGCCGGTAGGACGGATAAATTCTTCTGAAAAGCCGGTATATTCGTCATGATAGGTATGCCAACCGTCACGTTTTCCATTCAATGTGATTTTTGTTTTCAGCGTTGGGGATTCCAGCGCTGCTTCATCCACGCTGTTTTGGACAATGTCGTCGTCAACAGTAATAACCACTTTTATATCGGCGGCATTATTTCTATATACGATATCTTTTTTAGTTAAAAGGTGGGTGGCCGGAATGCCTACAGCACCAAGCTTGTGTAACGCCAAAAGGCAAAACCAGAATTCATACCGTCTCTTCAGTATGAGCATTACACAATCACCTTTTCTAATTCCGAGAGATTTAAAATAGTTCGCTGTTTTATTGCTGTACAGTTTTATATCTGAAAAGGTGAAAATGGCCTCTTCATCATCATCGCACCAGACTAAAGCTTTTTTATCCGGATCTGTTTCAGCATATTTGTCTGCCACATCAAAGGCAAAGTTAAAATTTTCAGGCACATCCACGGAATAATTGTTAACAAAATCATCGTAGGATGTAAATTCAGTTTTTTTCAAAAATTGTTCCAACATAAATCCAAAGTCTCCTTAAAATATTATTGCCAGAAACTGCGCTTTTTCTTTATCCAAGGCTTTCATGCCATGTGGCAGTGTCGCATCAAAGTATAATGAATCTCCCTTATTTAAAATAAGCTCTTTACCTTCAATTACTATCATTAGGCTTCCTTCAAGAACATAATTAAACTCCTGTCCCGGATGACTGCTCATTGATACCGAGGAATTGTTTCCCGGAAGCACAGTTACAAGGAATGGATCAGCCTTTTTATTAATAAAATTATAAGCCAGGCTATGATACTGATAAGGAGCACGTCTTTCAACGCTTATACCTTTACCGTTTCTAACAAGAGCATAACGGTGCAGCTTAGGTGAATTACCTGTAAGAAGCTCTGTAAGATCAACATTAAACTTGTCGGCAAACTCATTAAGAAAACCTATCGGAATATCATGCTCGCCGCTTTCATACCCCATATATTCATCTACAGATATTTTCAGTATTGAAGCAACTTCTTCCACTGAGTAGCCTGAAATCTCTCGAAGCTCTCGCATTCTTTGGGCAATCATCCTTACCTGATCGGACATATAAAACACCTCTTTGCTATTATATATTTGAACTTTTTGCATAAAAATCTGTCATGATTTTTTCTAAAGTGGGCTACGCCCACACCCCAATATAGGAACTCACAAGTGCGAAACATAAATATTCTTGTTTTTTAATTATGTTTTGCATCAGTAAGTTACTAAATGCATATGATTCTTTAAAAAGCATAAATACGTGTTTCCCAATACAATTATGCATATCTGTTCAGCTGAATAAATTCATGCAGGGAAATCATTTAATATGTATTGTAACCCTATATGCCAACTATTACAAGCAAATATTAATGCGAAATAAGTTGTTAAACGGAATTTATAGTGTTATAATAGACTCATAAAATGGTTCATGCTCCTGAGATGTTCGTATTAACCTATTATTTTGAACCTACAGTAGACTTACGGGATCCGATTGTTTTTACCTGTAGCACAGGCCTCAAGCTAATTCCGACATCGGCGAGAGCTGTATGCAACGGCGGAGGAAGTGTGAATGGTAGAGCAGGGTACCCACCTGGCATTTGGCTAGGTGTCAAAATATAGGGAAACGGCATTTTGGGACATGAATATATTAAAGTCTGTTTTAAAGCTCTGAATTTTCTTATGATTCAGAGCTTTTCTTTATGATAGTGACTTTTCGATGAAACACTTTAAATTTCATGAACCTTCGAAAGAATGCTGGATAACCATTTTGTGATTTCACCAGGTTGCAGCTTAATGCACCTTCATGCGCTAAATACACAGCGAAGAGTTGTTTCAAGACTTTCTAGAAAGCAGTCATAATATCTATACGGCAGCATGATTTTCTGCAGATAAACCAAATCATCATATTACTTGAAAAAGCCCATATAATTATCTTAGGAGATAAGCTGTGGAGCTGGTTTATATGAATCATGTGATAAGAACAAACCGTTACAAAAAGCGCAGTCCCCATTATTCTGCTTACACCAAACCGGCGGGAAAAACTAAAAACAACAATTGGCAGTCCGTGCTTGCAAAAAAAATAATTATCCAGTCATTTGCTTGCATAGCAATTATATTTTTTATTTCATGGCTGCAAGGTCAGACGGATGAATCGGCTGTTGATATTGTTTCACAAATAAGGCTTCAGGTTGTCGAGAAAAATATTACGCCTGACGTCATCTATGAATCTATTGCAAATACATATGAGGAATGCTCCCAGTATTTGCAAGGTGGGGAATAATGGTCAGATGGCTTAGCTTTCTGATTTCACTGTTAATTCATGAAGCTTTCCATCTTATTACTGGGCATTTGCTTTATAAGCGCGGGATACGAGTTTCTTTAACGCCTGCAGGTTTTCGCGGAACATGGAATAATTCCCAACTGGGAAAGCGCGCACAATGCTTAATATGTGCGGCAGGCCCATTGGGAAATATTTCGGTGGCTGTTATTTTAATGCTTATTCCCGTAGATATTAAGGTGTTAAGGGATTTAGCCAGGGCTAATCTTTTTATTGGGGCTTTTAACCTAATCCCGCTATATCCTATGGATGGGGGAAATATATTACTTATTTTTCTTTATAAATATGTAGGCTCAAAGCGTACATATTCCATACTAATACAGATTGGGAGGGTAATAAGAATTTTTTTATTGGTAACAGGATTAGTTCTTATTTTTGCTTATAGGAACCCAAGCCTATTTTTGGCTGTGATTTTTCTACCGGAAACAAAATCTATAAAAAGGTCGGTGAACCGTTTGAATTTAAATGCTTTAATACGCAGGAAAGAAAGAATTATAAAAAAAAGGGCATATCGCATCCGTCATGTGTTGATGCTGAAAGATGTTAGACTTGGAGAGGCAATATTGCTTCTTGATTATGACCAATTTCATATAATACATATTGCGGATGAGAATCTTGTTTTGTTAAAGGAAATATCAGAAAAACAGCTTATTGATGCTATTGTCAGTAAAAGCTCAGATGCCACTTTAGAGGAAGCGTTTTTAAATGATTTGTAAATATCGCCCAAAATAATAAACTTCTTTTACGATTTATATTACTAAAAACAGGGGTGTTTCACCTGAACACCCCTGTTTAATGAATTGTGAATGTTTTAGTACCCAATATTTTTTAGAATTTCACGGGTTGCGTCGACTCGGTTCATTGTGTTTATATGCACTCCGTCTACACCGCTGTCAAGGAGATCTCTTATTTGCTCGGAAGCATATTCAATTCCGGCTTTCTCCATATCCGGTGTATCGCCGTACTGATCCAGTAAAAGAACCAGTTTTGCAGGCATTGAAGCCCCACACATTAAAGCGATTCTTTTTATTTGCTCCGCTCTAAAAATAGGCATAATTCCCGGAAGAATAGGGCATGTAATGTGCTGTGCAGCACATTTGTCTAAAAAATCATAAAAAACCCTGTTGTCAAAAAACAGTTGGGTTATTAAAAAGTCAACTCCCTGCTCAACCTTCATTTTTAGATAATGCATATCAAATTTTATTCTGCAGGAATCAGCGTGACCTTCGGGATATGCTGCTGCAGCAACGCAAAAATTGTTCTGTTGGCGTATATGCTTTATAAGCTCGGATGCGTGAGAGAAGACATTTTTCGAAAAGTCAAAATCAGGCTGATCGACTGGTGGGTCTCCTCTTAATGCAAAAATGTTCTCAAGACCTTCCTTTCTCATATCATTTAGAGATTGGTCTATTTCTTCGATTGTATGGCCTACGCATGTAAAATGAGCTAAGCTTTCAATATTATATTCCTTTTTAATTTTGGAGGCTATATCTACAGTGCGCCCTTTTTTGGAGCCGCCTGCACCATATGTAACGCTCATAAAATCAGGTTTCATGGCAGCAAAATCCGCAAGCTTTTCATATATTGTTTCAATAGGCGTTGTAAGCTTTGGTGGGAAAATTTCAAAGGAAATTGTTTGTTTTTTCTTTGTAAAAAGATCACTAATTTTCATGTATTTCCTCCTGTATAACTAATTTTTGCGTTAAAGAGATTATATACGACAGCAAATATTATCCTCTGCTTTAGTTTATCTATGTATTTTTGTTGTTTTTATTATACTAATATAAAAGCTAAGTTCTGTCAAGTACAATTAAAAATACTTTAAATACAATTAAAACGAGCCCAGATGCTTCCCGCTCCTTCGCGTATTTTCAACCATTCCGGTTGAAAAACGCCTGGTAGCGAGCCCTATTTCTCACAACAGGCGGTGAGTCAAAACATTACGGGTCGCTCACTCGGAGCGTTCCAGTAACTGGGGTTATCCTTGTCTTCCGTTATTTTCAGCTATTCAGTATTCATATAAATTTGAGGTATCTAATTTTGTATATTCAAGTATTTCTCCTGTGTTGCAAATAATACGTATATTATGATAGAATTCATTGAAGAGGAATGGGAGGATTTAATATATGGATATTTTTATGGAGAAAATCGTTAAGAGAAGAAAAAACATTAAGGATCAATTGTTGACAGCAGGAGTTATTTTCGGCACGTTGGTTCTTATGCTTATAGCGTTAAATATCCAAGCTTTAGCAGCAATGGGCTTTAATATGCTTATTGTTGTCGGATTGGGTTATGCAGCATATTTGATTATAACCTCCAGGAATATTGAATATGAGTACGCTGTTACAAATGGTGATCTTGATATCGATAAGATTATTTCACAAAGAAAGCGTAAACGTATTTTTAGTGCTAATTGTAAATCCTTTGAGATTGTAGCAAAGGTAAAAAGTGAGCATTATACTCAGCAATACAAGAGTTTTAAAAATAAAATAGATTGTTCGGGTTTTATTGACGGCGATGATGTTTATTTTGTTGTTCTGCAGTATAAAAACGAACAGACGATTTTATTTTTTGAGCCTTCTGAGAAAATGCTTCAAAATTTTAGAACATTTATTCCAAGAAAGGTGTTTACAGATTAGTCTTATGTAATATATTCTGCTTTGCACACGGAGATATTATAATGTAAAGACGTTGTATTTATGGCGTATATGCGGCATACTTATTTTATTCTGAATTGGTAGTGATAAATATGGCACAAGTATTGGTTAATATCCGCATGGATGAAGATTTGAAAAGGAATATGGAACAAACTTGCCATGAATTAGGAATGAATATGACTACTGCATTCACTATCTTTGCGAGAAAAATGAGTCGGGAAAAAAGAATACCTTTTGAAGTTTCCGTTGATCCTTTCTTTTCCAATAGCAACATGGCACACTTGCTCAGAGGTGTTGAAGCTTTAAATGCAGGGCAAGGTGTTGAGCATGATATTATTGAAAACGACGAATGAAAAAAAGTGGCTAAACCCACTTTTTTTGTATTTTTAAAAGTAATATAACTTCCATACAGCATAAGAAATATTTTGAACATATCTTAATCACCTGATTCTTTCGCTATTGGCACCCAGAACAATCGGAATATGCACGTAGAAAGAGATAACTCATTTACAGTTATTAAGCATACGCTACAACCATATCACATATAAATTTCCTGAGGACAATTGTCGAAATTAAAGGTATAATGTAGATAAAACAAATATATAAGTTGAATATTCTACTACCGCTGTGCTTTCGCAAAAACACCTACCCCACCTGTTAAATCTGGGGTCGCTCCTGGGGTGCGTTCCGGTTTAGGTGCGTTCCAGTGGGTACGCACCTGTGGTACGCACCAGAATTGCTGGATTATGCTAGCATAATCCTTTATTGCTCGTCACAGCATAAGTAAAATCAAGTTTAACTTATATAGAAACAAGGAAAACCAATTTCGAAGTACCCCCGCATAGGCCTAAGGCTGATCTTTATAGAATTGCCTTATTGTGTGCTCGGTTTTTATATGAATTCCGGCACAATGCGTTTATTTGTTTGCATAAATATAGCGCAGGCGAGCATAAAATTCAATGGGTGGCTTGTACACGGAGGTTATAAATGAAAAAGGATATTATAAAGGATATTATATTATTTTTAGTTTTACTTATATTTATATCAGGTTTAGCAACCGGAGGAACCTTATTATATAAAAAGTTTTTCATGCCAAATCAGGAGGTCGTAAATCCATACGATAGCGCAGATACGGTTCTGATAATAGAAGGAGATGAAATATTAGAAGAGAATCCTCCGAGAGTTGTTGAAAGACAGATCCTGCTTCCTTTTGAAACAGTAAAGGCTCATATTGACCCTTATATCTGGTGGGATGAAAGCCTTAAAAAGGTTACGGTAACAACAACAGATCGTGTCATTCGCATGGAAACAGACAATCTTGATGCAATGATTAACGATAATCCTTTGGAGCTTAAATTTCCTGCTACCGAAATAGGTGACACTTTATATATTCCTATTGACTTTTTAGCTCCGTTTTACAGGATTAATATACGCCATGTAAGTCAGACAAATGTTGTAATAATCGACAGGGAAGATACGATTCACAGAATCGGATACCCTACAAGCGCCAGTGCTATTGTAAGGCGCGGCAGCCACATACGTTACCCTATTATTAAAGAGTTTGCTAATACAAGTCTAAATTCGGAGGGCTCAAAGCTTTATATCTATGAAGAGTATGACAAGTGGTATAAGGTCAGGACAGCTGATGGGATAATAGGATATATCCAAAAAGAACATGTTGTAGTAAAATCCTTGGAACTAAGCAAAATACCGGAGTCACTAAAAACGAAGCCCGTTCTCCCATCAGGAAAAATTAATTTGGTATGGGATCAGATGTATAACCCGACAAAAAAATATCTTGGGTGGAAAAAGTTAGACGGAATAGATGTGCTGTCTCCGACGTGGTTCCAGGTTGCCAATGATAAAGGTGACCTTATAAACAGAGCAGATCCTCAATATGTGGAATGGGCTCACAACAATGGTTATCAGGTATGGGCGCTTGTTGCGAATGAATTTAGCAATATTGATAATACCAGCGAAATTTTAAACAACGGGCTAAAACGTGAGTATATCGTAAAGCAAATTTTAGCCTTTGCTGCTTTATATCAGCTGGATGGGATTAATATTGATTTTGAGAATATATATAAAAAAGACAAAGATGCCTTCACACAGTTTATGCGTGAGCTTACTCCATATTTACGCGAGCAAAAGCTTGTTGTATCTGTGGATGTTACAATACCGGACGGAAGTGATACCTGGTCTAAATGTTACGACAGAAAAGCACTGGCTGATACTGTGGACTATGTATGCCTTATGACTTATGACCAAACCTGGGCAGGAAGTAAAGTGGCAGGCTCAACAGCACAGCTTGTCTGGGTAGAAGAAAATCTTAAAAAGACTCTAAAGGAAGTTCCCCGTGAAAAGCTGTTATTAGGAATTCCTCTGTATACCAGACTCTGGGGAGAAACTGTTGATAAAAACGGAAATAAAATAGAAAGCACGGTTGGAAACGCTTTATCCATAGAAGCGGCATCACGTTTAATTTCAGAAAACAAAGCAGTACCGGAATGGGACAAAGTAAGTGGGCAATACACCGTTTCTTTTGAAAAAGATAATATCGTATATAAAATGTGGTTAGAGAATGAGCATTCTGTTAACCAAAAAACCGCTCTGGCTCACAAATATAATCTGGCAGGCACATCTGCATGGAGCCATAACTTTGCTAATGACGAAGTATGGACGGTTTTTGCTGAAAATCTGAAAAACATAAGCCATTATGAGGAATGGAGAAATAAAAATCTGGCAGAACATTAATTACTGATCAACCTTCTCTACTTTCTCGCCTAAGCTTATTTAATAGTGTTTTGAGACGATGGTAATGTGCTTTGATAGTGCCATAATTCTAAACCCGCAAACGAAAGCTCGCATAAAAATGATGTACTTTGTTTGTAACTTAAACCTTAATCTGCAAACTAGAGCACGCTGACTTTTACCGCATGTCTTAATATAGAGATTTAGTGAATACAATTTATATCATTGCTAAAAGAACCTTTTAAGTGTTATAATGTTTTGTGTTTAGGAATAGGATTATTGGATTAATAATACAGTTGCATAAATACAACATGATTATCCCTTAGACAGTAAAAAGTAACTTCCTGATGACATTTTAGAAAATTTATGCCTCGTTAACTTTTGGAAGAAAGCTGGATAATCATAATATACAAGTGACATACTCTCGCCTGTGCTCTCATTTTATAAATAAGGAAAGCAAAGCGATAGGAGGCTTCTCGGTTTTATGTTTAAAAATCTTTTCACTAGTTGAAAACTAATATTTATGAAGCTTTCAAAAACAAAGGAAAATATGATGAAATAAAAGTTCACCATATTTGCAGGAGTATCGGATGGAATATTCAAAAAGTGAGTGGGATTTACTGCTTTGGCCTCGCAGTTGGCATAAACGAATAAATACAGCTTCTCTAACGCTTATCCCGGGCATAATCTGGGTAGGCTTATTCGATGTTTTGTTAGTAACGACAAATTCGATATTAAATGACTACATTCTAAACAGCAGCTCAGATACCATACCGAAGATAGTTTTCTTTTTTATCGTTGCGATTATTATCGGTTTTTTGGATATTTTTTGTTTTGCATGGCCTATCGCAGATCTATGCCGTTACATTGCAAAATGCTCCGATAAGTTTATTGTTCCGGGGTTTAATATTATTTTTATGAAGTCATATGCGTATTCGCATTTGCCTTTTATGCCGCTTCTTTTACTTGCAAGCCCTTCAGTACTTGACATTGAAACCCTAAGCCGAAATACATCTTTTTTTGCGCAAGCTCTTATGTATGTTCTTCTTATTTTGCTTTATACTCAGCGGTATTGGCAGCTGGGTATAATGCTAAGGACAATAAGCGTGAAAAGTAAAATCAAGTTTTCCGGAAAGCTTATAATTTCATTAGCTATAATTGCATGGTCATCGTTATCCGCCCAAGCTTTATTATTCCTAGTTAATGTAGCTTATAAGACCTTCGGTCTTTTGTTTGGCACATAGGTAGTAACCACATACCTCTGAATAATAAAGGGAATGTAAAGGTGAACAAATCGACTTTTAAAATTAATTTGATAAAAACCAGCATTCGGGGTATAATTGTTCTGTTTCCAAAAATAAATTAAATCATCTGTCCCGATGGTCCAAAGGATAAGACAGTAGATTCCGGTTCTACTAATGTGGGTTCAATTCCTACTCGGGACGCCATAAAGGCACAAGCAGCCATCTTGCTTGTGCTTTTTTGTTTGCGGGGCATGTTACCTAGCCGATGGTTTGAAAGAAAACCTGTCACCTAGTTAGCGGGAAGACAAGTCGTAAGCAAGGGCGTCTCCAGTGATGGAGGGGTCTGAAGGAAGCTGATGGCGGATGATTGGAGCGGAGCGCAAGCGAACCAGTGTTGGCATAATTGAGCGGATAACCCTGCGAAAAGTGGGAAAGTCCAAAAGCTAACCTAGCTCATAATGTTAAGATGGTCGCTTCAACAACAGGCGAAGCAACTTAACCCTGGAAGTACTGTACTCGAAGCTGTTAAATCCATTTACAAGCGAAAGCGAGAGATGGAGGAGGGTGCAGTATGCAGATGACGTCGTAGTAGTGAATAAGCCTAAGCCTGAGAAAGCTGGTAACAGTCTGGAGGATAAAACTTAGGTGACATGGAACATAGTTTCCATGACCATAGCTGCTCAAAAGGTGGTTATGGATGCGAAGGACGGAAGGAATTCAAAGTGTATTCAAGAACTGAAACAAGAGATTCTGAAGGTGCTCGAAAGAAGGCTGAAATGCTGGAAGAAACGAAGGAACGGCATAAAAGAACTTGCTGTGAATTACGATGGCACGAACATGAAGTACTTGGTGGAAGGAAGATAGATTGCCTTGAGCTAGAAACATCAACTGAAACCTAGGAAGAACGTGTAGGATGAACAAGTTACAGGGAAGGGATACCACAGGACCGGAGGTGGAACATGAAGAAATGGTACAGCCTGATTGATAAAATATATCAACCTAGAAATTTAACAAAAGCCTTCAAACGGGTAAAACGGAACCATGGAGCCCCAGGAATAGATGGGGAGACGGTTGAAGATTTTAACGTTAAGCTTGAGGAGAATATTGAGTTTCTTCATGGGAAATTGAAAACCAACACATATGAACCAAGCCCAGTAAAGAGAGTAGAGATAGAGAAACCAGATGGGGGCAAAAGACTGCTGGGAATACCCACTGTAAAAGATAGGGTAGTACAACAGGCAATAGTAAACATCATTGAAGGGATCTTTGACAAAGATTTTCACCCGTCCAGCTATGGCTATAGACCTAGAAAATCCCAACACAAGGCAGTTGCAAAGGCGGAGAAATTTCTTAACACCTACAACCTGGCCTATGTTGCGGACATGGATCTTAGCAAATGCTTTGACACACTGGATCATAGTATCATCATGAGAGAAGTGTCGGCAAAGATAAGCGATGGTAAAGTACTGAAACTGATAGAAAAGTTTCTTAAGGCGGGAGTAATTGTTAAGAGTCACTCTCTTTAGGACTGTATGACCTTGTTTAGTCACCCTTTTTGAGACTACCTTCAAATAAAAATTAATAAATTTCAAAAAAAGTAGCAGGGAGGTTCCCTGCTTTTTCGATAATATTAATAAAATAGAATAAACGATATGAAAAAAATACTATGTACCATCAGACAATTGCAATACATGGAATCGTGGGAATTCCGCAAACATCTCCAAATTAGGGCTTGAATGTAGCTCATGCTCGTCCTGTCGCAATTTTTCGTTTCTTTTTAAATATCCCATATGGAGGTGGGAAATAGATATCCCCCGGGACTGGGAATTTGGGCAGTGGAACAGGATAAGACTGTACCCTGTTCAGGTTAACATATTGGTAATAAAATGTGAGGACTGCG
>ENA-UOOK01001962-UOOK01001962.1-fermentation-metagenome-genome-assembly--contig:-NODE-1962-length-26116-cov-8.956525_pt1 | contig 26116 bp, 22 predicted proteins | sample MGYA00245777_ERZ724023 | MGnify/ENA primary metagenome ERZ724023 (study PRJEB28704, sample SAMN03018312) | fermentation metagenome | biome: anthropogenic terrestrial biome; feature: soil; material... | reverse complement strand
TTTGTTTTTAAGAATTCTATTGTTCTATTTTCTATGCTTTTTGTTAAAGTCCTCTTGAGCGAAGCGAAAAGGACCTCGTGCTCCCGAAGCGAAACTAACTACTAAAACCTATAAATTCTGCTTGAGCGAAGCGAAACAGACCTCGTGCTCCCGAAGCGAAACTCGGGTTCGGCAACTCTGGATCGCTGCCAAGCTCACCTTATAATACCTTTAATTTTAAAATTGATTTTTAACTGCTTTTCCCTATATTGCTTTTACTTGACCATGATTTTCTTCTGATCTTTTCTTATCTTTGTCTGCTTGAGCTAGTGAAACTTAGAATCAGCTCCTTTGATATATCAGTTCTTAATTCAGTGTAAAGCGCAGCGTTTATGCGTTCCCAAATCCCTTTAAGCCGACAAAGACGGAAATTGTGTAGACAGTATTCCGCGGATTTATTTTAGTTATTTCTATCTACAATTTGAATAATTTTATATACTTATCGAGTGTATTGAATATCTAATGTCTAAATAGAAAATAAAAGTCATTGTTAGTCATAATTTATAAACACATGACTAAAAATTTTGAAGTTAGGGGGTAAATATTATGGAAACAATAAATTCTCACGACCAGAATACTCAGGTGAATAATGTTGAAATCGATGTTACCGGACAAAAAGTAAAAATTATGAAAAACCCGGGACTCGCTGCCGTAGCATCATTCTTTTTTTCAGGACTCGGCCAAATTTATAATGGCGAAATTAAGAAGGGATTGCTGCTTATTTTCATCCAGGTAATCAATGTTCTTCTATTCTTTGTCCTTATCGGATTTATTACCTATCCAATAACCTGGGCCTATGGAGTCTATGACGCTTATAAAACTGCCGAAAAACTGAATAATCAAGTTTAACTCTGTTCAGCAGAAGTAAGCGATGTACAGCTTTTAGTTTTAGGTTTTTCTGATCTGGTTCAAATTTCACGGAAGTTTCCTGGCTCCGGTGGGATTTGGCCAACTTTTTATTTATCTTCAAAATGTGACTGCCTTTTAGGTTTTCTCCCCCTATCAACTAATCTTCCTATAGATAATTACAGCAGCAGTTTTATGGATTATTCTCCGCGCAGCTCAAGCCCTGCCTTAACTCCTCTTATTACAGCTTCGGTAATCTTTTTTCCGAAATCCGTACTCGAACCTGCATAAGGAATTTCCTGCTTTTCCTCACTTTTCGGGTCAGGCTTTGAGTCAATCTCAAAGGCAACAATCACAGCATCCGTATTTGTGCCCAGGAAAGTGTATCCTTTTTCAAGGAGAGCAAGCCCCTTAGCTTCTGTGGCTGTAATTATCGCGCCGAGGAGAGCTGTTTCGGATAGTCTTGCTTTTGAGATCAGAATTATGTTTATTGTCCCGATTTTTGCCCTGAATTCAGAGCCGTTGCTTACGCCAGCTGTTATAAAAGCTGTCAGATAGTCATCTTCAATGACCTGGAGATATTCCATTTTGACAGCTGTAAGGAGGCCGAAATTGGCTGCTTCAAGGCCCAGCTTCAATGCTTCCTCTTTCATGAACTCCTGCGGGTCAGGTGGGTTGAAGGTCCTTGGCACCTGTTTGTTGAAAAGATAGTTTACCCGTGCGCGGCCGCCGTTTAAGCCCGTGCTCACGGCTTCAAAATTGCCTTCAATGACAAGAGTGCTGTCTTTTACATAGTATCGCATATAGTAATCACGTTTTTCCAGAGGATAATATGTTTAAGGTACCTATCAAAATAATGCTTCCCGATATATACCTCCTTCTCATGTCACATCCTCCCTTATTGTTTTCAGACAGTTCTTTGCTTCTGTCAGGAGATAATTCCTGTATTTTGCATTACATTTCAATATGGCAATTCTAAGCAGGCCATAAGCCGTGTAAAAAGGGATAACTCTGGTTATTTCACGGAATTCTTTTTCATCTCTGCTGTAATGCCGCAGGAAATGGCGAATATACGGCTTTGCCCTCTGAGTTGACCCTTTCCGCGCAAAATAGTGTTTTAGCTCGGCGCAAAGTATGCCGAGGTCGCATGCGAAATGTCCATGCCTGGATGCCAGTTCGAAATCAAGAAGATATGGTCTTCCCCTGTGGAATATATAGTTTGCAGGGGTGGAATCATTGTGGACCACGCAGCCGTTTTTTCTGTCCAGGAGGGAACTGTGCCACCATTCTCCGAGCAGGTGTTCGTACTTTTCTTTTTCGTGCCTGTTGATTTTTAGATGATTCAAAACATAATTAAATTTTGAAAACTCATTTTCTTTATCATAATATGTCTGTGTATTTTCATGAAGCTTTCTTAGCATGTCTGCCACAAGTTCTAACTTATCTTTTGGCTCTTTTCCGTGTTTAAAGTACCAGAATAAAGGCCTGCCGTGTACGTATTTGCTGACCAGGACACAACAAAAACCTTTATTTATCACTATCGGTTTTGGGACGTCAATTATCTTTCTGGCTTTTTTAAGGTATTCGTATTCCTTTTTCATCAAATAGTAACTATCGTATTTTTTGATCATTCCTGTAGGTATTGCAAAAAATTTAGCTACAACACTGAACCCTTCCCCTTTAAATTCATATCTACAGACCCTGTGCGATGCATGGCTGAGTTTAAAGATACGGACTTCACAATTTTTGTTCCGTATTCTATCCCCGAGAACTTCGATAATCCAGTCCCTGAAAATATTTCCGGGCTTTACCTTCCTGACGTATTCAAAAGATGCCAAGAAACCTCCCAGCATTCATTTTTGTTTTGTATCCTGAAATTATTTGTCATATTGAAAAAAATGTTTATTATGTTCCTTTGATGTATCACGAAAACATCAAGCATATAACGGCGGGCTGCCTAATTTTTGCAGCCTTTAAGTAAAAGTCTTACTACACATATTCCCATATCCCATCAATCTAAAGATTTATATATTATGGCTACTTTATCAAATTATGCAGACTGCCAAGGTGGCGGAGCGGTCACGCAGTCGCCAGCAGAGCGATTCAGTCCTGGTTCAAATCCGGACCTTGGCTTCTTTAAATTTTTAAATAATTTTTTTCTCTTCTTTTGAATAAGTTTTTAATTTTTTGACTTTTCTAGATATTATTAACTTCTCTCTAAGCTTCTTTAGAAATGTGGAAATCGGGAAGTCGAGCAGCTTATCGGTTTATCATAATAGATATATTAAACCTGCTTCCTATAAAACGCAATTAATGCTTTTCCGGTTTTGATATTTTCACGACCATAAAGGAATGGCTCTATATATAAAAATTATAAAAAAAAGGTTATCTCCTCATGAGGTATATCTAGATATTATCTGGGAAAAAAGGCTAGATAATTGGAAACTGGTCATTGATACCTTGAGCAAAGATCTCAAATACATAGAATTTCCGGCAGGTACAAACAAAATATATCTGGATGATGTTTGTTACGAGCTGGATAGAGAAACAGATACATTAACGATCTGCTCGGAAGGAAATTTTAATAATTTCCTTAAAAAACGAACTTTTAACCTGATCAACAGATTTGGTTTAAGGACGATAAACATCCTAAAAATATCGGCGATATCTTTATCCATTTTATTGTTCCTTCTGCTATTCTTTAAAATTTTTTTGAAAGGTGCGGACTCGCTTTTATCACTCATATTAATCTCCGCAAGCTTGATATCTTTCATTGTTGCCTCACATTTGTATGAAATCGTAAATTATTGCAATATTTTCAGATGTAAAAAATGCGGTCAGGACTTTGCCTACGAGGAAATGAAAAAGCCTCTTATCAAAATGGTAAGCACTTATAATAAATATGAAAAAACAATAACAAGCTACATGAAGTGCAAATACTGCAATAATGAAAATGTCAAGGTTGAAATCGCCCACAGAAATTCTAAATCCAATCCAAAGAATATTTATAAAAATAGAAAAACCTGTAAAGGATGCGGAAATAAGTTTAGCTTAATAGAATACAGATACCCTGATGCGCACCTTGAGTATTATAATAGATTTAGAACAATCAGACACTATAAATGCACAGATTGTGGGTATATGGAAATTAGCATAAAGGATGACTACGTCGACGTAAACCGAATGTAATAATCCAGAGTGCGCTTGGAAGCTATGAAACAGTAATTAGAATCTGTCCTAAAAAGCGCAAAAAGCTATAAGTGCGTAAGCTCTGTTTAAAAAAGAACTGCTATTGGCTTGAAATTTTTTACGTCAAACTATTTTTTGCTTGAGAACAATTTTTGATATAATTAATTTAAAATAATTTACGTTACTAGTGTATTGTGGAGTTGGGAAGTCGAAATGGGAAATATGTGGTGTATAGTCCGCCACCAAAAGAATTACCTGGAGTCGCTGATCATTTCTTCGAATTGACTATGTTTGGGGGAACGTTTGGGGGAACATAACATTCGAAGAAGCTGTATTGGGGGATACAGTAAAACAGCGCCTCTGGGTTTCTTCTTTCATTACATCTCCTGAGAGCCTCATCGAATTTGATGATGGAAATTGAAGAGTACGAGATTTTTGATTTATCGTCAACTCTCAAGTTTTAATACTATTTTTTACAAAGATCACAGTTTCCGATTAAAATCGCAACTTTTTTAAGAATTGAAGAAGTATTGTCGAGCAAATACGCAGCAATATAAAAACGGCAGAAGGATTAAAGATGAAAGAAGGGCTTTTGAATTGTACAATCAATCTGAGTTAGGCAATTTTGAAAATTATCTGCTCGAAAAGAAATACAGTAAAAAGACCAGCTGCGAACACGTTCTTAATACTTATGTTTTTACTGGCGTGGTTGAATTTAAAAAACATAGATTTAAGAAGGTCTCTCTTTTTCTAATAAACATTTTTGATGAAAAAGTCCTTGAAATAATGAGCAAAATTTTCTTCCTTCTCTGTATAGTTATATCTCTGGTTACAATAGTTATTTTTCTATATAGTGGGATTTCAGACTGGATTTATATTCTGGGTATAATATCTTCTCTTGTTCCTCTCATCATTTCTCTTCGCATACAGAGTGTGCTGGAATATTATCAGGATACTTTCTGCAAAGAATGTGGAAAAAAGCTTGCCTATGAAGAGATAGGCGAACCGGTCATGAAAGAAACAAGCAGTTTTGGGAACTATACCCTGACAGTTACGAGGCACTGGAAGTGCAGGTACTGCGGAAATGTGGATATAAGAGAAAGCTCTGAAAATATCTTTACAGAACAGGGGGAAATGCTACCTGCATTTTCTCTGAAACATATCGAATGTAAAAAATGCAGTGAAACAGGAACAATTGTAGAAATCAAGAAACCTGACATAAAGGAGATTGGGAAGCGGAGACTAACCAGAAGGTATTATAAATGTACAATATGCGGTCATGAGGATATCAATGAAAGTGAAGAAGTAGTTAACCACAGAACCTGTTAACCCGTATCTCCGTACGTTATTTTGAAGCAAAAATGTTTCAGAGTTAAGGAAAATATTACCTCGAGCCCTGGGGCTTTTCTTTAGTGTTTTTCTTTCTATCAATCGCGTACCGGTTTGTAGGTTATATTTTCTCCACAACAGGCAGACCTCAATCTGCGCGTTTCGGGGAGAAAAAACTGATAAATTCCTATCTGGTCGGAATAAAGCAACAAGCAGATCAAAATATATTTTCAAATTATGGGGGAATTGTGAAATAAAAAGGAATATTAATAGAGAAAATTTATCTCCTGAGGATCATGGACCTCAGGCGGTCAGCAGCACTTGCAGACTTGTCTGCAATGCCTCCAACCCTTTCGACAAGCCCCATGAGGTGACAGACTCCTGCTCCTCCTATGTCAGACTCGTGTTCGAAGATCTTTTTTAAGAGCGCAGTCTCAAGCACATCCACGTCATGTTCCAGCTTTTCTACTTCAGGGACGATCTGCAGGGTCTTTTTAATTTCTTCTTTGCTAAAAGAGGTGGCAAGAAGCTTGTAAAGCTCGCCAACAAGCTGTTCATACGTCCTTGCTGTTTTCAGAGAGGTTGCCATGAGTTCCAGAAAGCCTTCCTTGATTTCATCAGGGAGGCCTTTGGAGGGGCGCAGGGTCATCCAGTAGGCTGAAGCCTGGGCAAAGTCAGCTATTGAGTCCTGCTGCTTAAGGAAAGAAAGGAGATCTTTTTTATTCACTGGCAGCCTGACGGAAGATGGTATACTTGCTCTGATTTTTTGTTTTATTTTATCTGCATCATGTTCCAGTATGTCGATTTCTTCAGTACGCTCTTCAAGAAGTGCCTGATTCCCTGTACAGTAGGCTTCCATTGCTTCAGTGAGCTTTTCAACTGCAAGCACTCCTTTTCTGGCGTGTGCTTCCAGCGGGACAAAGGGAGATTCACTGACTACGTCAAAGACGGAACGAATGTAGTCTTTCATAAAAATATCACCTCGAGCCCCACAAAAATTATTGCCGATGTAAGGGCAGCTATGGGGACTGTTGCTATCCAGGAAGAAATAATCCTCCAGATCACGCCCAGATCAACGGCTGCAATACCGCCTGCAAGTCCTACACCTATGACCGAACCAACAAGTGTGTGGGTAGTCGAGATTGGAAGGGAACTGTAGCTATGGAGCAGAACCACTGAGGCTGTTGCAAACTCTGCGGAAAAGCCGCGCGTTGGGGTGAGTTCCGTGATTTTCGAACCGATGGTTTCAACCACTTTATAACCCCATGTTGCCATTCCTATTACCATGCCGAGGCCTCCCATTACAAGAACCCATACGGAAATTTCGCTTCCCATTGCTCCCATAATATTGAGAGCGGCAGCGATAGGACCAACAGCGTTTGCTACATCATTTGATCCGTGCGCAAATGCCATATAACATGCAGTTATGAGCTGCAAAGATATGAATTTTTTCTCAACAGATGGCAGGTTGCTAGCTCTGCGCAGGAATAGGTTTCTTATTATAGAAAAAGTAATGTAAGCGACAACAGCCCCAAGAGCCGGAGATATAAACCAGCTGGCAATGATTTTCGTAAGTTCTCCCCAGTGGACATCAGAATAAGATATTGTTCCGTTATAAGCTGCAATCAGCCCGAAACCAAGTACAGAACCAACAATAGAATGGCTGGTTGAAACGGGAAGGTTATAAAAAGTCGCAAGAGTTACCCAGAAGCCTGCTGCAAGAATTGCAGCTAACATTCCAAATGCTACGATATCCGGATGGACACTTCCGATTTTATCAATGGGGACGATGCCTTTTGCAATCGTAGAGGTAACTCGTCCTCCAAAGAAAACTGCACCAAGAAATTCAAACAAAGCGGCAATGATAATGACCTGCTTGAGCGATAGAGCCCCAGTTCCTACCGAAGTCCCCATAGCATTTGCGAGGTCATTTGCCCCTATGTTCCAGGCCATGTATAAGCCTGCAAGAATAAGTGCTATGACAATTAAATCCATTTTTCCTTACTCCAGTGTTTTACTCCAAAACTGCTATTACGTGATATGATACCTTAGATCTCTTCCATTTATGCTTGATTTATGGAATCTGTACATGCTTTCCTTAAATCAAGGAATCTTCCAGTATTCCAGACAATTTCATTATATTTTATATTTTCCATATACTTCTGGCCGCTCTATATAATCTATAGATCTATATATGCCTATTTTTAATATATTCTAATTTCTTTTTTCGGGTGCAGAGATACTTCTAGAAGAAGCTTGATCTCCATCAAACTTATTTACAAAGTTTGCCAACGAGTCCGATTTAAGCTAATTGATCTTTCGTGAAGAAGTATTAATGAAATATCATTTTTATCAGAAGTATGGTATTCAGCTAGTTTAAAATCTGACTGGCCTATACCCTGCCTATGATTGCAGTTTTCTTTAATGGTTCCATATTAATTGGTTGATATTATCAGGTTGATATTATCAGGTTAATATTATCAGGTTGATATTATTCAGATATCCGAAACTGGAATTTTTCAAAAATATCAACCATGTAAAGGTGGACGACCAAAGCATTAGAAAGGAGTTATAAATGGAATATAAACAGGAATATCGAGCACAACGAGTTCACCAGCTCCTTATTCGGCTGTCTTGTCCACTACATACAATCGTATCATAAGTTTTGTAATTCGCATGGATTAAAAAGCAAATTCCATAAAAATAATAATTAAAACATAGTCGCCTAGTTTTGAAAAAACATCATGACACTGTAATTTTGGAAGCAAACCTTGTAGTTGCTTACGCAAACTTTAATACATACATGTAATATTATCTGGGTGTGTCCAAACCTGAACAGATTCCTATAACTCGCCATATAAGTTATGAGAAACTTGTTAAAATGATCAAGGCTGAGAAGAATTCTCGAGTTGTCCAACGTCTCATATTTATCAAAGCCCGTTATGAAGGCAAAAGTGTTAAAGAGGCCTCAAGTATTGTGGGAGTCTCCAGAAGCAATGGAAACCTTTGGCAACAGAGATGGAACTCTCAGGGTTACAAAGGCCTGATCCCTCAATTTAGAGGTGGATGCCCCTCAAAACTCTCAGACCTCCAGAAAGCACAATTAAAGGAGATGCTTAAAGAACGAGATGATTGGCTAGTTCGAGAAGTGCAAGACCTGATTTTTCAAGAGTTTAATGTAGAATACAGCCACAAACAGGTCTGGGTCATTCTTCAAAATTTAAAAAACAGCAGGTGAGATAATTATGAGCTGATCCGGAAGCTGATCTCAAAAATTCAAACTTACTTCTCTGAATTTGGAATTCTCAATCGAGTTTCTGATTATAGAAAAATAGTTCTAAAACCTTTACTAATGTCGAAGTAAAATTGTTTTTGGGATGGGCTCATTAATTATTAATTATATGTAAGTAAAGCAATAAAAATAATGTACTAAATAATACTATATAAATTATATAATAAATATTCTATTATTATCTTTATTAATGGAGGTTTGATAAATGTGTTTATTCGACAGGCCAGAATTGAAGATGCAGATGAAGCGGCAGAATTAATCTGTATGGCCTGGGGAGAATGTGCTCATGTGCTGGCGGGTTCTACTAATCGGAAGGCTGTGCAAGAAGTTGTTAAAAAGTTCTATAAGCAGCCTGATAATATTTTGAGCTATCAAAATATATATGTCGCCGAGGGGCGTAATGGTATAGCAGGTTTGGTTTTGTCGTTTCCCTCAGACAATTTTACACGTTTGAATAAATTATTGGTAGAAAAACTCCCAACATTTTATAAATCCAATACCGCGGATTATCACAGAAAAGTAATTCCCATGTTGAAAACAAAAGAGGCAGAACCTGGGGAATATTATATAGATTCACTTGCCGTTTATCCACAGTACAGGTCCTGTGGGGTTGGGAGCAGATTGCTAAAGGCAGCAACCCTCAAATCTCATAAACTTGGAATTTCCAAGACCTCATTGATTGTTAAACCCGAGAACAAAGAAGCTCTACGGTTATACGAAAGGTATGGCTATTCTGTAAGAGGAAAGTTGAAGCAAGCGGGTACAAATTTTTTGAGCATGGTTAATGTAGTTAACCGGACTGGATATTCAAGCAATAAAAAAGGACTCGTTCAGTAAATTGTCATTGTTTCAATCCTGAACGATTTTTGAGCTATGCCCAAAGCCAAAATTGAAAAAGTATAAGCAGGTTTTTCTACTCCAACTAAAGGTGGCGGTATAGCTTGGAAAAGTGCTAGTGTCGCGTTAATCCTCAAGGATTAAAGGATTCTGAATAGTTGTAATCGACTATATGCGACATTTTACTGTTGATGCGACACTAGTCAGTCCACAACCAGAGCTCACTAAAAGCATGAATATTTAAATTCCTCACCTCAGGAACGGTGCAGGAGTTTTGAAGAATATGTAAAAAACAAAGGGCTTGAAGATAAAAAATGGAATTTGTGGTGCACTGCCAATTTTGAGAAAAAGGATTGGAAAAATTATAATTTTGCAGCTTATTACATATGTTCAGTGTCTTCAGTATTTTTTTTGTTTAAGGTCTCCGGATCTTCCTTACCGGATTTGCAAGCTCTCAATATTTATTTTTTTATATTTGATCAAACCAGTTATTGAATGCAGCAGAATTCCGGTAAAAGACATAAAGATCCCGACGAGAGTCAGCAAAAATATCCCTACAGCAGACTCGAAACCAACGCTTCCGCCAGGATCAGAAGTTTGTACAAGATTAAGGGCCATATACAGCCCACCTGCCATAAGAATGAGGCCTGGTAGAGTGAAGCAGTACAGAGGCTTATTAAATTCTATGTCTTTAAAAGTGCTTAGCAGAATACTTATTCCATGCCTTAAAGGATTTGCCTCCGAGCGGGTCGCTTCACACATTTGAGTCACGTTTTGAATCATAACATCGCCTTCCAGATAATCGAATAATTGTTGCAACCTGTAATATTAGACCAATTTTTTTGGATGAAGATACTTCAAAATATAAAAACCCATCTAAAGGAAAAACTAGGGCATGGCATAAATATAGAAATTCGCTACTAATTACTTCCATTTTAAAAGCAGATTAACCAGTTATTTATAAAGATGTGGTTAATTATCTAACCAGAAGCTTATATACAACTGGTTGAGCGTCTAACCACACGATACAAACATATGATTACTTCTTTTCTCTTTCTGCCCTTATATTTTTCCGGGCTACTTTGCCTCTTTGCTCTCTTTTTTGATCCCCCATTTTCCCAGGATCACTTTTCTTTTGATATTTTCCCGCCCTTTCGCTCCTCTTTGTCCCTTCTCCTCCACGCTCTCGTCCCTGCTCTCTTGTCTTCTTTGCTTTCTCACTGGTTGGCTCTTTCCTTGTCCAGACGCTCCTTCTTACTTTCGGCTTTTCTTCTTCCATTTCTTCTTCCTTTTCATCGAGGTCGATTCCGAGTTTGGAGGTTACGGCGTTTCTGGCTTTCCGGGCATCGGCGTATTCCGGATTGATCCTGAGGGCTCTTTCAAGGGCTCCAAGTGCCTCTTCATCCTTATCCAACCCCGAAAGGGCAAGACCTTTACAGTACCAGGCATCAGCAGAATCGGGCTTTATTGAGATAGCTTTATTGCAGGGCTCAAGGGCTTTTTTGTATTTGCCGAGCTTGATGTGTACCATTGCTTTTCCGACCCATGTCTTTGCATTGTCAGGGTTTATTTTGAGAGCAGAGTCGTAGGCTATTATGGCTTCAACTGACCTGTCCAGGTTGTAGAGGGCAAAGCCTTTACCATCCCAGGCTCTAGCCAGGTTTGGTTTTATTTTGAGAGCAGAGTCGTAAGCCTGTATAGCTTCTTCATATCTGCCAAGGTCAGCAAGGACAGTTCCTTTTGCGTGCCATGCGCCTGCAAGCCTGGGATTGATTTTAAGAGCTTTTTCAGAAGTTTCAAGGGCTTTTTCATGCTGCCCGAGTCTGCAGAGGACTGAGGTTTTCAGGTTCCAGGCTTTGTCGCTGTTCGGCTTTATTTCAAGCAGCCTGTCAAAAACCTTCAGGGCAGCTTCATCCCTATTGAGCTGCAAAAGAACAAAACCTTTTTCATAAAGGTAGGCAGTTTTTTCGGGTTCTATCTCAAGTGCTTTTTCAAAGGCTTTCAGGGAATCCTTATACATCCTGTGCTTTAGAAATACTGATGCTTTCCCTGCCCAGGCTGCTGCATCATCAGGGTTTTTCTCAAGAGTTTTTTCATATGGTTTCAGGGCTTTATTCAGGCGGTCATAGACTGTCTCACCGGCTTTATCTACCCTGCCTGTACATTTCCTGCCCGTCTCGCCTTTCTTACCGGTTTTACCTAATTTGGCTGCTCTATCTGACTTGCCTGTCTTATCAGCCTTGCTCTTTCTACCGGGGCTATCTGTCTGTCCGCCTCTATTTCCATTAATATCGTTTGCCATATTATCGGTCCCATATAATTGGTTTAGAGTGATTTTTTGTAAATTAGAATCAGTACACACCCAAAATCCCCTTATGGGCGGTAAAATTTGGTTTCTTCTTAGGGAAATCTTATTTCAAACTCCGTTCTCTTATTTCAAACTGATCCTGTTAACTATCCTGTTAACTGTCCTTTTAACTATCCTTTCAATCTGTTCCCGTTAATCTATTTTAAGCAAAGAATAATTTAATTCGTCCTTATATAAACATGGATCAGAATTCTAAAAATCCATATTTGTCCATTATATCTATTTAATTTTTTAAAAGAAAATTGTTGCTTAATTTCATATATTAATGAATGTATATTTCATAAATAATTACATATGTTATATCTACTCAATTGAATGACCAGTATTGGGATAATTATTCAGAACAGTCTAACATTACAAATTAAGGAAAAAAGTTATATACATTACATATCTAAAATATATTTCATATGAATAACAATTCATGCGGGTTTCTGGCATATCTTCCCGTATGAGTACCAGCAACACAACCTCCATGGAAGGGGAAAGGGTTCCACTCCTTATCTTTCCCCTTCCAGCATAAACATTTTTTAATATTATATAAAAGAGAATGTCTTAACAGGGATTAAAAAAGAAGAAGCGTCTTTTTTAGAGCAGTTAAAAATCTTCCATCAGTGCGGCTGCATTTATTGCAGCTTTTCCAAGGCCTGAATCTGCAGCACACCTTCCAATATCTCTGATCAAAGTAGAAAAGTCTTCATTGAAGGTTTCAAATTCATTTCCCAGGTCTTTGCAAAAAATGTAGAGTTCCTTTAAACAAAACTGGCTTGTAATAGCTTCTTTCTCCATCCCATGCCTGATAGCTTCTTTTCCGACTTCTTTAAGAGAAATAGCTATTAGCCGAAGAGGAAAAAGAATTTCTTTGTCAGCTGTTTTTTCCCCCAGGGTCTTAAGGGCAAAAACAGTTTCAATCACTGCTTCATGAACTTCATTTCTTGCCGCTTCCTGTCCTATAAGCCCGAGGGAGGCTGCCGCGTTAATGACACTCGATTTCATATTTCCCTCAGCCGCAGCTAACCCAAGGGTTTTTGTGCACTCGATTGCTCCCCCTGCTACATCTCTCTGGAGCTCACCTGAAAAAAACTTTATTCCAAGTTCGCCAAGTTCATCTATTATCCTGAGAAGCCGGGCTTCTTCTTGAGTCCTGACCGCTTCAAGTCCGGTTTCAAGTAGAGGGAATTCTTCCATTAAAACCAAATTAAACCTCCACTCAAAGACGTTATTATAGTTTATGGACCTGAAGGTTATTACTTTTTCGTATTGAATATGTTTTTTGATACTTATTACATATATTATAGACAGGGGAGCCAAAAAATAAAAAAACAGAGATAAGAAATAGAGATAAGAAATGAAAAATAGATTCTAAGGAGCTTTTCCCTTTAAAGGTCTGAATAAACTTTTTTCTGCAGCTCCTTTATTTCCTGAAGTCTCTCTGTGTTTTCATCTGTTTCTGTGACGCCTGTGAGTTTAAAGCTGTCAAGAGCCATTTCCATGACAATAGGAGAATTGGTAAGGAATTTTCCTTCAGCCTGCACTTTTAAGGTTTCAAGAGCCCACTGGCTCTGGAGCGCAGCCTCATGGAGTCCATTCTTTAGAGAGAGCTTTCCAGTATCTTCTATCGAAAGAGCTAGCGAACTCAGAGCCTCGTCAAAGTATTTTTCTGCAGCAAGCCCGCCTACTTCTTCAAGCAGCAGAATAGTGTTGATAGTTTCGGTCTCAAGGCTTTCTGAAGCTTCCTTTTTCCCGATCTCTCCAAGACAGGTTATTGCGTTAAGCAAAGCTTCTTCCATGTCCTGTGCTGCTGCAGCAGACCCGATGTCTTTTAAGAGCAGGGAAAAAGCAACCATTTCTTCCCGGTCTTTCATTTTAGGAGAGGAAAGGTTCCAGATTTCCATCAGTGTTGTAGCAGCTACTTTTGAGCCTGCTTCAAGTGAATTCGAAGCTGCTGTTCTTCCGAGTTTGCCTATTGCTATTATTGCCCTGTTCAGAACTGACCCGTATCCTTTTTTTGCAGCTGTTTTTGCCAGTTTCCCAAGTGCAAGGACTGAGTTGATTGTAACAAATTCCATACCTTCTTGCGTAGCTGCCTGTGCAATATCCAAAATAGAGAGGATAACCCTCGAAGCATCTGCCTCTTCATTTTCAGAAAGGAAATCTTCTGCAATTACTGTAAGGGAGTCAAGGGCCTGGAAAACTCTGCTCTCATTTCTCTCCTCAACTGAGGATAAACCTACATCGATTGCCTCTGCTTCATTTAATGTGATCATTCTTTTTGCCCCTTTTGTCAGCCTATAGTATTTAAAGTTTCAAGCCTGTTTTTCCTGCATATTTTCACAACCATCATGTATATTTTTTATGCCGTTAATGTCAATTTAGAACTTTTAAACAGCAAAAAACCATTGAGCTGGATAAACTACTGCAGGGGTATTGCCTGACTTATTCTATGAAATCAGGAGATTATTATTGTTGCTATTTTGTAATGGAGATTTAATATTTATGAAACATCTAAGGCCTGTGGCTGCCGGTGGGCCTGAAATACCATCTTTTTATAGCAGACAAAAAGTTGTTTTAAAAGCTCCAGGAGAGAAGATTCTATTAAAAAAGCGTAACAACTGAAATTAAGGGTTGGATGCCCTCTTTTAAGGCAATTTTACTTACTCGAAGGATTCGGCTTCATGAATATACTCAGAACCATTAAAAGTTTCAATAGAAAGTTTTGTCACAAGCATATAGCTTACGAGAAACTTTTCTTTGGGTTCAAGCATTATAGTTCCAAGTGCATTGGAAGCTTTCATAATTATGTTCTCAAAATTTTGGAATTCAGTATTCGGTAAATGGTTTTCAGAAAAAACCGGCATATCCCGAAAAGGACGAATCTCTCCCCTGTGCTCCATAATATGAGTCTGGGTGCCCTGAAGTTCTTCTGACAAAAAGGATGGTTCCATGCCCTGGATAGATAAGAGAATACCTGATCCGGAAGAAAAGAGTCCTCCATTCTCCGGAACCCTGATAGTCTGCTGTCTGGATGTTTCTTTTCCTATAGCCCCAATGGCAAGAGAAGACACGAGAGATTCCCTCTCCAAGTTATGAAGAGATGCAGAGTTTGCGATCTCTCCGAGGTATGCAACTGCAATTCTGACTGCTGCCTCCATTTCCTGTCCAACTGCGGACTTTCCAAGTGCACAGAGAGAGTAAATAATACTTAAACCGGTGTTAAGCATTTTCTGCTCTCTGGCAACCTCAGCCATCCTTCCCAGAGAAACCAGGGAAATTAGAACTCCAAGCTCCATTTTTTGAAGGGCAGCAGCATTTCCAATATCTCTTATACTGATAATGGTCCTTTTTGCATCCGGTTCAAGCCCTTTATTTATATACTTCGTTCCCTGCTCTGTTAAAAAATCTATGGACCTTAATACCCCCAGTTCATTATTATCCTTAACTGAGCTCAAGCCAAGGTCTATTGCTCCGGCTTCATTTAAAATAGACATTCTGAACACCTCGTTTGAATTTTTCTTATTTCCAGGAGGTTAATCTTGATGTGAGATCGCCTTACTGGCGTTCAATCCTCTTCTTTTGTAGAAGCAGGTTTGTGTGGTTCAGGCACCGGTACAATTTTTTGCCGGGACTTGCTTCATTCGGACTCAAAAAACTTATCAATCTATACAGTAAACTTTCTCTTTCTTCTAATATTCTCATTCAGCTTTTCTTCCAGTTTATCGATGTCCAGACTCTCAAACCGCATGAGAGCTACTCCGGCTATGATGGATGCACTCATAAGATAGCGATCTTCTGCATCAAATTTAATTGTCTCAAGGGAATAAACTGCCTGAAGTAATGCCCTTTCAAGTCCCTGCCTGTCGGCAGCTCTCCCAATATCCCCAAGTAAACGGGCACTGATATCAGCAGTTTCTTTCAGATTTTTTTCAATTGCTCCTGTTCCTATTTCCTGTAACAGAAGTTCGACATTTAATGTTGCATCTTCGAATCTCTGGCTTGCTGCAACTTTTCCTGTTTCCCCGAGTAGAGTTACTGTACTATTTGCGACTTCTCCCAAACTCTGCTTTGTTACGCTTTTTCCAATTTCCCCAAGAGCGAAAATTACTGCAATTATTTCTTTTCTGGTTTTTGTAAGGGCTGCAGTATTTCCCATTTCTCCCAGACATGAGGCTGCAGTTTTTGCCGGGACCTCCATTCTCTGCACTGCTGCCGCCTTTCCAATTTCGCCAAGAGCAAGGGCGATACTGACGAGAGCATTTTCCATCCCTCGCCTGCAAGCCACTTTTGCAACAGGGGAAAAAAGTAGAATTGTATCTGTAACAACCGTTTCTTGCCCGGCAAAAGCCGATGCTATCCCTATCTCTTTTATGTATTCAATTAACCTCTTAGTATCACTTTCCAATCCTTCATTTGCATATCTCTCTGCAAGTCCTGACAGGTAATAAAGGATCTCGATTACACCGGCTTCATCTTTCTCGTCTACGGAAGCCAACCCTATCTCTAACGCCTCATCTTCATCAAGCGGTAGAATCCTTCATGCCCCCAGATTCTCTTTTAATTAAGTATAGATATGTGAGGATATTAGCTTTGTCATAAAAGAAGTAAGAAAGGTGCTGAATAATTCTACTGGAGACCTCTCTTTTGAAAGAAATAAAAACTTTGAAAGCGGGCTGTTGCGATGTAACCGCAAACTACAAGAAAAATCATGGATTTTGCTGTGCTTCCGAGTTAAATCCATCTTTTCTTCTTAAAGTAAAGGAACATGCTTATTCCTAATAGTGTCATCCCCAGCATAACTGCAGGATAACCCCATCTCCATCCGAGTTCGGGCATGTAGTCAAAGTTCATGCCGTATACTCCTGCAATGAAGGTAAGTGGAATGAAAATCGTGGCAATGATTGTCAGAACTTTCATAATGTCATTCATCCTGTTGCTCAGGCTTGAGAGATAGACATCTACCATTGAAGAGAGAATGTCCCTGAAGGCTTCTATGGAGTCAATAACCTGAATGGTATGGTCATATACGTCTCTCAGGTAGATCCGCGTGATGTCCTTTATAAGTCCTGATTCAGTTCTCTGAAGGTTACTTATCAACTCCCTGAGGGGCCAGACTGATCTGCGGAAGGTGATCATATCTCTCTTATATCTCTGGATCGTTTTCAGGGTTTCAGGCATCGGGAACATTATGAGTTTTTCTTCGAGATTTTCGATTTCTTCCCCAAAGTGTTCGAGAATCAAAAAATAGTTGTCAACCACAGCATCTATCAGGCTGTATGCAAGAAGGTCCACACCGTTCTTTCTCAGTCGTGAAGCAGGGTTTTTGAGCCTTTCATGGACAGGCTCAAAAACATCTTCTTCCCTCTCCTGAAAAGTGAGGATATAATTGGAACCAATGATGATGCTTACCTGATCTATAATTATCTTTTCTTTTATTTCATCGAGAAGAATCATTTTCAGAACAGCATAAATATAATACTCGTAATCCTCCATTTTCGGGCGCTGTCCGGTGTTCAGCACGTCTTCTAGGGTAAGAGGATGAACCCCAAAGTAGCTGCCAAGTTTTTCTATTACTTCTACCCGATCGAGTCCGTCCACATTTATCCACAGGTTCATGTCCGGCTGGTCTTTGAGGGTCTGACATTCTTCTATGGTTTGAAGCTCTTTTTCAATCAGTTTCTCACTATTGTATATCCAGGCCCTGATTACGACTTTCTCTGCCTTTTTTTCTCCCACATGGACGAGGGTTCCGGGAGCAAGACCGACATTTGATTGCTTCTCTCTGAAAGTCCTCGATTTCACGGTTCTGCCTCACTCCGTAATAAAATTAAACATTTTATTATATTGGAGCTTCACTGATTTAAGCCTGTGCATATCATTTGTCCGAATAAATTATTAAACTTTTAAGCAGTCTTGATAATTTTCAGTATAATCCGACTCTAAATAAAACTCCATTTTTATATGGGTGTGTAGATAAATATATCTATTAGCCAGTTAATATAATATTACATTAAATGTAATAATCGGTCTTCCAAAAACAGGGGAATTTGGAAAGGTCGTCAGTAATAATACTGAATATAGGGGTGATTAATATGGTTCAAACGGAAATTATGGATAGTCTATACAATATGTTTGATCAGTTCATAGCATTTATTCCGACATTAGTAGCCATAATTCTTCTTCTGATTATAGGGATGGTATTGGGAAAAGCTCTCGGGAAGATCGGGGCAAAGATACTGGACAAAATAGGCCTTGATGATCTGGTTGACAAAACGGTGATAGGTGGAATGCTAAGAAGAGCACAGATGAGTACAGTAGGTTTTTTTGATGCAGTGATCCGCTGGTTCATTTACATTATCTTTGCCATAATCATTCTGGATCTTCTGAATATTGAGGTAGTAAATAACTTTGTAAATCTTGTAATATACTTCATTCCGCTTGTGATCTCTGCTCTCGTTGTCCTGCTCATAGGTTTGCTGATCGTGGACTTCGTAAGCGACCTGCTCCAAAAAATTTTTGTTTCAACCGGGATAGACGAGAAATTTGAGCAGACAGTCATTGGAGCTTCAATTAGATCAGGAGGACTGACAGCTTCAGTCATCATAGCTGGAATAGTTAGAATATTTGGGTACCTGATTTTCCTCACGGCTGCTTTTGATATACTTCAGCTAACTATGATTACCGACCTGTTGATAAGTATCACTCAGTATTTGCCACGCGTCCTTGTAAGCATCCTGATCCTGGTGATAGGAATCCTTTCTATTGATATAGTAATGGACTATCTGAGCAGTACTGTCAAAGGCATGAAAATAGAAGGGGCAGATGTCATTCTTCCTCTCCTCAGGGGCTTCTTGCTTCTTATTCTGATCCTTGTTGCCCTGGATACAATGCTAATTGATACAAGTATCCTCTACCTCTTCTTCGGGCCGCTTGCATGGGGAATTGCTATCGTGGTAGCATTCAAATACGGAGTCAAAGACGCAATAGTTGCTTATGCCAGAGAAAGGAAGTAATTTCATAACTATTCAGCCACTGATAAAAAGGTATGTTTTTCAGCAAAAAGCTCCTTTCTCAGGATAATAGCGGCGCTCAATGGAGCGCCGCTAGAATAACATCCATGAAATTCAGTTTATTCTTTTTAATTGAGCTGACCTTCCACAGAAGTCTTCAAAAAAAATAGAAAGGGGATATGCACTTCAGATAATGTACGACTTGAGAGGTGGAAAGCCATTAAAACATATGGAACTATAACTTTGAGTATAGGCTCCGGTTGTAAAGAAATATACACGGTTGCCTTCTCTCATCGTGTGAGGGAAGGAATATTTATGGTGCTCGTAAAGAATATCCATGCTGTCACAGGTGGGACCTGCAAGGATGACTTCTTCTGCACAGCCTTTCTTATCACAGAAGATTGGGTATTTAATGGACTCGTCAAGGGTTTCGATAAGACCGCCAAACTTCCCTATATCAAGATAGACCCATTTGTACTGGTTGAACCTGGCTTTTTTGGAGATCATAACGACTTCACTTACAATTATGCCGGCGTCGGCGACCAGAGACCTCCCTGGTTCTATAATGATTTCAGGAAGCTCTTCCCCGAAGTCATCATGTAAAAAGCGGCGAATTTCCCGGGCGTATGTCTCAAGGTCATGAGCCTGATACTGATATTTTGCAGGAAAGCCTCCACCAAGGTTGATCATTTTAAGATGGATTCCCTTTTCGGCTACTGCTTCAAAAAGGTATTTGCACTTTGAGATCGCATTGTCCCACTGTCCGATATCCCTTTGCTGGGAACCAACATGGAAAGAAAGTCCGTAAGGTTCAAGCCCTAGCTTTTCAGCTTTTAAAATCAACTTGTATATCAGGTCAGGATGGGCACCGAATTTTCTGGAAAGTGGCCAGTCCGCGCCATCACTTTCTGTAAGGATCCTGAAAAAGACTCTGGAGCCCGGAGCTCTTCTGGCTAACTTCTTTAAATCACTTTCGGAATCCGTAACAAAGAGCCTTACTCCGTTTTCATAGGCATAAGCTATGTCTTTTTCTTTTTTGATTGTATTCCCGTAACTTATCCTTTCAGGTTCCACCCCGAGCCTTAACAGCTGATCAAGCTCGTAGACAGTTGCCATATCAAAATTGGAACCTTTTCTCTTCAGGGCAAGCACTACCTTATCCATAGGATTGGCCTTAACAGCATAGTGAATTTTTGCAAAAGGCATGTGCTCTACCAGCTCGTCGTAGCCTCGTTCTATCTTCTGAAGATCAACGATCAAAAACGGTGTTTCTTTATCCCGCGAGAATTTCTTAATTTTGTTAAATTCCTCTCTTGAAAGATAATCTTCCAGCGGGAATTCATAAGGCTCTTTTCTCATATCTACTCCCTTTTTTAACCTGATTGACTTGTAAGCAAAACTGACAATAATTATGATTTATATTTAGGCAGTTCTGTTTATAAGTTTTTAGCACGTAATGGGTTTATTTTAGTTGGGGAATTTATAATTAATAATATAGATAATCCCTAAGATAAAACGAATTAAATAGGATTTTAGGTATATAAAACTAATTCTTGTTGAATATCCAGACCCAAAAACTACCAAAATCCAAAAATATTCAATATAAATCATCATATCTTTTAAAAAAGAATATTTAAGCTTTTTTGTCTAATTAAAACTACATATAACCTTTTTTATTTCATTAAAATCATTTTAAGTCGAGATTTCATCACAAAGCAACCCATAAATTCGGATCTGTCCTAAAAAAATACAGGTACAGTTTAAACCTAAAAAAAGGTTTTTACGGGAGAAAATAACAGGAAAACCATTTTTAAATGAATAAATGTAAATCTAAGCAATATTAGTTCCTTAAATGTCTTAAAAATCAAAATAGGTACTCTTTTTTGTTTAGCTTATTTGCTCAGGTCCCGACAAACTTAATAATTATTTTTGACAATATGCAGGATTAACGACAAGAAAACTGAAGTGAGAATAAATCACTTTAAAAAATCAAATATTCAAAGGCTCAGCAGGTTTTTTTCGGGTTCTGAGCAATACTATAATAAATCCCAGTGCTATAAGGAAGAAACCGTAAGCCATGATCTCCAGGCTGATCTGAGAACAAAGAAAAACAGCAGATAATGCACCAAGAAATGGGAATAGAGGCAAACGCCCTATACTAAAAGGAACCCTGAAAGGACGCCTTTTTTCTGGCTCTGTGTAACGGAGCTTTATCAGGGAAATGTTGACCATAAAAAAAACAATAAAGATCATAAAATTTGCAATATTTACTATAGTTGTTATGTCGCCCAGCAGGACAAAAAGACTTGAAACGCATGCAATCCCGAGAATTGCAGTCCAGGGAGTCCTGAAGCGGGGGTGTACACGTGCCAGGGTTTTAGGAAAAGAACCTGTATCTGCCATGCCGTAGACAATCCTCGACCCTCCAAGCATAACCACAAGTACGGTATTCATTGTGGAAAAAAGAGCAATCCAGGACAGAAGGACAAAAGCATTATTTCCGAGAGCAACAGCCGCTACATCTGCAAGCGGGACTTCTGAATGTTCTAATACACGGAAATCAAGGACACTTACAGCTGCTACAGCCACGCAGACATAAAGAAAAACAGTAAAGGATATGGCAATAAGCAGGGCTTTGGGAGTTGTTTTTTCTGCATCTTTTGTCTCCTGGGAAAGCCTTACAATATCTTCAAAACCGAGAAATGCAAAAAAAATCAGGGCAGAAGCCTTAAACAGTCCTGCAAGGTCCGGAGCCTCAAAATAGTCTACAGTTCCAAAGTGAGGGAGCCCCGCGTAAATAATTAACAGAAGCCCTGAAAGTTCTATCAGGCTAATAAAAACAGCTAGATGGGCCGATTCCTTGATACCGTAGACCATGACGAGGCTGAGGAAAAGAAAAAGACCTATTGCCCCAACTAAACTTCCAACTCCAAAAAGGTTACTGAAGTACCTTCCAAACCCAAGGGCAACCGCAGAACTCGTGATTATCACAAAATAGACTACAAGAAGCCCAACAAATAGCCCTATACGTTCTCCAAATGCTTTTTTTACAAATTCATACTCCGCACCTGCCCGCGGGTACATGGAAGAAAGTTCCATATAGCTAAAAGCAGAAAGTGCAGCAGTCATTCCTGCAAATAAAAAAGAAAGCCAGACTAAATTGCCTGCAAGTCCGGCAGCTTTTCCCAGAAGTACATAAATTCCGGCTCCGAGAATATTGCCAATTCCGGCTAATGTAATCTCTACTAAACTCAGTTCTCTTTTTAATTCGGATTTCTCTTCCATGATACACTCTCTGCCCTTAACTGAATTTGACTAAGTTAAACCTCAAGCATTATATGCCACAAGAAACAACATTTCTGAATTACTTTTTAAAAACAGCAGGTTTTTAGTCTGTTTCTGGAAAAAAGATGGATGAACTGAGAGCATGATAGATGGACTGGGAGCATTATACTGATTAAAAAATTGAACATGCTGTTTTATCAGCATATCTAACACTTAGCAAAGCTTGAACTCTTAATACCAATTTTTTCCGTATGCAGTCTCGCAGGAATGATAATCTCTGGCACAAGCTTAAGGTGATACTTATCATGTCTTCATTTTTTGAGCTAGTTGCCTTCCGATCTCTTCAATTTTCTTCAGATCTTCATCTTTTGCCCTGCCTTTAACCTGAAGGGTCCCTACAACCTCCATATTAGAAGGAGTCAGGATATCTCCTGCCTGTCTCAATGCGCCCCCTCCCCAGCCAAATGACCCGAGCACAACACCATACCTTGCCGGAGGTTTGAGTGCTTTTACCAGATAAGTACCGTACAGGGCAAGTGGGTGCATGCCTGCAAGTACTGTAGGAGTTCCAAGGATAATCGCCCGTGAATCAACCAGCTCTCTGGCGACATCCCCTATATCTGAGACTGCAAGGTCATACATCCTAACGTCCACTCCTTCCTTAAGCAGGGTTTCTGCGATTGTCCGGACCATCTCTCTGGTTGATCCCCACATACTCACATAAACAATAAGGGCTTTATTTTCGGTTTTTCCTGCAGTCCATTTATCATATTGGTCCATAATTCGCTTTGGGTTTTTGTAAACAGGCCCATGGCTGGGGGCTATGGTTTCGATATCAAGACCCTTTATCTTCTCAAGAGCTCTGTCCCCCATTTTCCCGAAAGGCATCATGATTTCCCCGTAGTAGCGTTTTGCAAGAGGGATTATCTCCTCGATATCTTCATCATAGGTCCCATGAGCTGTATGAGCTCCAAAAAAATCGCATGGAAAAAGGACTTTATCTTCAGGCAGGTACGTGAACATTGTTTCAGGCCAGTGGAGCCAGGGTGCTTCTATGAAACGAAGAGTCTTTCCCCCCAGGTCCAGGCTGTCTCCTTCAGCAATGGTTTTGATCCGGGAGTCAGGCAGCTTATGGTAGAGCCTGGCCATCTTGACTCCCTTCTCGGTTGTGACAAAGAGGGCATCAGGAGCTTTTTCAAGAATAAATTGAATTGCGTTGGCGTGGTCCGGTTCGGCATGGTTCATTATCAGGTAATCAAGTTTTTTTAGGTCTGAGACCATATTGATTTTTACCTCTAATTCTTCTTCAAAACCAGGATTTACGGTATCTATGAGGGCTGTTTTCTTCTCGCCTTTTACGAGATAAGAATTGTAGCTGGTGCCCTCTGGCAGAGGGATTAAAGAATCGAACATCCTGCGGTTCCAGTCTTTTGACCCGACACTAAAAACATTTCTGGCAATCTCCGGTATATTATAAGTTCCCATACTTTTCCTCCATTCCCCAGGAATAATAGAAAATATACATAGGAAACATGCAGAAATTTCTGGATGTTCCCACCAATCTGATAACTATATTTGCTGTAGCTGTATTTATTGAATATCTTTATTTAATCGTTAAATATATTTATCGGGAAAAACCCTTATCTTCACCTGTCCGTGCTGTCTGAAAATCAGAATTATACGGAATAAGCCCACAATACCCTTTTTTGATATTGTATTATATGTAAAATATTAAAAAATGAAAAACATTATATAGACAGCAGTAAGTTATCTCTTTCCTATCAGGCAAGAATTCACAAATTATGATTAATACGGTAACCATTCAAGCCTGAACAATATTGGTATTGGAATGAGGCTTTGAATATTCGAATATTTTAATCAAAATGAAGGGATAGTTATGAAAACATCATCTGTAGAACTGAATCCAAATAAACTGGTACAGTACCTTAAAAAGCCAGCAAGTGAATTCACCAAAGAAGATATCATAAAATTCATTAAAGAAAATGGCATTAAGATGCTCAACTTCCGCTACGTGGGCGGGGACGGAAGGCTCAAAGCCCTCAACTTCGTCATCAGGAACGAAGAACATCTTGACACCGTGCTCTCCACAGGAGAAAGAGTAGACGGGTCAAGCATTTTCAAGTACATCGAAGCCGACTCAAGCGACCTTTACGTAGTCCCGAAATACCGCACTGCTTTTGTAAATCCGTTCGAGGAAATCCCAACCCTTGACTTACTCTGTTCTTACTTCGACAAGGACGGGGAACCCCTTGCAAGCTCCCCTGAAAATATCATGAAGAAGGCCCACCAGGTCCTGAAGGATGAGACAGGATACGAGCTCAATGTAATGGCAGAACTCGAATACTACGTCATCTGCGACAAGGACCAGATTGACACTGACTACCCGGCTGTTGACCAGAAAGGTTACCATGAGTCAGGACCCTTCACCAAGTTCGAGCAGCTCAGGAAAGACGCAATGATGGCCATCTCCGAAGCAGGTGGAGCTATTAAGTACGGTCACTCCGAAGTCGGAAACTTCACTGACGACAAAAACTACTATGAGCAGAATGAAATCGAGTTCGAAACCACAAACGTCGAGGACGCTGCTGATCGCCTGATCGTTGGAAAGTGGATGCTCAGGATGCTTGCCGCCCAGTACGGCGTCACCGTTAGCTATGCTCCGAAGATCACTGTCGGAAAGGCAGGCAGCGGGCTGCACATCCACATGAAGCTCATGAAGGACGGAAAGACCGCAACAGTCGAGAACGGAAAGCTCAGCGATGCCGCCAGGAAGGCAATCGTCGGCTGCCTTGAAGTTGCTTCAGGAATCACTGCTTTTGGAAACAGAATCCCTACTTCCTACCTCCGCCTTGTCCCGCACCAGGAAGCACCCACCAACATCTGCTGGGGAGACAGGAACCGCTCTTCCCTTATCCGCGTGCCCCTTGGCTGGTCCGGTGATGCAAGCAAGATGATCGCTATCGCAAACCCGAACTATGCAGAAGAATTCAAGGACTACTCGAGCAAGCAGACCTACGAGTTCCGTGCAGCTGACGGTTCTGCAGATATTTACCTCCTCATTGCAGGGCTCTGTGTCGGTACCCGCCACGGTCTACAGATGGACAACTCCCTTGAGCTTTCCAAGAAGCTCTACATCTCTGTCAACATCTTCAAGGAAGAGCACAAAGCCAGGCTTGCCGAGCTCGAGCACCTGCCTGCATCCTGCTACGAGTCTGCTCAGGCCCTGAAGAAACAGAAAGACATCTTCATGCAGTACGATGTCTTCACCGAAGGTATGCTCGACGGCATTATCGGCGGTCTTGAAGCCTTCAATGACTACCAGCTGAGCGAGAAACTCTACGGAAAGAACGAAGAAATCAGGAAACTTGTGGACACTTATGTCCACGTCGCCTGATATCGACTGTACAGGTTTAAAAACAAACTTTCTTTTCTTTTTTCCGGAAGGAAAAAAGAGCAGAGGCTCTGCTCCTGTGGGGCAGGGTCCCTGTAAAAAACGATTTTCCTCTTTTTGTAGCTTTGTCGGTACCCTGAAGGTACTATACCACACAGGATTAAAAAAATTAAGTTGAATAGGTTACTAAGAAAAGAAAAGCAGTGAAGACTTATTCCCTGAGTAACAATGATTATTCCTTATCCTTTATCTTAACAGCCGTTCCGTATGCGAGCATCTCGGCCGCCCCTGCCATTACCATGGAGGTCATGAACCTGACATTCACCACAGCATCAGCCCCCATCTTTTCGGCATCTTGCATCATACGGTTGACTGCCTTCTCCCTTGCCTCTAAGCATCTCTGAGTATTCTGTCAGTTCGCCCCCTACGACACTGCGCAGACCTGACATGATATCCTTGCCAATATGCTTGGCCTGAATGGTACTGCCGCGGGGTGCGCCAGCGCAACTTTGATTGAT
>ENA-UOOK01001961-UOOK01001961.1-fermentation-metagenome-genome-assembly--contig:-NODE-1961-length-26120-cov-35.799578_pt1 | contig 26120 bp, 22 predicted proteins | sample MGYA00245777_ERZ724023 | MGnify/ENA primary metagenome ERZ724023 (study PRJEB28704, sample SAMN03018312) | fermentation metagenome | biome: anthropogenic terrestrial biome; feature: soil... | reverse complement strand
ACTTTAATGTAAATGTTATGACAGGCTCAGATGGAGTTTTAAGGGGAGCATCAGGGGGACACTGCGATACTGCTGCTTGTGCGAAATTAACTATTATTGTTACTCCATTGGTTAGAGGAAGAATACCTTGTATTGTTGATTCCGTAAATACAGTTATTACACCTGGCGAAAGTATTGATATAGTGGTTACTGAATTAGGCATTGCCATAAACCCGAGAAGAGCGGATTTAATTGAAAGGTTTAAGGATGTTGACATTCCAGCTTATACTATTGAGGAGCTAAGGAAAAAGGCAGAGAGCATTGTAGGCATTCCTGATAAAATAGAGTATGACGATAAGGTTGTCGCAATAGTTGAGTACAGGGATGGAAGCATTATCGATGTTGTAAGAAAAGTAAAATAAAAATCACTTGATAATTATGGAGTTTTGTACGAGTATCTTCCTTTTTTTGTGGTAATATATAAATAGGATTAAATAAAATTATTTGTGTTAATCAGGAGGGATACCATGGAGAACTTTACATTTGTAAGTCCAACAAAGATTATATTTGGAAGAGGCACTGAGGAAACTGTGGGGGGTGAAGTTAAAAAGTATAGTAAAAAAATACTGTTTTGCTATGGCGGTGGAAGCATAAAGAGAAGTGGCCTTTACGATAGAATTGTAAAATCACTGAAAGAAAACGGTATTGAATTTATTGAACTTTCAGGAATTAAGCCTAACCCACGTCTAAGCACTGTAAAAGTAGGAATAAAGATTTGTCGTGAAAATAATATTAGTTTTGTTTTAGCAGCTGGCGGAGGAAGCGTTTTAGATACTGCAAAGGCAGTTGCTGTCGGAGTTCCTTATAGCGGGGATGTATGGGATTTTTATCTTGGAAAAGCTGAAGTAAAGGCTGCTCTTCCTGTAGGAGCAATTTTAACTATTCCTGCAACTGGAAGTGAAGCAAGCAACAGCTCAGTTATAACTAATGAAGATGGGTGGTTTAAAAAGGGAATAAATACAGATCTTATTAGACCTGCATTTGCTATTATGAACCCTGAACTGACATTTACACTGCCGCCTTATCAAACTGCCTGTGGTGCAGCAGATATTATGGCTCATGTAATGGAAAGATATTTTACGAATACTCAGCATGTAGATTTAACTGATAGACTTTGTGAAGGGACCCTAAAAACTATTATTAATAATGCACCTTTAGCTCTTGAAAATCCTAAAAATTATGATGCCAGAGCAGAAATGATGTGGGCAAATACTATTGCGCACAATGGAGTTTTAGGGACAGGAAGGGAAACTGATTGGGCATCCCATAAAATTGAGCATGAATTAAGTGGAATATATGATATTGCTCATGGTGCAGGCCTTTCAATTATTTTCCCAGCATGGATGAAGTATGTTTATAAACACAACACTAAGAGATTCGTTCAATTTGCTGTAAGAGTATGGGACGTAGATTTATCGTTTGATTCAGAGGAGGAAATTGCTTTAGAGGGAATAAAGAGAATGACGGAGTTTTTCAAGAAGATGGGACTTCCAGTTAAATTAAGCGAAATAAACATTCCAGATGACAGATTTGAGGAAATGGCTGACAAATGTACTTCTTCAGATACAAAGCTTATTGGAGGTTTTGTAAAACTTAAAAAGTCAGACATTATCAACATATATAAATTAGCAAAATAAAAGTAGCGCCAAGCAATTTAAATCATTCATAATATAAGAAGAATGTGTCTCTTTAAAAATATTTATATTAACGGATTTTCTGTAGGGGCGAACACTGTTCGCCCGTTTTCATTAACGGCTGTAATTTTAGGCGAAATATATACTGTTACCACTACTGTAGGGATAGGTTTTCATGCCCGCACGTTTTCACATATAAGTGCATTTCAGACAGACAGCATATATAACATACTGGCGAACAATGTTCGCCCCTACGATGCGATAGATAATTTGTGATTATAGAAATAGGGCATCTATATATTAAATTTGCTTCGCATTTTTCTACTATGCCGTATCACTTTTTATTTTTTATATTCTTGGAACAATTGCTATATATGAATATTCTTTAACCATTATTGGGAATATTATGAAATTACATACAATTATGTTACAATATATGGTATTATATAGAAAATAGAAATGTTATTTAGGGGGCTGCTCTGTTATGAAAAAGTTTTTATTTATTCTCATGCTGGTTGTAATAGTACCATTGGCTGGATGCCAAACGGCAACAAATGAAATTAAGGATATCGATGGAGTTTCAATGGTGTCCGCCAAAAACGCGTGCGATATACTAGGGTTGACATATGCTGATAAAGACGGAGGTTTCGTTATAAAACAAGATGATATAAAATTAGAATTTAATTTTTCTAATAACTATGTTTATAAAGATAAATTTATTATGTACGTAATGGAAAAACCTGCTGTTGATAAGAGAGATGTCGCATATTTACCCATTAGTTTTTTTTCGGACTACTTAAAAGTTGATATTCAAAAAGGCAATGAGCTGCCTAAATCCGGTAATGTTTCATTATATAAAGTTGTGAAATTTTTGCCTAAAGAGATAATTGATGCTATTAACGATAAATCTTATCCTAATAGGGACAAGATACTAGAAGAAATTGAAATACCTCGATCTATGGGTATTCAAATTTCGAATATAAATATGTATAAAGTAATTATAACAACCCCTTTAAGTGAATTTTCAAATGTTCTCAAAACAGAGTTAGGCCAACATGGATTATCAGAAAAGGAAATTGAAGGGATGTCATATAATGATTATAAAACCATAGAAAGATCCTGGAAACTTACAAAAGAAATGACCGAATCCGCAAAAAAAATCTATCCGGAACTTGCTAATACAGATCTTAACACATGGACTTATGGTGATTATGAAGATTATTATACCAAAAAGGATAAAGAAAACTTTGAACACGAATTTACAAAGGAGCAAATAGCTCAACTAAACCAAAGAGGAATATTGTTGGAGGATGTACATTGGCTGTTAAAGGATTTCTATAAAATAGATACTATTTTAGCTCAACCAGATAAGGTTTTAAAAAAGGACATCGAAGGATATTACCAATTTAATATTGATACTTTAACTAGCCAGGCACGGTAATAATTGATTGCCTGTATGGTGCCGTTTTCCTGAACGATGATTAAAATTTAGGGGGAGGCGGAACGGTCAAGACCGTTCCCTGCAGCATTTATCGTTTGTATAATTAAATTATGGAGCTGTTGCACTAAGGATAAATGTTACAATATATGTGTGTAAATTCCTTAGTGTGACAGCTCCTTTGGCCTCTTTGTATTATTTAATACTTCCATCTATCCCTATTACAACTTCTTTGTATGGAACAATTACCTTTGCATTAAGCATTGCAGTTTTAACTGCATTTACAATACCGCCGCAGCACGGAACTTCCATTCTAACTACTGTAATGCTTTTCAAATTATTAATTTTAATAATTTCAGTAAGTTTTTCTTTGTAGTATTGATTATCATCAAGTTTTGAGCATCCTATTACAGTTATATGATTTTTTATAAAATCCTTATGGAAGTTAGCATAAGCATAAGCTGTGCAATCTGCTGCTACTAAAAGATCTGCATTCTTAAGGTATGGAGCTCTCGGGTTTACTAAATTCAGCTGAACTGGCCACTGCCTTAATTCTGATTGAACTTCGCTTTCACTTACTTCTTCCTTTTCTGATTTTTTAACTGCAGCTGGCTTTCTTTCTATCACCTTTGATGCTATTCCAGGGCATTCGTAAGGAATAGAATGTTTTTTCCCTATATCCTCTTTTTTATCCTTTACCTTTTCTTCATCATAAGGAAGGCTCTCCCTTTCAATTATTTCAATGGCACCTGCACTACATTCAGGCAAACAATCTCCAAGTCCATCACAATATTCATCTGAAACAAGCCTTGCTTTCCCATTTATCATTTCAATAGCACCTTCATGACAAGCATTTGCACACAATCCACATCCATTGCATTTTTTTTCGTCTATATGAACAATTTTTCTTTTCATTAGAATCACTCCTTCTTCTTAGATCTTGACTAAATTTTATAATAAATCCATAATAAAATCGGTAACACAAGTTACATAGTTATCAAAAACAATCGGTAACGTAAGTTACATAGCTATTAAAAATAAAGGGTGAGTAATATGTTTCTTCTTGATATTTGTCCACTTTTTAAAGGGTATGGCAACTGTGAAATACAAAAAATTATAAAGGATATTAATTATAATATAAATTATTATTCAAAAGATCAAATTATTGCAAATGAAGGAGATACGTGTAATTCTATAGGAATTGTACTAAAAGGAAGCACTGAAGTTCAAAAGATATTTGCTTCTGGAAAAACTATAACTGTAAGCCGCCTTAATATTGGAGAAATATTTGGCGAAGTAGTAATATTTTCAAAAGTTAATTTTTATCCTTCTACTATTGTATCCTCTGATACATCTCAAATAATGTTTATATCTAAAGATGACATAATAAAGATGTGCATCAGCGATAAAATAATATTAAAAAACTTCATGGAAATACTTTCAAACAAAATATTAACACTTGATAAAAAGCTTGAAAATATATCCTACCAAACTTTAAGGCAAAAAATTGGCAGCATGATATTAGAGGAATATAAAAAACAGAAAAACCTAAAAATTAAAATGCCCTACTCAAGAAAAGAAATGGCAGAGCAATTAGGAGTTCCCCGTCCATCCCTTTCAAGGGAGCTTTTAAATATGAAAAGTGAAGGAATCATTGATTGTGATAGAAATTATATAACCATTCTTGATATGGACAGATTTGAGGATATATTTTTTTAAGCTTCTCATAGAATTCCCCCAATATATTTACTACTATAATTTTTGTCATTATTTTTATAACATTTATAAAAACTTCAAAATATATTTTAATCATTTCCAAATTTTATTATTATTTTATCAAATACCTGCTAATTGAAATTATTGATATTATATTTTATATAGGCTATAGTTTATTTAATGGCTAAAATTATCCAATGGCTACCATCCGTAATGCCCCGCTTAGAGCGGAGAGTAACGGCTGCTACGCCCCCTGGATAAGTAATTCTATAGGTTAATGATAATCTCAATATGCTTATTAAAAAATCAAATTATTAAGGGGGGATTTTATGTTTAAATTTTCTAAAAATCTTTATACTGATGTTAGAATTGAAGAGGTTTTTGAAACCAACATAACATTTACTCTTGGAAAAATAAGCGAATACAAGATAAGAAATTACAAAGCCGCATTTATTAGAGTTTTTGATGGGGATAGATGGTTTTATTCCTCAACCTCAGACTTAGATGAAATACAAAATGAAATTAAAAAACTTTCTAAAATGGCAAAACCAAATGACAAAATAAATGATAACCCAATAGTTAAAAAGATGGAAGTAAACTCAGGAACCTTCTTGAAATTTAAAGATAATGATATATCAAAAGTTTCTGAAGAAGACAAATTAAACCTATTAAAGGGAATGTTCCCACAAGTTTGTGAAAACAAATATATTAAAATGTGGACTGCAAGATATATTGACTGCAGAAAAGTTAAAGAGTTTTTTTCAAGTAAGGGCTCAAATATTAAATTTGATACTCAAAGATGTGGATTTTCTATGGGATTTGTTATGTCAGAAGGAAATAAAAAGCTTAATGAATCTTACCAAAAAGCCTCCTGCTGTTTTGAGGATTTAAAAGGCAAAAATGATGAGCTTAAAAAGTATATAAATAAATGTGAATATTTTCTCTTGAACTCAAAGCCTGTAGAAAAAGGAACTTATACAGTTGTCTTATCGCCCCTTGCAGCTGGTGTATTTGCCCATGAAAGCTTTGGTCATAAAAGTGAATCAGATTTCATGATTGGTGATGAAACAATGAAAAAAGAATGGGCATTAGGTAAAAAGGTTGGCTCAGACATATTAACCATTGTAGATGATGGAAATGTTTTAGGAAGCGGATATACGCCTTTTGATGATGAAGGAAGTCATGCTAAAAAAACTTATCTTATAAAAGATGGTGTTTTAGCTGGAAGGCTTCACAGCAGTTCAACAGCTGCTATTTTAGAGGAAGATTTAACTGGAAATGCCCGCTCTATAAACTTTGAATACGAACCAATTGTTAGAATGACTACTACCTATATAGAGGCTGGAAATGAAACAAAAGATGAACTAATAAGTAAAGTTAAAAACGGAATATATGTTGAAACTATAAAACATGGTTCAGGAATGTCAACATTTACAATGGCGCCATCTCTTTCTTATGTCATAAGAGATGGTAAAATAGCTGAACCTGTAAATATTTCAGTTGTTACTGGAAATGTATTTAAGACATTATCTGAAATAGATGGTGTTTCAAATGAATTAGAGCTTTTATCCTTTGTTACTGGAGGCTGCGGTAAAATGGAGCAGTACCCGCTTCCTGTAGGCTTTGGCGGACCATATGTTAGGGTCAATAACCTTAATGTACAGTAGGGAGGGATTAGTAATGAAAGAAATATATTCAATAAATAATAAACAAACTTCTATAAATATATCAGGAAGTAAAATTGAATCCGTAAGGGAAAAAAACATTTTAAAGACAGGACTTCGTATTTATAAAGACGGTTTTATTGGCGTTTCAGGAGCAATTGGAAAATTTGACGCGGATGAACTAAGTAAAAGAGCAAACAGTGCCCTTAAGGCTAAAGTTGAATACCCTTATGAAATTACTTCAAATATAAAAAAAGATGTAATAATAAATAATGAAATTTTTAAAGATAATGATTTCATAAATGAAATTGAGGAGGTTCTTGATTATTTAAGGAAAAATCAAAGCAGCTTTATTTTTTCAAATAAAATAAACATGAGCACTGTTGATACTTCACTTAAAAATGAAGAAAATCTTAATTTAAATTACAAGGATAGTGCCATAACTGTAGAGCTTGTTTTTAAGGAAAAATCTTCTTCAAACATAATGGATGGAGCCATAGTATTTGAGGATAGAAAATACAATAAAAATGATTTTATAAGCATATCGGATGATTTTTTAAATGCATATAAAAACAATGTAGAGTTTAAAAAGGAAGGTAAATATCCTGTAGTTTTTGCTTCAATAGATGATACTCCATTTATAAAATTTATAAGTGACCTCAACGGGAGAGTTTTCGGTACTGGTTCTTCACTTTTTTCTAAAAACTTAGGCAAAAAAATATTCAACGACTCTTTTACCCTATATAATAGCTTAAGCCCTGAAGACATATGCCTTCAGCCTTTCTTTGATGCAGAAGGAACAATAAATAAGGACTATAGATTCCCGCTTATAGAAAATGGAGTTTTAAAAGCAGCTAACACTGATAAGAAAACTGCTGCAATGTTTAACCTTCCTCTTACCGGAAGTGCAGTTTGTGATTATGACAGCATTCCACAGCCGGGAATATCAAAACTAAAAGTAAAAGAATGTGAAAAAACTGCAAAAGAACTTTTAGGCGGAGATATGGGAATTTTTGTTGCAGATGCAGCTGGAGGAGATTTTACTCCTGACGGAAACTTTGCAACACCAGTTCAGCTTGCATTTTTATATGATGGTGAAAAGATAATTGGAAGACTTCCAGAGCTTCAAATTTCATCAAATATATTTGAAATGTACGGCAATAGCTTTAGGGGGGTATCCAAAAATGATATCTGGCCTCTTGGCAATATAAAGGCTATGATAATGGATATGGATGTTAAAAAGCTCTAAAAAATATTAGCCAAAATTTTTAATATTCTAAGATTTCTTTTAAAGAGCCTATATGAATTGACTAAATCTTTACACACAAAAATGCTTGTAAAAATCTATGCTTCCATAGAATTACAAGCATTTTTTATATTTATTAAACTATAAGTAAATTATGATCTATCCGATGGCTACCATCCGTAATGCCCACACTTAAGGCGGGGGATAATGGCTGCTACGCCCCTGGATCGGCTCTTCTAAGACTCAGATGGAGAAGGGGTATCCCTTATAAGTAGACTACATCTGAGCCTTAGAACCACCTTATCAAATTTCAGATTTAACAGATGATTTCTTCAATGAAGGTAAATATCTATTAAAGAAATCTTTATTTAATTTAAAAACCTGGGGTGAAAGTAGTACTAATGCTATAATATTTGGAATAACACCTATGCCCATTACTATGTCAAGAGCACTCCAAATAGTTTTTAATCCTCCTACTGCACCTACAAAATTTATAGGGATATAAATATATCTATATATTTTACCAAGCTTTACACCACCAAGATATGTACAGCAAGATTCACCATAGTAGCACATTCCTAAAATAGTAGTATAAGCAAATAATATCAAACTAAAAGTTACAAAGTATTTAAAAAACGGAGCTATACTCCCAAAAGCTTTAGCTGCAAGTAAAGCGGGTGATGTACCATCATTAAGCGGTGTTTCAGTTAATAGAATAGATAATGCTGTTATATTGCAAACTACAAATGTATCAAGAAATACTTCTGTAACCCCCCACATGGCCTGCCTGCAGGGATGATCTGTAATTGCTGTGGCATGGGCAATTGGTGCAGTACCTTGTCCTGCTTCATTGGAATATACTCCTCTTGAAACTCCTGCCTTTATTGCTTCTTTAACAGTATATCCTGCTAATCCACCTACAGCTGCTGTTTTTGTAAATGCTCCTTTAAATATAAGTCCTATTACCATAGGAAGTTTATTTATATTTAAAAATAGGACAATCATACCACATATAAAATATAATAAAGACATAAAAGGAACAATTTTTTCACTTATTTTAGCTATACTTTTTAAACCACCTACAAGAACTATACCAGCCAGCACAACTATAACAATACCAATAATTGCTGCATTAGCACCTGGAAAATCACCCTGTATAGCTTCAACTATTGAATTTGATTGAACCATTGTATCTCCAAAACAGAAAAATGATATACATATTGAAAAAATAACTGCAAGCCATTTTGCATTTAACCCTTTTTCCATATAAAGATGTGGCCCGCCAATAAAATTCCCTTCTTCATCCTTTTTTCTATATTTAATACTTAAAGTTATCTCCGAATATTTTGTACATTCTCCTACAAAAGCAGAAAGTAGCATCCAAAATACCGCGCCAGGACCACCCATTTGCAAGGCTGTTGCAACTCCGACAATATTTCCTACACCAATAGTCGCTGCTAAAGCTGTTGCCAATGCCTGAAATGGTGTTATTGTTCCTTCCCCGTTACCTTTTCTTTTAGTCTTTTTAAATAACGCCCCAAGAGTATCTTTCATTATAGATTTAAATTTTGTAAGCTGAACAAATTTAGTACCAATTGATAAATAAAGTCCTGTACCAAGAAGTGCAATAAGCATCCATGGTCCCCATATTGCATCTGCAATGGATGTAAGCAGTTCCTCCATAATAAATCCCTTCTTTATTTATTTAATAATGGATAAAATCCATTCCATACTATATTTTTAAACCCATCTAAATCTGTGGCTCCTTCTGTACTTATTGTAAGAATTCTAGACTCTTTATTTATATTTAATTTTTTAAGTATATCTCTATATTCTTCCTTTTCAAGTATTAAACTTAAAAGTCCAAATCCTGCTGCACCTGACTCGCCCGAAATCACCCTCTTATCATTTTTAAGTGGATTTGAAAGTACCCTCATTCCTCTTGCAGCAATTTCATCTTCGCAAGAAACGTAAGCATCAGCATAATCCCTTAAAATATTCCATCCAATCGTATTAGGTTCCCCACAAGCAAGACCTGCCATAATAGTTTTTAAATCTCCTTTTACAGCATAAGGTTTTCCATCATTCATTGAAGCTGATTTAAATATACATGCTGCATTATGGGGTTCAACGATAACTGTTATTGGTCTTTCTTTACCATATTGAGCTGCAACATATCCTTGTATTGCACCTGCAAAAGAACCGACTCCTGCTTGTAAAAATATATGGGTAGGCAGTTCTTCTCCTCTTTCTTTTAATTGTTCAATTACTTCATCAATTATCGTTGTGTATCCCTGCATAATCCAAAGAGGAATTTCTTCATAGCCTTCCCATGCAGTATCCTGAATCATAACCCATCCGTATTTTTTTGCATTATCATTTGCCAGCCTTACTGCGTCATCATAATTAAGATCAGTTATTGTAACATTTGCCCCTTCTTTTTTTATATTGTCAAATCTCATTTTAGCAGAGCCTTTAGGCATATAAACTACTGATTTTTGCCCAAGCTGATGTGCAACCCAAGCAACTCCTCTTCCATGATTTCCATCTGTTGCTGTTACAAATGTAATTTCTCCGAGTTTTTCCTTTATATCTTTAGAAATCATTTTTTCATAAGGAACCTCACTAATATCCATATTTAATTTATTACTCAAATACTTTCCAATAGCGTATGAACCTCCAAGAACCTTAAAAGCATTAAGGCCAAATCTATAAGATTCATCTTTTACCCAAATCTTCGATACTCCAAGCATTTTAGATAATTCATTTAATTCAATAAGCGGAGTAATACTATATTGAGGAAAACTTTTATGAAAATTTCTTGCTTTTTGTATTTCAGACAACTTAAAATTTTGAGTTGAAACTTTTTGAATATTATTATTTCTTGAGTTACTATTTAATATTAATTTTATAAGTTTTTCTTTATCCAATTATATTTCCCCCTATTTTGCTAATTTATATTATAGGTTAACCCATATATATAACTTGCAATTTCTATGCCAAAACTTAAAACATAGTTGTTTCAGTCATTATACTTGAAAATCAAATAAAAGGTATTCTCATATTGAGAAAACAATCGCAATATGAGAATACCTTTTTATATCTTATAAAAGTCAGTCATTATACAAAAACATGAAGTGATTATTAGACTCAGATGAAGCTCGCTTATAAAGAATACTCTTTTCCAACTGAGCCTTAGAGGAGCCAATTCAATGGCATAGCAGCCGTTTGTAGCCATCAGATAAAGCAATAATATAATGCCCATTCGTTAATTAAATACGTATTTTAAAAGAATTCATAGTTAATTCCCTTATTTATTAAAATCAGTTATATCAATATATTCTGTAAATTATTCCTATTATGAGAATTTGTATTTTTCTAACTTTCTATATAATGTAGCAAGGCTTATTCCTAGTTTTTCAGCAGCTATTTTCTTCCCTGCTGTTGTTTTGCCATATAACTCAAGTGCTTTTTCAATATTTCTTTTTTCTAATAATTCCAAGTTTAAATCTGCTTCTTTATTTTCTTTATCATTTAAACTGTGAATTATCCTATTGGGTATTGTATTTGCACTTAAAATGCCATTGTCATCATCCATAACATTTACCATAAACTCTACAGTATTTTCAAGTTCTCTTACATTTCCCGGCCATCTATATTTTAAAAATATATCCCATACTTCCTTATCTATATATTGGAACTTTTTATTGAAAAGTCTTGAATATTTCATACAAAAATGCTCTGTCAATATCTTTATATCATCTATTCTTTCTCTAAGTGGCGGGACCTCAATCGGTATAACATTTAATCTATAATATAAATCCTCTCTAAATGTTCCCTCTTTTATCATGCTTTCCAAATTTTTATTAGTTGCTGATATTACTCTAACATCAACCTTTATAGGATTATTAGAGCCAACCCTAACAATTACTTTATCTTGAAGTACTCTTAAAAGTTTAACCTGCATATAAAGAGGCATATCTCCTATTTCATCTAAAAATATTGTTCCCTTGTTAGCGAGCTCAAATTTCCCGATTTTTCCCCTTGCATCTGCTCCTGTAAATGCTCCCCTTGCATATCCAAACAATTCGCTTTCAAGAAGGGATTCAGGTATTGCGCCGCAATTAATGGCAACAAAAGGATTGTTTTTTCTATTGCTTTCATTATGAATTGCTCTTGCAATAAGTTCCTTACCTGTACCACTTTCTCCCGTTATCAAAACGGTAGATGTAGATTTTGAAATCATTACAATCTCTTTTTTTAACTCCATCATTTTATCTGAAACGCAAAGTATTTTATCTAGTCCTATACCTTCATTACTGTTTGTAACATTTAAAATGTTAGATTTTATAGTCTTGGTTTCTGTGAAAATAAACATTCTATCATATTTTTCTTTTTCAAGCTTAATATCATATATATTCCCCGCGAGAGAATACTTTCTTCTCCCAATTTTCACTATATACTCAGGATTATTTAAAATTAAATCCCCAGTAGAAATTAAATCAAATTTAATTTGTTTATAATCTTTTAATTTAAAAATTTCTTGTGCCTTTTTATTAATTTGAGATATATAATTATTTTTGTCTAATATTACAACTCCTTGTTCAATTCTATCTATAATTTTATTTAAAAGGTTTGCCCTAAGTGCAACCCTTTCATTTTCACTTTGTTCATAAGCTTTAGCACTTATTAAATCAGATATCTGTTGAAGGAAAACCATATAAGTATTAAGATTATCATTAAGGTTTTGTGTTTGTTTTTCATCAAAACATACAAGACCAATTACACCTATAACTTCATCATTGTATTTTATTGGCATTGAAACCTCAAACTTTTCCAAGCAGCAGTTTCTCGATGGACAATTTAAGCATATTGTTTCTTTTCTTGGGTTTTTCACAATTTGAGGCTTTCCTGTTTTAAGCACAGTCTTATAAACATAACCCTCATCTCTCATACTTTCATTTATCTTATTTTTAAGACTGCCTGTCCCTGCAATTCTTATCAGTTTATCATCCATTATTTCTACATCAACCTTCAAAATCTGTGATAAAACTTCAGCATATTTAATTACTGTTTCCTGTATATTTTGAAGCAAAATACTCATATTTATAAATCTCCTCATATCTAACTACAATATTGCTAAAAATTCAAAACTTTTTGTAACCTTCTATACTTCTATTATACTACTTGTATATTAACACTAAAGGTATATCTCTTACTTTTTACAAATCCAATTACATAAATATTAATAAATATTGAATTTGATGAAATATAAAAATTAATATATTATAATGAAACTATGGGTCAATTGAAAAGTTAACTTCCACTCTGATAAAAGAGGAGGTGGAAATTACTATTTCAATTAATATAATAAAACTATAAACATATACTAAGGAGGCATTCTTAATGAGTGTAATAGATGAATTTCTTCAGCAATATGTTAAAGAAGTAGATTTTTATGAAAAAGCGGCAAAAATATGTGCTGAAATATGTGAAAGCGAACTTGAAAGGGAAGGAATAAGAGCCATTGTAACTCATAGAGCAAAAAGAATAGATAGGCTTAAAGATAAACTTATAAAGAGAAATGAGCGCAAAAATTATTCTTCTATTGATGACATATATAAGGACATTGTAGATCTTGCAGGAGTAAGAATAGCAATATACTTTCCTGATGATAAAATTAAAATTGATAAGTTTATAAAAGCAAAATTTAAAATAAAACAAATTAAAGAATTCCCTCAAAGTAAAAATTGTGAGGAGAAAGTAAGTAATGATGGAAAGTACAAAAAAGTTTTCTCAGGCTATCATGCTACTCATTACAGAATAAACTTAAAGCCCCAAACAGGCTCCATTGAAGATGCAAAATACGGTCAGGCAAATATAGAAATACAGGTTGCTTCTGTTTTAATGCATGCCTATGCTGAAGTTGAGCATGATTTAGTTTACAAACCTTTAAGCGGTGAACTTTCCTATGATGAATATGAAATTTTAGATGAAATAAATGGGCTTGTTCTTTCAGGAGAATTAGCACTTAAAAGATTGCAAAAAGCGGTTAAGGAAAGAATTAGGAAAAATGGAACTGCTTTTACAAACCATTATGAACTTGCAGCTTTTATTTACGATAGAATCTCAGCCACAACTAACACACAATTTGAAGATATCAATATGGGAAGAGCAGATGTGCTTTTTAAATTCTTAAAAACATTGAATTTTAATAGACCTGAATGTGTTGAAAAGTATATAGAAAAGGTTGATCCTGAATGTAAAAATGCCTCAGTTGTTGAACAAATTGTAGATATGATTACTGAAGAGGATTCCTCTACATCTAAAGTTTACCTATCAATAAAAACCCAAATGGAATCTAAAAACCCTTACAGTAATTCTTACGAAAATAATGATGTAGAGCAAAGTAAAAAAGCAGCATTTTATTTTCTTGATAAATGGTCAGATTTTCAATATATTATGAGAAAATATGTTAAAAAGTTTTATCCTGATGTAGATTCATCCATCCCATTAAGAATTGAATCTATAATGAAAATATTAAACGATAAAGAACTCGATGAAAAACTTAAAGGTATAAAAATAATGAATACTCAGCTAATCCATGGAGATTCTGTTCCTTCAGATGAAAAATTAATTGCAGAAGGAAAAGTTATTGAACAGATAATAGGAAAAATAATTTCAAACTTCAGTGATAAAGAAAAAGAGGACATAGAGAAAAAAATAAATGAAGTCAATATAGAGATAAATTAACAATTCAGTAGGGGGCGAACATGTTCGCCCGTTTTCATTAATAAGGCTGTCACATTAGCGATTTATAAGAGCCTGTAAAAAAGTGTTTCATTTTAACTTGCATTTAGCGGTCTCGCGTTCATCAAAAGATAAATGTTTACCTTTTTCACTTGTTCTGATACAATATACTAAGCTCATGATTCCCTCTCCGTTTCTGTTTATTGTGGATAATTAACATTATAAAACAGAGAGACTCTCATGAGCGTTATTTATTTAATTGTGTTTCATTTAATTTTACAATTCGCCTAAATATAAGCACTATCAATTCAATTTTAATAAGTTTTGATAGTGCTTATTTTATGATTTCTACTCCTCTTAATGTTTAAATTCTTTATCTGTAAATAAATTATCTATGCATTTATTTACTTTCAAATATCGCATCCTCTATTTTTTCTCCAGTTCCTCTGATACAATATACGGAAGTTTTGACATTCTTTTTGCTACATTTGATAGTTTTCTTTCCTTAAAACTGCTCATTGTAGTATAAATATCATCATTAAATGGCTTAAGCCATTTTTCATCAAAATAATCTGGACCAAAGTAGGCACCTAAAATTGAACCTGAAGTTGCTCCAAAACTATCTGTATCATTACCCTGCATAACCTGCTTACAAAAACCATCCGGAATATTTTCAGCAAATTTTAATGTATTTATAAGTGTCCCTGTTTCTTGATAAACACGGCAAGCTCCATATTCCTTATATTTCTCATGAATTCTGCTATATCCATCTTCAAAGTCCTTTGCTTGTCTAACTTCATCTAAAGAATCTTGGACAATCTCATGGAATCTGCTTCTTTGAGGAATAAATTTCAATGCCATTTCAAATATCCCCATTCTATCATCTATAACCTGTGCTATAGAAATAACTGCAGCTATAAACATTGCTCCATATATACCAGTCTTTTTATGTGTAAAACTTGCATCTTGCCATGCAAGCTTTGAAGCTAAATCTGGTCTCCCTGGGCATGCATAGCCATAAGCATCAGCACGAATTAATGCACCGCAAAGCTCTTCACCAGGGTTTAATATATTAGTCCATTCATCATAATCAATTGGTTCATCAGGAACAAGAGAAGCAATTCCAGCTTTTAAAAGTATATTCCTTTCAGGACCCCATACCGTATAAATTGGTAAGTTTTCAATCCAAAGCTGTCTTATATTGTCCTTTGTAAAGTTAATTCCATACTTTTCAAGTAAGAGCATCCCACAAATCGAATATGTTATATCATCATCTGATGCTACATGAGCTATTCTTCCCCTTGTTGTCTCTATCCAACTGCTATTTCTTCTACCAAGTGCACTTAAAGTTTCTTCCGTTACATAATCTTTTAAAGGCCACTCATTTGTTTTTATAAGTGCTTCTTTTATTTCATAAAGTGTTGGAAGTGGAAACTCTTCAAAAGGTTTCCCAAGGATACATGCACATACTGAACTTAAAAATGCAGTCTCAACTCTTCTTGAGCTTTCCTCAAGAGGAATCTCTTTTATTAAACCTAAGGGCCTATCTGTCGCACATTCTTTTAAAATATCATCAAACTTACTTGGTTCAACGTAAGGCCAATCTCCCCTAATCTCAAGTCTTGACAACTTTAATGCAAAATCATATATAGCATCAAAGCTATCAGGCAGAGCTTTAAGCTCATCATAAAGTTCATCAGTTTTATATCCTTGTTCTTCCTTATTATATATAACAGATTTTAAAGTTTCCTTTAATACTCCAAAAGCTGGCAGCATATATAATTCCTCCTTATTAGGTATATTTTATATTGTTATAAGATTTTTTAATTTCCCGATTTTTTTATTTAAAAGCCGGGAAATTAAACCAAGCTTATGTTAAAATCAATATCAAAAATTCTATCCCAAGGCAAACTTAAACTATTAAATTCAATTTTTTTCCCTAAGAACTTTCCGCCTAACTTTTTATTTATATTTTTTCTTAAAAGTTTTTCCATAAGCTCAACTACTTTATCTTCACAATTTCTTACATCATATGCATTAAAATCTATGAATTCTTCCTTGTACCCAGCAAGTTCATAAAGCGTATTAGCTTGAAACAGCCAATCTTCTACTATTTTTCTTATTAAAAATTCCTTTGACAGAATTTTTTTATCTTTTCCCCAGCCGTAAGTTTCATAATAGCTTTCAACGCATGCTTGAGCAAGACATACGCCATTAGTATTTTCAGAGGTATTCCATCCTCCATATGCACAAACCTTTTCAAGAACACCTACCTTATTTGCATATTCCATAAATTCATTATCTGCGCCATTGGAAAAAGCAACATCTGCTATTGCACAAGGTTTTTTAAAGTTATCAATATAATAATTAATATATCTTAAAAACTCATGTAAATTTGTATAAGTGTTAAACGTTAAATCCTTATTATTAAATTGATCTCCACACTCAATCATGAACTTTCCAGGTGAATTTACCGCAAATAAAAAATCAGATTCGGCAGCGGTATCCACACATATTCCTCCCATTGAAGTTATCTGTGCCTTTACTCCTTCATTTAGAGGTCTATCTTCATATCTTGGAACAACGAATGGTCCTAAAGTTGATGAATACCTTGTATATACTTTAGGTATATAATTTTTTATTCTATTAAACACCCTTGCAAAAAGTATACAGCCAACTTCATCTGCACCTGGATAAACCATAACCCTATCCATAATATTGTATTCAAAAACTTTTTTTGAAATAGCACTTTGATCAAGAGCTGCATATCCATATTCTGCAGTATCATCCTTTGGAATAACAAGATAGTCTATTATACCTTCCTTTACATAATTAATGCATTCTAAATTTACATATCTATCAACAATTCTTCTATCAAGAAAATCCTTTAAAATATCAGCTGGAATTATATTTTTTAATTCTTCAAATTCTTTTTCTTCATTAGTATTTGCATGTTTCCTGTTGATCTTATCCATTAGATAAGAATATTCCCATATCTTGCTTCCATAGGATTCCCAGTAATCAGGATCTTCCGCAGAGCTGTCATAGTTTGCAACCCTTGCAACAAGATTAAATGCATGAATTTCAATACCAGGATTTATATCTTTTATTTTTTTGATATTTGACAAATACTTTTCACATTCATCTTTGGTTTTATGATGAATGCGAGAATTTATAATATTACCATAAACCAAGGTATCGATGGATAAAATTGCATACTTTGCTTCTTTTACATTCTCAAATACCCAACTCCATAGTTTCTCAATGTTAGCTGGATTTTTAAGTTTTCCCATATATTCAGAAGGTGGTATAAGCATCTTAATATCATCCGTCATCTCAGATATAAGTTTTGGATATTTATAGTTGCATGGTCTTTCATCTAAAGGAACATAAAGAACTTTTACCATTTCAAACCTCCCAACTTTCTATTAAATAGCTGAGAAGTCAATCTCAACTATTTAATGATAACTTTGTTTTCAAAATACTTATTAGACTATTTAAGACCGGTAGTCACTATCCCTTCAATAAAATATCTTTGCGCAAAGAAGAAGATTATTACTGTTGGTATTGTAAACATTGCTGATGCTGCCATAAGCAGTCCCCACTTAACCGAATGCGCACTCATAAACTGCTGAAGTCCTAAAGAAAGAGTCCACTGACTTTGATCAGATAAATATAAAAGTGGTCCTAAAAAGTCAGACCAATTGGCTAAAAATGTAAAAATACCAATTGTGGCAAGTGCTGGTTTTGAAAGTGGGAGCATTATTGATCTATATATTTTAAATTCTGATGCCCCATCAATTCTTGCCGCCTCAAGTAATGAATTAGGAATAGTCTTGAAAAATTGAGTTAATATAATTATATAATAAGCTCCTCCAAAAAATGAAGGAATAATAAGTGGCCACTTTGTCCCAAGTAACCCAAGCTTATTCCATATCATATAAAGAGGAATCATTGTAACTTGATATGGTATAAGCATTGTTGCAAGTAACAAAGCAAAAATGGGCTTTTTACCAATCCAATTTACTTTTGATAACGCATAAGCTACTAATGGGCATGATATAAGCTCACCAGCAACACATGACATAGTTATTATTAGGGTATTTTTTGTATATGTTAAATAAGGTATCTCTTTAAATGCCTTAGCATAATTATCCCATTTTATTTCTTTTGGTATAATAGTAAAGTTAGGGGAAAATGCCTCAATATCAGATTTTAGTGAAGTAGATATTAAAAATACAAAAGGCATTAAAAACATTAACCCAAAACTAATTAGAAGTATATAAATAAAAACCTTTTTTGTTACCTTTTTACTATCTGATTTTTTTTGGTTCAATTATTGTCATCCCCCTCCCCATAACTTACCCATAAGTGTGAAGTTTTTATGAGAATCCATGTTACAATTGCCACTATAATAAATAATATCCATGCCATTGCTGATGCTTTACCCATTTTTAAATAATTAAATCCATTATGGTATAAATATAATGCATAAAAAAGCATTGAATTTTCTGGTCCGCCAATAACTCCAGAGTATTGTCCGCTACCTGCTCCTGTCATTACATATGCCTGTGTAAAATATTGAAAATTATTAATTACGCTAAGTATAATTTGATATAGCATTATTGGTGCTAATCCTGGAAGGGTTACATGTATAAATTTATCCCATGGTCCTGCTCCATCTATATCTGCTGCTTCATAAAGCTGTGCAGGTATATCTTGAAGCGCAGCAAGAAATATTATCATAATACTACCAGTTCCCCATATTCCCATTATAATTAATGCAGGTTTAGTATATCTTGGATCAGCCAGCCAATTAGGTTGATATAATCCTATCTTTCCTAATGCTTTATTTATTAACCCGCAACTTGGATTAAAAAGCCACGTCCATAGCATACTGGAGGCAACTACAGGAACAATTGAAGGTATAAAAAATAAAGTCCTAAATATGGGCATGCCCTTAACTTTTACATTTAAAAGCATGGCATTTATAAGACCAACTATTAAATTAATAGGAGTACCTATTAATGTCATAAATAAAGTATTCTTTAAACTTTTATAAAATAAATCATCACTAAATAGCTCCTTATAGTTGGCCAATCCTACCCATTTGGGTGGCATAAATACATTAAAATCAGTGAAACTATAATAAAGCGATTTTATAATTGGATATAAGCTAAAAAGTAAAAATCCTATTATCCACGGACTTGCAAATAAAAAACCTGTTAAATTAGTTTTTGCAACTTTTTTCTTATATGGTGAAGTCTTTTTTATCTTAGTTTTTTTAGAAGAAACTTGATTTATATTTTTTGAAAGTTTAGATTCAGTATTGTTCACTCTCTCAACTCCTTGTATAGATTAATCAATTACTTATAGTGAATTACAATGAGTGCAGAGACTGCACTCATTGTAATTTTATTTTTGATTTAATAAATCCTTACATTTTTCCTTGCATTCTTTCATAGCTTCTTCCGGAGTAAGTTTACTATTAGCTGCCAGTTCATAGTAAGTAGCTAATTGTGTAGAATACTCCGCTTGTGCTGGGAAGGATGGAAATACCTTCGTGTTATTTTTAGCAACCTTTTCTGAAAATTGTTTAAATCCTGGAATCTTTTCAATTTCAGGGTCAGTCCATAAAGATTTTCTTGCAGGAATAAAACCGCTTTCCTTTGCCCAAAGTTTCATACCTTCAGTTCCTTCAATGTACTTTAAGAAATCCCATGCACCCTCTTTGTTTTTAGCATTACTTGGAATATATAATACTGAACTTGACGCTTCTCCACCGCCAGCAAGTTCTGGATGTCCTTCAGGATATGGTAGCATTGCTATTCCGTATTCTAAATCTGGATTGTATTTATTAATTAAACCAACAAGCCACATGCCATCAAATCTTAATGCCTGATGACCAGTTATAAAACAATCTGTTGGTGCAACGTAAGCACCATTTGAGGCATTGAATTTATCTATCTTTTCAATTCCAAACTTTTTCCTGTAGTCTGCTATCATATGAAGTGCTTTTATTGTTGCTTCATTATCTGGAGTCAATTCTTTTCCATCTTCGCTTATTAAATCCCCACCAAGCGCAAAAGTCATATTAGTAGCATAATAAACAAATGGAAAATCTGGGAAACCTAAAGCTTCCATATTCCCATCCTTGTCAAGCTTTGTTGCCTTGGTAGCAACGTCCATTAACTCTTTATCAGTCTTTGGGGGTTCATTAAAGCCTGCTTCTTTTAAAAGCTTTTTGTTATAAAACATCATTAAGCCTTCTCCAGCTCCTGCTGGAAGCCCATATATTTTGCCATCATATTTTACTGTGTCAATTGTTGCTGGAACGAAATCTTCTATATAGTTATCTTTTTTAATATAGTCATCAAGTGGCTGAAGTATTCCTTTGGAAGCATAGGATGCAATCTTATTGCTAAATGTATCACTTATATCTGGCCCAGTTCCGCTGGATATTGATGTAATTAATTTTTGTTCATCAGGTTGACTTAATCCTTTAACAAGATACCTATCCTGACTATTGTTGTAGTTTGCAATAATTTTTTCAAGAGTTTTCGCATCTTCACCTGACCATAAATACCAGAATTTAACCTCTTGCGGTGCCCCCTTTTCTCCTTTTGATGTGGTTTCAGTTTCTTTTTCACCGCAACCTACAAACATCGTTGTAACCAATAAGAAAGAAATTATTAGCGCCGTTGTTTTTTTAAACATATTAACAATCCCCCTTATATTAATATTTTTTATATAAAAAAATGTTTAACTAAATTTTTCCCATTTTATTTATTGCATCAACGAATTTTTTTGCTATCAGTTGTGGTCTTGTAATAGCACCACCAACTACTATGGCAAAAGCTCCAAGTTTTAAACATTTAACAGCATCTTCTGGTTTTTCTATCATTCCTTCAGCTATAACTGGTATAGGTACCCCTTTTGATAATTTTTTTATAAGTTCAAAATCAGGGCCATTATTTAATGGCGTATAAGGAGTATACCCTGATAAAGTTGTAGAAATAATATCAGCACCCATACGGTATGCATTAATTCCTTCTTCATAAGTTGATATATCAGCCATTGCTATTTTTTCGCTTAAATGTATTCTATCTATAATGTCTCTAATTGAAGAGTTATTAGGTCTTTTTCTCGACGTACCATCAAATGCAATTATACTTGCGTTTGATTTAATTAATTCGTCTACCTCAAGAATGGTCGGTGTTATATAAACATCTGAATCGCTATATACCCTTTTGATAATACCTATTACTGGTAAATCAGTTTCTTTGCTAATTGCATTTATATCAACTACCGTGTTTGCTCTAATCCCACCTGCACCTGCCATATCAGCTGCTAATGCCATTTTCGACATAATAAAATCACTATGCAGTGGCTCTTCTTCTAAAGCTTGACATGAAACTATTAATTTACCTTTTATTTTTTTTAATATTTCTTGTTTCTTCAAAATATTTCCTCCCATTATATGGTTTCCCCACATTAATATTACATACCTTCATAATTGGTGCTTGTAGTTTAACCTTGCATAATTTATATATCAATAAACTATTGAAAACTTTTTTTATTTTATTTTATATAGTGAATATTTCCTCCACACGTGTATAAAAAAATTTCCTCTATATCGCTTTAATTTATAAGTTCTACATAAGTTGAAAATTTCCTTCTTATTTTTTATAATTGTGAAAATATTCTTATGGCTTAGAATAATATATAAAATGCACAGTTAAACATTAAAACCCAGAGAAATTTACAACCATTCCCCTGGGTTTTTTATGAAATGCTACATTTAAATAAAAATTCACATGCACCTTTTTATTTGACCCAATATTCACTTCCATCATTCTTTCTATCCATAAATCCATATCTATAATCTTTATTGGCTGTGTAAATAGATAAAAAAATTTCAGGTCTTCTATGAACCTGCTATGTAGAACTAAATTATTAATACATCTTAGATAAAACGGCTTCGGCTGTTTTATCAAGATTTCGATAAGCTTTATCTTCCATTTTCAGTGCAACTGCAGTATATAATATATCAAGTATCTGCAATTGTGCAATTTTAGACGTTAATGCTCCGCTTCTTAATGGTGTTTCTTCTGCAGAGCTTAAAAGCACTGCATTTGCAAATTTAGTTATTGGAGATTTTTCATAATTTGTTATTGCTATAGTAAAAGCTCCAGCCTTTCTAGCAAGGCTTAACGAATCTACTGTATCCTTAGTACTTCCACTAAAGCTTATTCCCATGGCTACACTTTTTTCTGTAAGATTTACTGCAGACATACACTGTAGATGTGGGTCTCCTAAGGCCTCACAGTTTATACCTATTCTCATAAATTTGTATTTTGCATCACCTGCAGTAAAGGCTGATGCGCCAACTCCATATATATCTACCTTATCAGCAGTTAAAATTGCATTTACAGCCTTCTGAAGTTCTTTATTAGATAATATTTTTGATGTGTTTTGAATTGCCTCAATATTAACTTCTGTAATATTGTTTATTATTCCTTCTATGTCATCTGCATCATTTATTCTTGCATGCAAATTTTCCTTAGGTTCAACACTTTCCCTTGCAAGCATAAGCTTAAATTCCTGATATCCCTTAAGTCCTACTCTCCTGCAAAACCTTATTATGGAGGTTTCACCAACTCCGCAATTATCTGCAAATTCAGTTATTGACATAAAAATAATTTTACCTTCGTTTTCAAAAATATAATCTGCAACCTTTTTCTCAGTTTTCGAAAAACTGTTATACAGACTTTTAATTTTTAAAATAAATTTACCGTCTGCCACATTATTCACTCCTATTTAAAAAGTTATCATTAAATATTTTATATTCTCTATATCTTCTGTAAATCCTTTATTTAATTAAAATTAACTTACAGTAATTAATTATTTACTAATAGAAATAGAAGATTTTTTTCTAGCATTTCTTCTCTTTAATAGAATTAGTTATAAAGTTATATTAAATATTTCCCAAACACTTCCTTTATAAAATTGTCCGCCATTATATATTGACCAGCAGCATCAGGATGAAGGTCATCTGGCATATTACTCCTGTATTCAGATCCGAAAAGCTTTAATCCATCCGTATAATAAATATTTTTATCTCCATATTTTTTAAATATCTCAACACATTCCAAAATTGCTTCTCTCATTTCCTTTAAGTTGTATCCACTTCCGCCTCTTATATCTTCATACAGAGGCGTATAAATTGGCGAACATAAAACTATTGGTATGAATGGCTTCTCCTCCCTTATAATATTTACAAGTCCAAATATATTAGGTTTAAAGGTTCTCCTGTTTAAATCACCATCGACAAGATTAATTCCTATCTTTAAAGTTATGTAGTCTGCAGGCAAATCCCTTATTATAAATCCCATCATTGGTTCACATTTGCATTCAGAATAAAATCCAAGATTTGTAAGATGTAAATTCATCCTTCTTGCAACTATTGAAGTCCATATGGTAGATGGAGACTTTGCTTCTATAGAATGGCTTATAGAACTTCCATAATGAACCCATCTTTTTTTGTCTATTAAAGACTTATTTATCTTAGAACCATCATCAATAAGAATTTCACGGAGCTTTAACTCCCTTCTTTGATCAAGCCATATTTCAATATGCTTAAGTCCTTCCGGAAGATTTCTGAATTCTGCTGCATCCTCATCTCTTGAAATACATTTGCCCTCATAATACTCATCATCTATAAATAAGTCCATCATAAAATCATCTTCATCATTTACTATTTTAAGTACTATATCTTTACTGTCCGTAGTAAATGTAATTCTTATTCCCGAAGCCATCTTGCCACTTTTCTCATTTAGAACTGGATAATAATCCATATGCTTTCCATCTATTCTTATTGGAGTAGCATATCCATTACAGTTAATGACAGACACAGCCCCTTCAAATGTAAATACTCCATCATCATAGTAATAAGCCTTCATATTCCCATTGCACCTCACTCTTCCTATGATCATCTTCTTTATCAATTATAACTTTTTTTAATAACCCCCTTAAAACTTCATATGATGGAAGCATGCTTACCACTCCTTTTTCCCCTATAATCTTTAACTGTATTAATTGGTTCCAGTGCCCCACATTCCTTTCCATATAAGAAAGAAGTCATAGTCTGCATCCCTTCAGCTTTAAATAATATTGTTTATACTTATATATTAACACGGAAAGGAGGAATTGTCCTCCCTTATTTTAAAAATTGCAAAATTTTCTTTCGCCTTTAATGGGTTAAGGGGTCTATCATTATAGTCTGTTTTCTGATTTACTATTTTATCAACTTCATCCACTCCTTCAATTACTTTCCCAAAGGCTTCATAGGCTCCATCGAGATGATAAGCTTTAGCTCTAGTTACTTAGTAATTAAATGCTACATAGGCTGCACCTATAAGACCTGAATCATTTTTAAGAGTAGATTGAATGATTTTTGTGTTCTCAGCGTAGGAAACCATGGCTTTCTGCTTAAATTTATTATTTATATCTTCAATAAATTTTTTGTTTTCGGATATTCCTCCACCAATTACAATGAATCCAGGGTCAAGCAAGTAAGAAAGACCTAATAGCCCACTTACAATATGATTTGTAAATTCGTTATAGGCTTTTACGGCAATACCATCACCTTTTTCAACCTTATCCATTATGATTTCGCCATTTACTGACCCTGAAGGTACATTGGCCATTTTTGAATAAATCCTAACAAGGGCAGAAGTAGAAGCATATCTTTCATAGCATCCTTTTCCGCCGCAGTTGCAGTCCTCGCCATTTTCATTTAAAACCATATGGCCGGCTTCACCAGCGCCGCCATGAATACCTTTATAAAGTTTTCCATCAATTATAATGGCTCCCCCTATACCTGTCCCAAGAGTTAAAAATAAAAACGTATTGGAACCCTCAAGGCTTCCCTTCCAAAGTTCGCCTAAAGCAGCAGCATTAACATCATTTTCAATAGTACACTCGTATCCGGTAAGCTCTTCAACATTCTTTGAAAGCTTTGTACCTGTGTATTCAGGAAGATTATCAGATGCAAAGACAATTTCGCCCTTATCAGAATCTACCTGTCCTGCTGTGCTTATTCCAATGCAACTTATTTGGAAACATTTGCTGAGCTCTTTAACATATTTACTAATTATAGCTGGAATATTAACTTTACAATTTTTTTTTGGAGTTTCAAACTTGCTTTTAAATAATATATTTCCTTCCTCATCAACTATTCCATACTTTATGAAAGTGCCTCCTATATCAAAACATGCTGCGTTTTCCATAATATCACTCTCCTACAAAAATATTATAGAATTATCTTAATACTATATATTTATTATATAATTTTTTTATAGTATTTTGAATAGGTCAATGAACCAGTGGAAGCATGCTTGGGAATGTTAAAATCAGAAATGGATTATCTTAAAACTTTTAATTCATAATAATGAACTGGAACAAGCAGTCATAGATTATTACAACAATGGTTGTTATCCAAAACGCCTTGACTATATAACACCATTAGAATATAGAGAATATCTAAAATACAAAGCAGCATAAAAAATATCTCCAACCACATACTCATGGCTGGAGATATAAAAACTTTTCATTTTTTATCTGTCCACTTG
>ENA-UOOK01001960-UOOK01001960.1-fermentation-metagenome-genome-assembly--contig:-NODE-1960-length-26121-cov-10.699724_pt1 | contig 26121 bp, 28 predicted proteins | sample MGYA00245777_ERZ724023 | MGnify/ENA primary metagenome ERZ724023 (study PRJEB28704, sample SAMN03018312) | fermentation metagenome | biome: anthropogenic terrestrial biome; feature: soil... | reverse complement strand
TGTTAAGGTTCAACACGAGCAAATGATTGTTATGCCATGGGAGGAATACAATTTCAATACATCCTATGTTAAGGTTCAACACAGGCATGGCAGAACGATTATGCCAATTTTGTCAAATTTCAATACATCCTATGTTAAGGTTCAACTTGTGTAAACTTGTCTTATGATGAGCCTTTATATTTTATTTCAATACATCCTATGTTAAGGTTCAACAAGTTACGCATTGGCTATGCAGAATATGCTTAAAATTTCAATACATCCTATGTTAAGGTTCAACCCACAATTTTTATAATTACCGTCTTTTTTATCTGATATTTCAATACATCCTATGTTAAGGTTCAACTGGGTCAAGTCTACGCTGCTTTCTTTATTAAACATATTTCAATACATCCTATGTTAAGGTTCAACCGAGATTATCCGTCAGAATTACTACAAAAAATAAAAGTATTTCAATACATCCTATGTTAAGGTTCAACTTAAGCTGGAAAGCAGATGAATATTCGACAAACACATTTCAATACATCCTATGTTAAGGTTCAACTACACTAAATTACACATTCATCATTTACATAAAACCTCTTAACACCTGTTACTTTCTTGATTTTATATTTATTTTCCCAACCGTTTTTCATAAATTTATTTATACATATATTATACCTATAAAATATGTATTTTTCAATAACTTAGTCTATATAAAATTAAAATTAGGTTGGGAAAAACCATAGAACAATAATTTGATATTTTGAATTCTATAGTCAAGTTGATTATATTCTGTAGATAAATAGCCCATCTTCTGCCTACATGTATGGGTTTTAACATGGTTTTAAAGATAAAAGCAACACAGAAGAACCGTCCCCTTGTGTTAATTGTCTAAAAAGGATTTCATTATTTCTAATACTTCCAATTCATTTTTGGCGTTTTTTATTTTCTCTAGCGCATTATCATCTTGGAAAACTTCTGTTAATTTTTGCAACATTTTTAATTGTTCCTTCGGTTCTTTTATAGCTAACATAAATATAATATTTATTTGTAATTTATCATCAGAACCCATATTTTGAAAAGTTACGGGTTTATTTAATATTCCTATAGCAATACTGGTTTTATTTACATATTTCACATCCGTATGCGGAATAGCCACCCCCATATTTTTAGTTGATATTCCCGTTGGGAAATTTTTTTCTCTTTCTATTATTGCCTCCGTGAAACCCTCATTAACATATCCGCATTTCAATAGTTTTGCACCCATCTTTCTTAGTGCATCCTCTCTGTCTTTAGCATTAAAATTCAATGTAATTAATTCTTTGTTTAATGTTACTCCTTTCTTTGCATCAAGTTCATGAACCATATTTATACCTCCATATACTATTTTATAAATCGGATAAAACTTTATTTATAGATTTTATATTTTCTTCTATTTTCCCATTCTTAAAAACTTCTCTGCCTAAAACTGCAGTATCTGCTCCGACATTGTAAATATCGGAAAGTTCAGCTTTAGAAATGCCGCCGTCAGTCCATATTTTAAACTTCCTATGATTAATACGGGATAATTTCTCTACTTTATTAAGCATCTCTCTAATAAAAAGCTGACCGCAACAATCCGGTTCAGCAGTCATTATGAGAACCATATCTATATCATCACTCATATATAATATTTGTTCAATGGGAGTCTTAGGATTAATCGCAAAACCGGCTTTTATGTTTAAAGATTTTATCATATTCAATATTTTTCTTGGATAATTACAGGCTTCAATATTAACAGTTATCGAATCTACGCCAATTTCAGCTAAATCATGTAAATAATTTTCCGGATGATATCCCATTATATGAATAGAAAAAGGTATATCCGTTATCTCCCTTAAATTTTTTATAGTTCTTAATCCAAATGTAATATTAGGTATAAAATTTCCGTCTTCTATATCAATATGAAGATTGTCAATTTTCATATTTTCAAGACGCCTAACTATCGTTTCCAGATTTATTTGATTTGCAGATGCAATTGATGGAGATATATTCAGCATATTATGACTCCCTTCTATAACTTAGTTATTGAAAATACTTAACTCTTTTGCAGCAGGACAAGCATAAATGCTTGTCCTGCTACGTAAGTTTAAAATTAGTTTTTTAAATTCTCCCTGAATTTTTTTACCCTATCCATAAATTCTTTCACTCTTGTAACATCTACCGGATTTTCAAATACTCCGTCTTTCTTAAATGTTGTTCCTACAATTGCTCCGTCAGCAATGCTAAGCTGCTCTTCAACATTATTCAGTTTTACCCCCGTATTGGCAAATACAACTGTCCCCGGTACTGCCTCTTTTACCTTTTTTAGTATCTGTGAATCGGTTTCTGCTCCCGCAACTAATCCGGAAACGCATAGTGCATCGGGTTTTGTATTAAATACAGTTGATTTTGCAATATCGATAATATTTCTGTCTCCAAGATATTTAGCAGCTTCCGGTACAATATTGAATAGTAGTTTTACATCTTCTGCTCCGATATTATGTTGATGTCTTACTACATCTCCGCAATTAGTATTCCAAAGCCCAAAATCACTGGCATAAACTCCCGTGAATATTTCCCTTACAAATTTAGCTCCTGTCGCTGCCGCTAAGTTAAGCGATTGTTTTGGATCCCAGAGTACATTTACTCCAAACGGTATCTTAACATCCGGCATTAATTCTCCGATAATTCTTGCCATAGATGCAACCGTTTCAGTCCTCACATCTGTTAAATATGGCAAGCTAAATTCGTTTGAAAACATTACGGCATCCACTCCGCCTTCCTGCAAAGCTAACAAATCATGTCTCGCTGCTTCTATTACTTTTTCTATTCCGCCTTTCTTATCAAAAGACGGATCTCCCGGTAATGGCAGAAAATGACACATCCCTATTATAACCTTATCTGTTCCCAATACTTCAATCGTCCACTTTCCCATGAATAACTCTCTCCTTTACCATTTATTAATAAAAATTAATTCTATAAACTTTGCTTCAATTAAATTTTGGAATACCGAAAAAGAAGAAAAAATATCTTTATTTTATTAATCCATACCTTTCTCATTTGTTGATTCCACTAATTTTTTGTCTTCATATTTCTTGCTTATTATTAAAAAAGCCAATACCAGTAAAACTATAATTACTGCCCCTACTATCCTTAATGACATTATCTTGGATATAATCCACGCAAATATATTCCCGGCGGATAATGCTGTAATAGCTTGTGCTCCTTTTGGAAATGCAAAACCGGTTTCAATTGCGCTTTGAGTTATTATAGGTGCAAATGCACTTGATAAAAGCAGTACAATTGCCATCATTATAGTTCCGCTTATAAGAATTCTTAGAAAATTGCCTTTATGAATTGGCGTTGCCATACAAACAAAAAATGCTGTTGACGCTAAATCCGCAAGGGGCAAAGTAGTATTATTAGGAAGTATAGAAGCTAATATTAACACGATAGGAATTAACAATATCCCTACAGCTATAGTAGTTGGATGTCCCACTGTTATCGCTGAGTCTAAACCAATATAGAATTCACTGCCCGAAAACCTTCTCTGTAGAAATTCTCTGGCAGACTCGGATATCGGTACCAGACCTTCCATAATTATTTTTACCATTCTTGGCAATAGTAGCATAATACCAGCCATAGCAAATGCCATTTCAAGTATGCCTTTTATATCATAATTAACAATTAGTCCAAATAATATCCCTAATATAAAGCCTATAATCATGGGTTCCCCAAATATGCCAAGCTTTTCATTTATGGTCTTTGCATCTGCCTTTATATCCTTTAAACCAGGTATTTTATCATACAGCTTGTCTAACAGTATAAAAACCGGTACCGTTGATGCTGCAAATGCTTGAGGTATGGATACCCCCGGTACCCCAATAACCTCTTTAATTTTGGGAGCGCTTATATCTGCTATTTTTAAGGATATAGCCGCATGAGCCGCCGCTGCAATAAAACCATATGTTAAGCTGCCTGTTATAGTACTTACTAAAGTTCCCGTGAATGCATAATGCCAGTAATTCCAAATATCCACATTTACTGTTTTAGTCAACTTAGTAACTAACAGAACTACATTAACAATTAATATAAACGGAATAATTAGAGCGCCAATCTTTGTTCCAAAAGCTACAGCTGCTGCAGCAGGCCACCCTGCATCAATCACACTGAAGCTAAGATTAAATTTTTTCACTAAAATATCTGTTGCCGGTCCAACATATTTAAACAACAAATCAAGAACCAAATTCAAACCTATAAAACCTACGCCTACGGTTATTCCGGATCTAAGTGATTTTGCCAACCCATTTCTAAAGATGAGACCGACAATAAAGATTATTATAGGAACCATAATCATTGAACCCAAGCTACTAATAAAATTGAAAAATGCCATTTAATAAACCCCCTCACTTATTTTTTAAAATCTCAATTATTTTTTTGCGGGTTTCTTCCACACCTACTCCACTAATAAAGGAAATTGCCTGCAGTACGGGCACACCATAATCCTTTTTTAAGTTAGCAGAAGAAATTATTAAGTCAGCATTGTCTTTATGAGAATCTATTTCTGAAACTCTGCATTGAATGATACTGGCATCGATTTTATTATCTTCCAATATCTTTTCTACTTTTGAAGCTATAATAGTTGAAGTAGCAATTCCTCCGCCGCATGCAACAATAATTTGTTTTTTCATTTTGCCTTTCCCTCCCTTCACAATAAAATTTAACTGATAAATCTGAAACTATTAAAAGATTTTATTTCTTTAATGACATTAAGTAATAATTTTATAGCCATATCAATATCTCTTAGGTCCGCAACTTCTATAGGAGTATGGGAATATCTCACCGGAATAGATAAATTCCCGGTAATTATCCCGTTTTCACCTTCTATACATATAAAACCTGTTTCAGTGATTACTCCTGTTATAACCTCTCTTTGAAATTTAATATCATTTTGAACAGCTACCTTTTCAATAAATTCGGTTAATTTATAACTTGGTATAATGCCTGCTAAAGTGCCCCTCCCATGAAAATTCATATAAGTTATTGCAGGCCCTTTTCCTAACACAACATCAGAAGCTGTACAGTTTAATTCCGGGGTATCAAAAGATGGTGTAATATCTATTCCTACAGCTATATCCGGATTTATTTTCCTTACCATAGGCATAATCCCCCTAATATTGAACTCCTCCTGTACACTGGCTACCAAATATACTTCCGAATTTAATTTATCAACTTCTTTTGAAAGCTCTTCCGCTAACCGTAATAATACTGTACATGCCGCCCTGTCATCTAATGCCTTAGAACACACTATATCTTCATTTAGCTCGGTAAATGAAGGTTTAAATGTTGCAAAGCAGCCGACATGTATACCTCTTTCATATACATTCGCATCCGAAAATGAGCCGATGTCTATATACATTTCTTCAATTTCCGGTATCCTGCTTTTTTCGTCCTGTTTCATTATATGATGAGATTTCAGTCCAATAACGCCATTAACTTTTGTACCTTGGGAATTAACTACTACTACATGAGTCCCCGGTAAAGCTTGTCTGTTTACTCCTCCTATTCTTTCAAACCTCAAAAAACCATTTTTCTCTACCTTTTTTATCATAAGACCTATTTCATCCATATGACCAAAAACCAATACTTTTGGAGCATTTTTCACCTCTGATGATATGTGACATACTATATTCCCCAGATTATCAATTGCTACATTATCTGTTATGCCTTTAAACTTTTCGTACATATAGCGAGCTACTTCTTCTTCGTGTCCTGAAACTCCGGATAGCGATGTCAGTTCCTTTAATATTGTTTTTATGTCATTCATTTTCGTGTTACCTCCTTATAATGTAATTTCATTATTAAAGATATTAAATATTTTTCATTTTACTTTTGACATTTTATGATTGTGTCGAATGATATTTGATGATTTTTAATGATATTAATTGATTTATTTTGATTGTATCATAACCTCATTTTCATTGCAAGCGTTTTTTATATCCTATCAATATATTTTCTGATAATAAAAAATCCTCTTTTCTAGTTTAAATCTTAATTTGATTTTCCTAGAAAAGAGGATTTTATTTTGTAAAAGCATAGATTTATTTAAATTATTTATACACTCTTTTTTTCTGCAATGTAGATTTTTACATTAGTATTTCTAAATTTAGATAATTCTTTTTCGGAAATATTAAAGTCAGTAACAATCACATCAACCGAATCTATATCACAGACCTTCGTAAAAGCGACATTCCCGAATTTACTACTATCCGCCAGTACTATTACCTCCTTTGATATTTCAACGATACTCTTCTTGATATTACTTTCTTCTATATTAGAATTGGTTATGCCTCTATCAACATCTATGGCGTCTGCTCCTAAAAATGCTTTATCCACATTTAATTCTTTCAAAATATTTTCTGTAAATGGTCCTATTAAACTATATACACCTTTTCTGTGTTGACCTCCTAATACCACTAAATCAATTCCATTAGCTTCACTCAGCACATATGCTATCATCAAATCATTGGTTATTACGGTAATATTGTCGAGATCCTTCATCTGCCTTGCAAGTAACAATGTAGTTGTCCCAGAATCTAATAATATTGTTTCGCCTTGTTTTATAAAATTAACTGCATATGCACCAATAGCCTGTTTTTCATCAATTTTTTCTTTTTCTTTAATCTCATAAATAGGCTCAAATCGTGTCCCCCTTGTCAAACTCATAGCACCTCCATGAGTCCTTGTAATAAACTTCTCTTTTTCTAACATTCTTAAATCCCTGTTAACGGTTGCCTTGGACACTTTAAAATGGTCACATAATTCCATAATAGTTACCACTTTTTTATCATCTATATATTCGGCCATATTATACAATCTCTCACCTTTTAACATAAACGGATTCTCCTTTTGTTTAATATCACGATTTACGCAATAAATTTGATATTGTTTGATTTGTTTTGATTGTATCACAGCCAAACTTTTAAGGCAAGTACCTTATTTATATCATCAGTTTTATATAAAATTTCCATTTATTTGAGCAACTAACAATCAAAGAAATGTCAGATTAGAAGAACATTTATAACTGTTCATATTAACTATTTTGCAACTGATTGATTACTTTAACTAAATTCTTTACTAAATGTTCATGATATATTTTTCCCTTGTCTCTTGAAGATTTTGTCGGTTCGCCTGTGACTCCTCCGGCTTTTTCTGCATTTTTTCTTGCTGATTTTACAGAAGTGGGTACATAACACAAAGTATCATGAGAATATGAAGGATCAACGGAGTATAATTCTTTTTCTTCTATCGGGTTATCCGCTGCTTTATCAATTTGTACCAAGTTTTCATATCTGTAAAGCATATGCGAACTTTCTATTTCTTCAGCATGTCCTACCGGTCCGAAACCAAGCTCTTTGACTATATCCTTTGACATATAGGCCGGATCAAATATTTTTATTTCTACATCCAGTTCTCTTTGTGCTTTTTCAGCAGTTAATTGCATCCAAATCACATTCACTATTCTATGACCATTTATGAGCAAAAATTTTTTTATTCCATGTACTGATAAAGATTTGACTATATCAAAAAGATATTCTGACAATATTTCCGGTCTGATAGTAATTGTACCTGGTAATACCATATGATGGGGACTCCATCCAAACCACAATGGAGGCACAATTAACGCATTAGTTTTTAATGCTGCATCTTCCGCCAATGTAATTGCTATATAGGTATCTGTCCCCACGGGTAAATGCAGCCCATGCTGTTCAGTGCTTCCCACAGGTATTATGGCAACTCCCTTGCTTTTCTTTATCAATTCTTTGACCTCTTCCCAATTGTTCTCTTGTAACCAATTTTTCATATAATTTCCTCCCAACAATAAATAATTTATATTAATCAACAAATCTTAATATTTTAAATATTACATTTTCAGTTTACAATGTCATTTAAATTATTAATGTGTTTGAGAATACATTTAATACATTTATTGATATTTAAAACCATGGAAAATAATTTAAAAAAGATAATAACCCATTGTTTAAAGCCATATATAACCTATAAATGGATTATTATCTTTTTTATATAATAATAAATTATTTAAGTATCCCTGTTTTTTCTCCTACTTTTTAAATAGATTGCTATAAGCCCAAATATGCCTTTTCCACTTCAGGATTATTCAATAATTCTTGTCCGGTTCCTTTTAATACTATTTTCCCCAGTTCTATAACATAACCGTAATGGGCACTGCTTAAAGCCAATGTTGCATTTTGTTCTACAAGTAAAATGGTCTTGCCCATATTCTGTATTTTATGAATTATATCAAAAACTTCATCAACTATTATGGGTGCCAATCCCATAGAAGGTTCATCCATAAGTATCAGCTCCGGATTTCCCATTAAGGATCTCCCTATAGCCAGCATCTGCTGCTCTCCTCCGGACATAGTTCCCGCCAACTGCTTATATCTTGATTTTAAGACCGGAAAGAGATCGAGTACCCAAGCCAAGTCCTCTCTTATTATTTCTTTTTTATCTATACGATTGTAAGCCCCCATCTCCAGGTTCTCCATTACAGTCATCTGGGGAAAAATATGTCTTCCTTCAGGTATAAGGGATATTCCCATTCCAACAATTCCGGAAGTTTTCAACTTACTGATATCCCTATTCTTCCAAGTAATACTACCACCTAAAGTTTTAACCACACCCATAATACAATTTAAAGTAGTAGTTTTCCCTGCTCCGTTCCCGCCAATAAGAGTTGTTATTTTCCCTTCCTCAACCGTTAAAGATATTCCGTGGAGTACCTCGGTAGCCCCGTAACCGGCACTAATTTCTTTTATTTCTAGCATTCACATATTCACCCTTTCCTAAATAAGCGCTTATTACATCTTTATTGTTGCGAACCTCTTCCGGTCTGCCCTGAGTAATTACCTTTCCATGGTCAAGCACAGAAATCATATCACATATATTCATAACTAATTTCATATCATGTTCGATTAATATAATCGTATATCCCTTTTCCCGAAGCCTATCTACAATGTTTAACAGATTTGCCTTCTCTGTTGGATTCATCCCTGCAGCCGGTTCGTCCAGAAGTATTATTTTAGGCTGAGCAGCTAAAGCACGAGCAAATTCAACCAGTTTTTGTTGTCCATAAGACAGATTGCTTACAGTTTCCTGAGCTTTTTTCTCTATGCCCATAAATTTCAGAGCTTCTAAGGACTTTTCCTTTGCAACATTTTCATAATGACGGGATTTTTTGCCATTTATCATAATTGAAAAAACCGGCGTTGGCGTACGAATATGTTGACCTATCATCACATTATCCAAAACGGACATTTCCTTAAATAATCTTATATTTTGAAAAGTACGGGCAAACCCTAAGGAAACAAGCTGATAGGGCTTTACATAAGGTAGTTCTTTTCCTTCCAAAGAAATAGTCCCTGAATCAGATCTGATTAACCCGGTGATTACGTTAAAAAGAGTTGTTTTACCTGCTCCGTTGGGGCCGATAATTCCATGGACGGTATTTCTATCAACTTGAATATCAATATTATTTAAGGCCTGCAATCCGCCAAATCGTACAGAAATTCCTTTTATAGTCAAAATATTTGATTCAAGAGGCATCATATATCACTCCATATTTATTCATTAATCTTATTATTCTTCCTGTAATTCTTTTTTATATTGTCCATAATCCCCACTAAACCGTTAGGCATATATATTACCGTAAAAATAAGGATAAAACCATATATTATTAATCTCGTTCCTTGAAAAACTCTTAAAAGCTCAGAAATAATCGTTAATACAAAGGCTCCGACGATTCCTCCTAAAATCGTTCTGTTTCCTCCTATAACGGACATACATAAAAATGCAACCGAATCATCAAATGTAAAATTATCCGGACTGGCTACACCAGAGAAAGCTCCGAATAATCCTCCTGCTAATCCTGCAAACATAGCGCTTATTACAAAAGCCGCAATTTTATAATAGTTTACCGGCACGCCCATAGCTTCGGCAGCCAAATCATCTTCTCTGATAGCGGAAAAAGTTCTTCCTATTTTGGATTTTGCCAGACGGACTGCTATATAAGTGCCAAGAATTACAAAGATCAGTATTAGGTAGAAAAACTGTCCTTCCGATGTTATTTTCAATCCGAAAATCTCAGGATATGGTATTCCGGTAAGGCCTGCAGCTCCTTTTGTAACCGGTGTCCAGTTAAGGAGGACAAGTCTTGTAATTTCGCCAAATCCAACCGTGGCCAACACTAAATAAGGGCCTGATAATTTCATAGCCGGAATACTGATAATCAATCCGCAAGCTGCAGTAGCAACTGTACCAATAATAATTGCAACTAAAAACGGAAAATTAAAATTCATCATCATAAGTGCCGATACATATGTTCCAACTGCAAAAAAACCCGCTTGTCCCATAGATGTCTGGCCTGTATATCCGCTTAATAGATTTAAACCTATAGTCACCAATGTATAAATACCAGCTAAATTTATAATGTGTAAATAATAAAGGTTATTTATATAAAGGGGCAGGGTTAAAATCAGTACACAGACAGCTATCATTAAAAAAATCTTTTTGTTTTTTTTCATTTTAGCACCACCAAACTATACTTTTTGTCCTTTCTTTTTTAGAAATAAACCTGAAGGTCTTAACCACAATACTAAAATCAATAAAACAAATGTAATGGCATCACGATAACCGGAACTTATCTGTCCGCCTACTACAGCCTCAATAATTCCAATGAAAAAACCTCCTGCAATAGACCCCGGTACAGAACCCAATCCGCCAACTACCGCAGCAACGAACCCCTTTAATCCTATACCTGCTCCCATATTAAAAGTAATGAAGAATATAGGAGCTATTAAAATTCCTGCCGCTGCACCTAATGCAGCACTTATTGCGAAAGCTACCCTGTCGGCTCTTTCAGTATCAATACCCATGATCATAGCGGCATAACGATCCTGTGCAACCGCCCTTAATGCTTTCCCTTCTTTAGTTTGTTTCAAAAGATACTGAAATATGATCATTAATAAAAGCCCTACTACAACTATTAAAATATTCTGAGGTGTTATATTTAAAATTCCCGTAGCTACAGGCTTCGTACTTACAGGTGACGGAAGAAGCTGTGCATCAGGTCCCCAAATCATTAGGGCAACATTCCTTATAATAATCGATACACCCAATGTAGCAATTATTACATTAATAGGAGGTGCTTTTCTTTGACGCAACGGCCTCAGAATCGAATATTGTATCAGTACTCCTACTAAAGCTACAACAGCCATAGAAATAAATAAAGCAGGTGTAAAACCTAAATTAAATACTTGATAAAGTGTGAAACCTACATATGCCCCAAACATTACCATATCTCCTTGAGCCCAGTTAAGGACAGATGAAGCGGCATATATAAAACTATAGCTGAGAGCCACTAAAGCGTATATTGCTCCTATAGGCAAACCATTTAAAATAAATTGTAACAAGTCTTTCACTTCCTTTAAATGTTATGAAAGCAATAATTATTTTTCTCAAATCAGAAACGTTTTTATTCATTATCCATTATTTAGTTTCAACTGCTTTAACAAGTGTAAATTTATTTCCATCAATTTTGGTGATTAACAGTCTTTTGCCTATATCATCTCCTTGTTCGTTAAATGTAGGATTTTCCGTAACCAATTCCAATCCCTGTGTATTTCTTATAGCATCTCGTAAAGCTTCCGGTTCACTGCTGTCAGCCTTTAATACCGCATTTGCTATAATATATACCGTGTCATAAGCTTGTGCACCATGAGGAATCGGATCTTCATTATATTTTTCTTTATACTTCTGAACAAATTCTTTCACTGTGGGAATATCCGCATCCGGTAAAAATGTCTGAGTCAATATTAATCCCTGAGCAGCATCTCCTCCAAGTTCAATCAATTTTTGAGCTGCCATACCGCTTGCTCCGAAAAGCTGAACATCAAGTCCCAATTGCTGTGACTGATTGCTTATCAGTGCTGCTTCCGTATATAGACCCCACATAAAGATTGCCTGGGCCCCGTTATCTCTTATCGTTATTAACTGCGGCTTAAAATCTTTATCCCCATTATTATAAGTAGGATTAGCTACTAATTCTAAGCCGTATTTTTCTATAGCATTTTTTAAAAGTTTTGCTCCGCTTTGGCCATAATCATCGGAAGCTGTAAAAGTAGCAACTTTAGTAATGCCCAAGTCTTCCTTTGCATACTTAACTAAAGCATCTGCCTGAAAGCCGTCGTTTGCTGCAGTACGGAAAATCCACTTATTTCCCTGTTCTGTAATTGAAGCTCCGGTTGAACCGGGAGTTATCTGAGGGATTCCTGCTCTTTCTGTAACTACCATATCAGCTAAAGTTGATGAACTGTTGATAGAAGCAATGATTACATTTACTTTGGATTCTTGAATTAATTTATTTGTGGCACTGGAAGATTTAGTAGGGTTCCCCTCATCGTCTTGAAAAACAGCCTCTAATTTCCATTCCCCGGCTAATTTGTTTTTATTAATTTCATTAACTGCTAATTCAACAGCTTTTCGCTGTCCCTGCCCTAATTGAGCCGAACCTCCCGATTCAGGTCCCACAACACCTATTCTTAAAATTTTTTCTAAAGATTCTTGACTGCTACTACAGGCAGTCAAGGTATTGACTACAACAATTAAAAGGATCAATAAGAATATTTTCCCTCTCTTTTTAACATACATAAATCAATCCCTCCTCCATTATCTTTTGATATCTCGCTTTATAATTTTTTCAATTTTATCAACATATCTTATTCTTTATCAAATTCTCCTTTCTATAATAAATTTTCGATATTATTTAAAAAATCTCAATAATGCAAATATTATATTTTTATTGTATAATATTGATTATATTATTAATGTGTTCAGGAATACATTTTCATAGTATTTATTATATAATATTTAAATTAGAAAAACTTCTTATGGGGGTGATTTTTTGTCTATATATAATGCTGAATATACTATAAACTATGAATACCGAAATGTCCTTTTAACCCATTTTAAGGATATGGGTGAAATCATTGATTTTAACAAGGATACTTTAATCGAGTTTGAATATAAAAAATTAAATTATATATATTTAATTCTGAATGGCATTGTTAAACAATTTTTTTTGGATTCCAATGGAGTGGAGAAAACAATATTGATATTAACAAAGGGAGATATGTTTGGTGAAATAACAATGATTCAAAATGATTATGACCGTGTTATTACCAGAACTTATTCTCCCGTTAGGGTCTGCAAAATTGATAAAGATATATTTTATGATTACTTAAAAAATAATCCTTATATATACGATAGCATTTTATTAATGATTACCACAAAGTTCAGAATATTAATGTACCAGATTTATGATAAAACCTATTTAAGTACAAAAGAAAGGCTGTTTTCCCTTTTAAGAAGACTGTCCGTCCAGCATGGTTCCCTCAAAGAAACAGGTTATGAAATAAATTTAAATCTTACCCATGAAGAATTAGCTACTATGATCGGCTCTACAAGGAGTACTGTAACTAAGCTGTTAAAGACATTAGAATCTGAAGGTAAAATAACAAGGAACGGGAAAAAGATAATATTTCATTATAAAATATAGATAAGTAATATATATTAAAGTTTTGAATTTGAGCGAATGGCAACACAAATTTGTGGACAAAACTATTATAAATTAGTGTATAATTAGTAATAAAAGTGAACAAGGGAGGATCTATATGGGAAAAATATTCGTTTATATCTATAATGACATGGCAGATTATGAAATAACCTTTACTTGCTATATGCTTAACGGGAATATTAAACATAAAATCACTCCCGTAGCATACACAATGAATAATGTTAAGGCATTATCAGGCCTAATTTATACTCCGGTAATGACTCTAAAGGAAGCAATTGAATATGATGATATCGAAGGACTTATTATACCTGGCGGCAAGAATGATGAGCAGAGACCCGAGCTCACAAAGTTAATAAATAAAACATATAAAAAGGGAAAACTTACTGCGGCTATATGTGCAGGTCCCAGGTTTCTTGCAAGGGCTGGAGTACTGGAAGATAAAAAGTTTACTACATCACTGTCACCTGAATATTTCGTAGAAGAAAAGAAGGAAGATCCGTTTAACTGGGATAATTTTATAAAGCAAAAGGTAATAAGAGACGGAAACATAATAACCGCACCGGGAGTTTCATTTGTTGATTTTACTGCTGAAATAATGGACTTTTATAAGCTGTTTGAAGATGAAGCGGAGAAGAAGGATTTCGGAGATACTTTCAAGTAAAAATTACGTGTTCTGAAATATGCTATAAGTTTTAGCTGTGAAAGCACTGAAATTAAAAGTGCTTAAAGTAAACCCTTTAGCAAAATCCGAAGAAATCCTTCATTGAGTTACCAAGCCTTCCCCCATTTTGAGTTCATTATTATTTATTATTCTGCAAAAATATACTTCTTCCAAAATATTAATGATACTTTTCAGTTTATAATAATCACTATATATAAAATCTTCTAATAACATTTTAATGTTTACTAAAAATGTAAAAAGCGTAAAGATAATTAGTATAAATCCTATTAACAAAAGATGAATATACAGGAATGAAGATGGCAAGTATAGAACCGGTTTTTATAAAATAAGGTGCTTTTAGTTTTTCTGAGTAATTTTTAATATATTCAATTAAAAATTTAAGTTGATTATCATTTAAATTTTTAACATCAGACTTTTCAATAAATTCTGTTTTCCTCATATTATTAAACTCTATCATATTACTACATCCAAATGTTTTTTTTATAACTCTATTGAAACTTTTAGTATATGAAAAAAGATATATAATTAAAATTATAATAATTATAATAATTTTCAAAATATTATTGATCTTAAACGGTTTATCTATAATTGCTATTACAAAACTCACTGGCAATATAACAAATATAAAAATTTTCATAACCGAAGAGAAATTTTTTATTATTTTTTTTGATGAATAAATTTTTTTATAATTATCTAATAACTTGTTAATCACAATAACAACTCCTTTACCCTGCTATATGATAAAATCCTTATCCCCGTATTTTTTCAATTTTCTCTAATTAGTTTTTTGAAATATTATCCGATTTTATTTTATTACTGTGCAGATACCGAGTATTTTATCAGACGATTTCAAATCTACCTACATTTAAAATATTCTGATACATCAAGCACTCATCAAGTTTTACCTCAACCAATGTATAATCTGCCATAACCTTGGTTTCAGGTCGAAATGTTATTTTAATAGTTTTTCCATAATCAATTACTGCACGTCCCGAATTTCTTGACAATGTTTCTTGATTTTTTCCAATCCAGTCAACATTAATATAGACTTTCATATCTTTTCCACCCACACCTTTTTTCATTCATATAATTCCAGCTTGAATTTTTTAGCCGCTTTTCTCAACTTTTTAATTGCCTTCTTTTCAATCTGTCTTATTCTTTCTTTTGTAACACCCAGGATATCACCAACATCTTGAAGAGTCATTCCCTTATCCATATCAAACCCAAACCTCAATCTTATAACTTTGCTTTCTCTTCTGTTCAGTACATCTTCGAACATTTTTTTAAAAATCTTTTTCAATTCTTCCACTTCGAGTTGACGATAAACTTCACGATAAGCTTCATCTTCGCTTACTGCTTTTAAATTTTCTTGAATATCTTCAAAATGAATAGGCGGATTACAGTAACGTAACACCAGAAGCGTTTTTTCATAACCGATATCCAATTTAGCTGCGACTTCTTTTACTAAATCATAGTTGTCTTCAAAAGGTAGTGAATAGTAAGGGTGAATATCGATATAGCGCAATGCCTGATTAACTAAATTCCTAAAACGAGAAGGCAAATGTATAGGCAATCGAACGAATGATTCATGTACATTAATATATTTAAATATCCACAATGATACATATGAATTAAATCTTAAGGATCTAGAAAAATCATATTTCTTAATAGCTTTATAAAGCCCCATTGAACCAATCTGAATTATATCCTCCAATTCACTGCTGCCTTTCCTATGCTCATTCCACGAAATATAAATTACCCTTTTAAGACAGCACAAGAATATTCTTTCGGTTGCATATTTGTTTCCGTTTTTAGATTGTTCCATTAGAAAATCAAACTCTTTCGGTTGCAGAGGAACAATCCTCATTACTTCTTTAATAAAACTTTCTAATTCTGGAGTATCCTTTAACACATCACCGTAAAGCCTATCATAGTTAACCATGACAAAATCTTTGTACCCTCCTTTTTGCTTATAGGCTAAAGAAGGCGAGACAACATTAGGATATTCGTATATTCGGTTTAACGTTTTCATTTTCCGGCAAACCTTTCTTTCTTAATAAACTATTGGATTTTTCAGTTGACTGGCATTAATCTCCATGAACTCTCTAACAACCCATTATAATAATTCTACAATATTCGAAATATTCCTTCTTATTTTTATAAAAATCGCAGCAATAAAATCTTACTTTAAGGTGATATCCCATTAAATTTCTAATAGAAGTTCCATTCCGGGTTTGGCCGTTTTTATTATCAGTAAAACGCTGTATGCACGATAAAACGGCGCCGCATTCTCTGGATAGTAATCCGACGGTATTTAAATTTATCAAAATATTGTTCCTTCTTTTGCTAAATAATCAACAGCCCTCTGAATTTCGTTCTGTACCTTCCTATATTCAATTTCCTTCCAGGCTTTCAGCATAGGTATAAACCTCGCGTTTCCTGTTTGTTTAATTTTCTCAATCAACAACAGTATCATGTCCCTGTTCTTATCCTTTAACTCTTGAACAAAACTGTAGTTTTTATCTTCAAGGAATTTTGTAAATTGTTGGAACAGTTCCTCCGCATATGTTTCCCTCTCAATTTCCCATCCCATTCTTGAGAAAACAAGCATAGGGATCCTGCCCATATATTCTATTTCAAGGTAGCCCTTCTTTATCATCCAATCAATCCTGTTGGTTATTTCCTGCAAAGTTAACTCCCGGTAATATCCATAGACAGGGCATCGGTTTAGCCCATATTCAAGAACCTTTTTGTCTTTGGAACCTTCCATTACTTGTTGATTATATTAAATTATGCTTCTTTTAACGTATCCGCAATATTTTTTTATCCTGTCATATAAAACTTATTTACCACTATATGTCAAATATGATTTTACTCCTTCCAAATCCAACTTATTATTAATCACATATTTAATCTTCAGATTATCCGGTAATAACATCCTGTATTTATTAGAAGATAAATACGATTCTACTATTCCGGGATTATCTCTTAAATATAGAAATATTTCATCTTCAGTAAACTTTCTTTCTATTACTCTATTTATATCTTTCCTTATATTTGGACCACTTATAAAGGTTTCCCTATCATCAAGCTTATAATTTACTCTATCATCTAACATATTCAGTAACAGCTGTAGGGTCCTGTTTATCTTTGTCCCTTGAAATGTTCTAATCCCAAATTTGTCATTTTTTTCTACCCACTGAAATTTTTCATACCTTAAATTCTCTTTAGAAAGCTTCGATAAAACTTCTCTTATATTTTCATTGTAATAAATCCAATAATTCTCGTTTTCTAATATAACTTTCATTCTGTTTCTTATTTCGTTGGTTATATTAGCACCGCTTCCTAAAAATATAGGAGGATTCCCATCTACAGCTCTATTTACATATATTTTTTTACTTTTCAGTTCTATATCTGTTATCTTCCATATCTGTGCTGCCAAAAATATATTTACCCCTGTCTGTACACCGGGAGACAATGGAATCTCGCCTATTTTTCTTTGGCTGTTATAGACAGAAAAATTGTTTTCCGTTTCAAAATGAGTAAAAAAATCACTGCCCCTTAATAACTTTTCTGTTTCTATACCTGTTATAGCTTCATTTTCCAATATTTCTATATAATTTCTTTTTATTAAGTACTCCAATAACTCAAAATACTCATCGTCTTCTATATCTTGCCAACATCTGAAATTCTTATTTATATTTTTCAGATTTTTAACGGGCATTCCCGTATTTTCTAAGAGAATAGATATTATTTGATGAGCTAAAACGTCATAAGGTTTTATTATGTAATCAAATCTATCTACTAAACCTTCCTCATAAAGTGATAATGCAGCCAATCCCTGCAATAAAGACCATTCATCGGTGGCTATAAAATGCAATATGTTTTTTCTCGTTGTTCTGCCACTCCTTCCTAACCTCTGAGCTAAACTTGCTACGGAATGAGGAGCATTATATTGAACTATACTGTCTACCGAACCTATATCCATTCCCAATTCCAAAGTAGATGTGCAGCATATGGTAAACAATTTTCCCCTGCTGCTCTTAGCAAATTCCTCTGCATTGAGTCTCATGTCTTTGCTCACAGAAGAATGATGGGCAAAATATCTGGTATCGGAACCTCTCTGTCTTCCTAATTTACTAAGACCCACTGCGAGCCTTTCCACCTCGCTTCTCGAATTCGGAAATATTAACATAGATTCTCTTTGAGAATAATCATACATTTCTTCCAATGCTTCCCTTGATTCTCTCTTCATGTTTGATTTATAATAACTTTTAGTGGCTTCCAAAGGATTTTGGCTACTATCTAACAATACATCCGTAACCCTGTCACTTATAAAAAAATTTTTAACTTTCTTATAGTCTTCCCTATTCAATGTAGCTGACATACCTATAAATCTAGGTTCCTTTTCCATATATAATTCTATTCTTTCTATTAGAGATCTTAATTGTATTCCTCTGTTGTTTTCTAAAAAACTGTGTATTTCATCTACTATTATCCATTCAGTTCCCCTAAATAGCCCCTTTGCTTCACCGGGTCTTAAAGATAGCATAGCTTCTATAGATTCCGGAGTTATTAAAAGTATACCCCTGGGCTTCTTCAACAGCTTATTCTTCTTTGCCCTGGATGCTTCTCCATGCCAAGATGTAACAGGTATATCCATATAACCGCATAATTCGTATATTCTTCTAAACTGATCATTTATAAGGGCTATCAATGGAGATATATAGACAATTTTAAGACCCGAAGCCCAATCTTTTATTGAGTTTATAGCAGGTAAAAATGCCGCTTCGGTTTTGCCTGAAGCAGTAGGTGCTGCCAATATTAAATTGTTTTCCGTATCATGAACATGTTTTATTGAAGCTTCTTGTATACCTCTTAGAGAATCCCAGTCTTCATCATATATATATTGCCTTATTTCCTTTCGTAATAGGTCATAACCGTTCATTATAAAACCTCGATTTCGTCGTCTTTATTAGCCTCATCCTTAGTTACGGGCATAGATTTTTTACCGAACTTTTCATATATTATATTTTCAGTTTTTTCATCCGGATTCTGCCTTATTAAATCCAAAATTTCCAAATAATCCTTAATTACTGCCCGCGGAGTCAAAAATTCGACTGCGCCGGGCCTATTTAACTGTTCTTCCATATACATTTTTATATTTTCTGTCGTCATAGATATCTCTTCTTTGTAATGTACATTATATATATTATTTAAGTTTTCAAGCAATGTATATATCTCTTCAACGCTTAAAGGCCTCAACGGCAAAACAGTTCTGTTCGTATTTAACAGCTTAAAATCCATACTGTCTTCTGTTCCCAGCCTTCCCTTTAATGCTCCATAGCTGGCCATACCACGATTTTCATCAAATACAGATTTTCTTGTGGCTCCAAAATTTACAAACAATCCCCTTGCAGTATTTGATTTGCATTCATTAAATATATTTAATATTCTTTCATAATTTCTTTCCCTGGTTCGAGCCAATGGTAATTTATACAAATTAACGACCTCATCAAAATTTACTACAAAACCCGAATATCCTATTCCTAAAAACAGCTCAGCTAAATTTTTAACCGCATCATACCAATTATCATCATTTATTATCCTTTCAATCCCCAATTCCCTTTTGGATTCAGTCTTAGTATCTATATCCCCCCGTATCCACCTTAAAGCTTTTAGCCTTAACGCTCTTTTATCTTTTACTATACCTTCATAATATTTAGCAATGGCTTGACCTAATTCATAGGATAAGCCGACCGAATTGAAAGAACTGGTAATATTCAATATTTCATTTTCCACAATATCCTTATTTTCCATCATAAACAATTGATTTACAGGTATATTGTTCTTTTTAGAAATATCCATAATAATTTTGTTTATCCATTCTTCCAATATAGTGTTTATAGCATTGCCGTCCTGAAAAGTCTGTATAATTATATTGTCGACTATTTCGCTATACAAAGCTTTCGCCTTTCCGTCAGACGCATAAAATCTCCTTGTAGGGGTTAAATCTACCGTAGACACAACAAAATTTTTCTGTACGGCAATAGACTCTATAGTTCTAAGCATAAAACTCTTTCCGCTGCCAAAATCTCCTACCCAAAATCTAATGTCACTTCCGCCCTCGATTATAGAATCTAAAATAGAAATAATTTCTTGAACTTCCTCGTTCCGTCCTACCAAAAGATGCTGAATTCCTCTTCGAGGTACTATACCTCCCTCTAAGGCCTTTATAATATTATCAGCTTCCTTTGGATTTACTCTTTGCTTCACTCATAATCAACTCCTTTATCATATCCACATAAAAATCATCTATCTTTATATAATTATCTTCAATCACAATTACCTGGTCTTGTATATATTCATAAAGTTCCCTATTAACATCACTTATAAAAGCATTTAACAAAGTACCGTTATCCATAGCTATTTTTTTGCCTTCTTCGATCTTCATGGGCCCCTTATTTAATATCAAATTTAAGAAATCCCTGTACTTAAATGTCAATTTATAATCATATTCCGTCTCTCTTATTTTCTCTTTAAAATTATCCTCTTGAGATTCTTCCTTTTCTTCTTCATCCCCTATATATTTCTCAACAATTTCTACAGTTTCATTAAGTTCTCTCTTTGACTTATCTACCTTATCCATATCTAATTCTATTTTCTTTCTGATAGGTTTTTTAAGCTCCACTAATCTATTAAAAAGTTCCGGTGACAATACTTCTTTAGATTGAAGAATATTTTCATATACGGAGGTATTACCGGGATGAATAATATTCTTCAATAATTTAATATTTTTCTGGCTTAATTTTTCTTCTCTCTCTATTCCGTATAAGCATAACAGCAATAAATTTTCATCATCTGCTTTCTTAATTATCTCCTTTGCTATTTTTATAAAATTTTCATCTTCCTTATAATCAATTAAGATACTCACTCTTTTATCCGTCTCGGCCGTTAATATTTCCTCCGCCTTAAGTTTCCAATCGCCGGGATTCTTTTTAATCATATCCCCTAATATTTTCATTAATTTTTCGTCATTTATACTTGTTTTATATTCTATAATCTTCTTGTTTATATCATTCACAATTTCCTTTGGAAAATATTTTTCAATATTATCTTGTTCATTACCGGTATTTAAAGTCTTAATATTAGGAATGACTTCTCTTATGACGTTTTCCGAGATCTTTATCAAGGATGATAAAATTTTTCCGTTTTCATAATCTGCAAAATATATATATTTACCGTCTATTATATCCTGTAAAGTTTCTTTACTGTTCTTTTCCCATTTTAAATTCTTCTTTAAGCCATTGGATATAATCCGCCAAATTTCTAAGTATAAAATTATAATTTGTTTCTTTGCCTCACGTATATCCCATACTATTGTGGTTCTCGATGGGGTAACATTTAAAACGTTTAACTCTTTCCTACTAAATTCTCTGGTATTTCTAAGTTTCCCATCCATATCCCACCACACTCTTGGAAGTCCTTTTCCCACCAAATTAAAATACGTTAACGTATCTCCTTTCGGCGGTGATACATATTTTTCAAGTTCCTGAGCTTTAGCAAAAACCTCAGCTTTAAGATTTTTGCCTAAATGTTTCTCCAATATTCTATAAGAATATTCGGGATTATAATAATAATTTCTGCTATATGTCTTAGTTACATGCCCTTCAGATATACAATAAATCGTATATAAAATATTATTATAATATCCGCCTTGTTCCCCTATTCTTTTCACTTCCCTATTCAAAGAACTTTTATTTTTTCTTAATTCTCCATCAATAAAATCACAAAGCTTTTTATAAAAGCTAATGGTTTCCTCCTTAACTTGTACCACTTTTATTATATTTCTTTCATAAGGTAAATCCAATTTTTCTATCCAATTATTTGTATTATTAAATACATTTTCCTTCGGTATTTTAACAGGTTCAATATCAGATACTTCAATTATCCCCATTTCATCCGACTCTTTTTTATTAGTTACTTCGATTGCTTTTTCCTTTATTTTCACGTTTACCTTATTATTTATATATTTGTTTTTCAGCAAAACCATACTTTCGATTATATAGAATATACCTTCTATAAAAGATATTAACATTAAAATACTCGCTATATATACGTTGCCAAATTCTAAAGAAGATACAGAGAGTATGCAAAAAATAGCACCTGTTAATTTTCTTTTCAAATAAAACCTATGTATTCCAAACATGCCCAAAAACATTGACAATATCCCTGCCATAAGAGGATTTCTGTTAATTTCTTTAAATTCCGTTATGCTCACAAAATAATTTTCCTTTTTACCAAATCTCATAAATCATCTATCTCCCTGTTAAATATAATCGAATATCAATAATCTCATCCTCTTAAATTAATCTTATAATTCTTATTAAAGTAACACAGAAATCATCCCACTGAAATTAAACAGGGATTTATTTTAACAAAATATTAAAAACTATATTATCCTTCTTTCATATTATACCATTTTCGTCATAACCTTGACCTCCAATTTTTTTCTTATTATACCACAGAATACTTTTTGTAAGTCAATGCCTCTACACCTATACCGATTCAATAATATACTGTAAAATTAATATCATTCAATAACTTATCCTGTAATTTTTCCTTATCGAAATCTTTTTCTTTTGGTTTTAGATCATATTCTTCCGAACAAAAAACTTTTATATTCCTATCTTGATATATACAATCTAATATATTTTGAAGCTCAACCGTATGTATTAATCCTTCTTTTATAAGGATCTGACAGAGAGCAGGTGTTGTCAATAATGAACATTTCTTTGCCCCCATATGTTTTTTTAAGTTCTCGGACATCAGCAATAACTTTCTAATAGAACTTCTGTCTTCACTGAGAATAATATACTTATATTCATTTACATCCGGAATATTAGATAAAATTGATATACAGACCATAAACAATTCTTCTGCAAGATTATCTTCTGATTTTTTCTTTGATCTGGCCATTTGAAAAAATTCAGAAAATAGTTCAGTTTTTTGATAACTCTCATTCCCGCAAAATTTTCGTACCATATCACTTCCGGAATTAACAATAATCTCATCTACTGAGCCTTTCCATTTTCGGGCTATTCTCAAAGCATATTTTAAAAAGTTATTAAAAACATCCCCACTATAGCTATAAACTCTTCTTAAACACTTCAAAGAATCTTCCTCATCAAATATCAATACGTTTATACCTGCATCTGACAATCTTTTTATGAAATCAATATGTTCATCCCATATCATATGATTATTAGAGCACATCTCCATCAAAACAGTTTTAGTTATTATCACAATTCCATTTTTATTTTTTATATAAGATAATAATGGAGTAATATCAGAAATTTTTGCATGACTCCTAATGGCACAAGTATCATAAATAAAGCAGATATCTGCTACTAATATCATATCCACTGCCTTTTTCTTATCAAGAACTACATACTTTTTAATCTCATCAAAGTTATAAGGGGCTTCCATATATGTTTTCTCCATTGGACTACCCCCTTATCTCTTGATATAATTTTCTCATATTGTTTTTAATTCTTTCTAACTCTGTTTTTCTCATCAATTCTCTTGAAACAAGATATTCACCTTTTTTATTTACTAATGCCAGTAATTTCTCAAAATCATCATTTTTTGATCCCTTTAACAATTCCGTATTTAACCATAGCATATCAAACTCAGCACTTATTTGTTCGCCGGTGGTATTTAATAACTTTTTCAAACTACCGCCATCTTTAAGTAATTCTAACTCATAGCATCTAATTAAAACCGCCATGTATGGTGCTGTAAAGTAATTCATCAATTTGACAATTGTCTGTATTTCAGATTTACTTTCTTCAGATTCTTGCTCGAACTTATTAAACATCTTAATAAATTTTGACTCCGGCATCATAAGACAGGATGCAAAATGGTTGGCTATCATTTCTTCTTCATGATCATAATAATTTTCATTCATGTAAAGTTCAGCAGACTCTTTGAAAGAATGGTATTGATAGAGAATGTGATAAATTTCATGACATAAAGAAAAATTAACATTTACTCTCGGTAATGATGAATTTAGTAAAACATATTTTGAACCATCTCCGCTAAAACATATGGCTCCTATTTCAATATCTTTAAAAGGAATTTCTGCCAGTAAATAACCGTTTTTACTAATAACGGCTCTGGATATCTGCATAATATCAAGCAAATCATCCTCATTTTCCATATTTGCTTCATTATAAAATTCTTTTAATTTCCTATTCACTAAATCTTTATTTTTTTTATTATTTGAAATTATCTTCCGGAACTTTTTAAAATCCACTTGGGTCACTCCTTACATGAATTTATTAATCTTTTCTCAACTCCAAGAACAGCATCTATATTCTCCAAGAAATCAATTAATTTTAGTGCAAATTCTTTTTGCTCAACTTTTGGTTCTCCGGCATAAAACGCAGCATTTAGATTTTCTATGGTTTTATTATTTGAAATGCCGATATTATCTCTAAGAAAAAATTCTGTTTTTTCTCCTAATGCATATGCTATTTTTTCCATATCACTAACGGTTGCTTCCTGTACGCCATTTAATATTCTTGACAATTTATTCGTCTCAATCCCTGATTTCAAGCTTATATATACTTTTTTTATTTTCTTGGCAGTTAAATACTTATTAACATTGTCAATAAATTTACTCATTATATTGCCTCCTTTTTATTATATAATGATATATTATCTTCTCTTATGATTATATAATACTTCCAAATTGAATATATATCAATCTTTATATCATTTTTTGATATTTTATTTGATTCTAATTATATTCACCCAATACGAACTTAAGTCACTAATCATTCTTTTCCGCCTCCTTCCCCAGTATTCAGATAATTATTTTCTGTAAGAGTTGAAGTTTCAAGAGCTGCAATAGGGAATAACTGTATAAAACAATTTATTTTTTAAATATGGATGATATCTATATATTTTTTCCCTACAGTAACTTGACTGTATCAAAATAAAAATATAAATTGACAAGATGTATATACAAGTATATACTATATATGAGAAAAATAAGTAAATTCTAAAAAGAGGTGATTTAAATGAAAACTAATTTAGTTAAATGGGGAAATAGTGCTGCTATTCGTATACCAAAGGCAATATTGGAAAAGTTAAATATAGACAGCAATAATTTTGAAAATATAAGTTTTAATATAGACATAGAAGGAGATAAATTAATATTAGGAAAAAAACAAAAAAAAACAAAATTTGAACTTTTAGCGGAAAAATCCACAGGAGAAAAGTTGAATCCCAGAATAGATATTGATTGGGGTAATTCTGTCGGAAAAGAGGTGTGGTAATAGTTATGACTGACTTAGATAAAAATAATCATAATAACTTAGAATTCGGAGATATAATAAAAATCAATTTTTCACCCTCTAAAGGACATGAACAGAAAGGTTACAGACCAGGGCTTGTAATATCTGACCCTATTACTCAAAAAGAATTGAACGGAATAGTAACTGTAGCTCCAATAACAAATTCAACCAGTACTTTTTTTACCAGAGTAAATTTGGATAAATATAATATTCAGACCAAAGGTGATATATTGATAGATCAAGTTAAAGTTTTGGATTTGAGCGAAAGGCAATATGAATTTATAGAAAAAGCACCCAAAGAAGCGTTAAGCGAGTGTAATATTATATTTAATGCCATCTATGAAAAATTGTTAAATTCCTAATAGAAGCTATAGACTTCAAGTCTCCACGCATGAGAGTAACAGATGCGCTTTCCATGGCTA
>ENA-UOOK01001958-UOOK01001958.1-fermentation-metagenome-genome-assembly--contig:-NODE-1958-length-26151-cov-15.802154_pt1 | contig 26151 bp, 21 predicted proteins | sample MGYA00245777_ERZ724023 | MGnify/ENA primary metagenome ERZ724023 (study PRJEB28704, sample SAMN03018312) | fermentation metagenome | biome: anthropogenic terrestrial biome; feature: soil... | reverse complement strand
TTCATTTGGATAAAGTATAAAATTAACATCTTCAATGCAAGTTTTTATGTTAATGTCATTATCAAAACTCTTGAACACAGCATTCCACTGTCCTGTCCAGCCGATTGCTGCTATAACTCCGTAATCACCGTCATTCAAATCGAAATACGGAGCTAACCCTTGCGCGCTTCTTCCGCCGGTACAAGAATATTTACGTTCGTTATTCGGCATGAGTTCTTCCGGATATGAACAATATTCATCTTTTGCCCAGTTTGAACCGATAGTCCGCCATACATTCGGAATACCTGAACCGCTGTACATATATCCGGAGGTTTTATTTTTGAAGTCTTTATAAAACGGATATTTTACATTACAATCATATAATTCAGATATGGACTTTGAATCGAAATTAGACTTGTTTTCAAACCACAATACCCAATGCACAGCGTCATATTTTTCATAAATCGTAACTTTCTGTGTTATTGTCAAACCGTCATTCAATGTATATATCAAATCGTATGACATATTGGAATGAACAACTTTTTCAATACTTTTCACAGATTCATAAAATGGTTTATTTCCGTAGTTAAATGAAAATCCAAAATTTTCATTGTCAGGTTTAAACATTACAATCACTTCCAATCATTTTATATAATTTATTATTGAGGAGTTATCTTTATCACTGTCCATAATCACCAGTGACTTTCTGGTTGATTACCGGCAAATAATGAGCAGTTACTCTCACTATCTTTCTTCACCAACAACAGAGCTTTACGATCCGAAAACCTTCTTCACTCACGCGGCGTTGCTCCATCAGACTTGCGTCCATTGTGGAAGATTCCCTACTGCTGCCTCCCGTAGGAGTTTGGGCCGTGTCTCAGTCCCAATGTGGCCGATCAGTCTCTCAACTCGGCTATGCATCGTTGCCTTGGTAAGCCGTTACCTTACCAACTAGCTAATGCACCGCGGGTCCATCCTTTAGCGACAGCTTACGCCGCCTTTCAAAAAGAAATCATGTGATCTCTCCTTTTATCCGGTATTAGCACCTGTTTCCAAGTGGTATCCCAGACTATAGGGTAGGTTACCCACGTGTTACTCACCCATCCGCCGCTCGCTTCCCTAACTTCATACCCGAAGGTAATCAATTAGTTCGGCTCGCTCGACTTGCATGTATTAGGCACGCCGCCAGCGTTCGTCCTGAGCCAGGATCAAACTCTCATGTTAATATGTTTGTTTGAATGTTTGCTCATTCGTTTCCAAGATTTTTTTATCTCGGATTTATTGCTTGCGAAATTGACTTCGCTTTTGTTTGGGTTCTTACACCCGCACACTTTTAGCGAAACTTTGTTCAGTTTTCAAGGTACTACCTCGTTGCCCCTTTAACAGACAACATAAACAATGATACTCGTTTGTTAACTCATTGTCAACAAATAATTTAAATTGTTTTGTCGTTCAAATCAGCGCCACGCCTCTCCAAACGACACTTATTACTTTACCTTCTATTGGCATTTTCGTCAAATTTTATGATTTGTTCGGTATTAACAGCTCACTAACTATTAATAATTCTTATTCTTTAATTATCAACCATCCTTTTCTTAAGTATTCCATTTTAGGTTAGTTAAATTATTCGTAATTTGACCACTTTTAGTCTTTAAATTCGCCAAAATTTATTTTATTTTTTTAAATAAATAAAAAAGGCTCATAATAGAGCTCTTTATAAACTGTATCTAGTTAAATTAAACTTGATTGCTTGGTAATCTTCTTCATACCATTCATATACGGAACAAGTACATCTGGAACTGTTACCGATTCATCTTCATTTTGATAATTTTCCAAAATGGCAGCAACTGTTCTTCCTACAGCTAATCCAGAACCATTTAGCGTATGAGCCAAATGAAGTTTACCATTTTCATCACGATAACGGATCTTAGCACGACGAGCTTGAAAATCAGTACAATTAGAACAACTTGAGATTTCACGGTACTTATCTTGATATGGCATCCAAACTTCAAGATCATAAGTTTTTGCACTGGTAAAGCTTGCATCCCCTGTAGATAAAGCAACTACGTGATATGGCAATCCCAATTTCTGCAGCAAATGCTCAGCATTATGAGTCAATTTTTCTAGTTGATCCCATGAATCTTTTGGCTTACATACTTTAACCATTTCAACTTTTCTGAATTCATGCATTCTAATCAAGCCACGAGTATCACGCCCTGCAGAGCCTGCCTCACTTCTGAATGCAGGTGAAAATGCAGTTACATTAATAGGTAATTTGTTTTCATGAATAATATTATTACGGAAATAGTTAACTAATGGTACTTCAGCAGTTGGAATCAGAGTTAGATCACGTGGTTTATCTGGATTGTCATTATCCACAATTGTATAAACAGCTTCATGGAATTTAGGAAATTGTCCAGTTCCTTGCATTGAAGCATCATTTACCAAATATGGTGGAATTATTTCAGTATAACCATCTTTAGTATTTTCATCTAAGAAAAAGTTGGAGACTGCTCGTTCTAAAAGTGCACCCGCTCCTTTATAGTAAACAAAACGCGCACCTGAAACTTTAGCGGCCCTGTCCCAGTCAAGAATATCTAAGTCAGTACCAATATCCCAATGAGCTTTAGGCTTGAAACTAAACTTGGTTGGATCATTCCATTTACGAACTTCTTCATTGTAGCTATCGTCTGGACCAACTGGATCTGAATCAGCGGGAAAGTTAGGTAATCTAAGTAAAATATACCTTTGTTTTTCAGTTAAATCATCAACTGTTTTATCTAAGTCTTTAATTTGCTTACCTACTTCACGCATAGACTTAATAGCTGGACCTGCATCCTCCTTATTACGCTTAGCTTGTGCAATTTGCTTAGAAACATCGTTACGCTTAGCCTTCAATTGCTCGCTTTGATTTAGAGCATCTCGTCTTTTGGCATCTATCGCAACTAAGTCATCTAATTCCTTTGGCTTAATGCCGCGGGTTGCTAATTTTTTCTTGGCCCAATCAAGATTCTCACGAATTACTTTAATATCTAGCATTTGATAAAAAACCTCCATCAAAAAAGAGTCAGTTCATCCCTTCTATTGGGACGAACTGACTCTATACACGGTTTCGCGGTACCACCCATCTTCAGCTGTAAACAGCTGCTCTTCATTGATTAGCTATAACGGTGCCTTACCGTGCAATTATTAATTGCCCACTTAATGAGATCTGGAAACGACATCTATCCGCTCACACCAACCGCGAACTCTCTGAAACAGTCTTAGGATCTCGTGTTTTCATTTATTTTAAGCCAATCTTCTTCTTGGAGCAAATAATATTTTTCTTTGTATGAAAAAAGATGACTGATTTGTCTATAATCTACCGTATAAACGTACTTAAAGCCTAACTTGCTTAAGAATTTTTGTGAATGGATATTGTCTGCAAAGGTTCCTGCCCATAATTCAGTTTGCCTTAATTTCTTAAAAGCATAATCGAAAATCACCAGCAAAGCTTGCGTCATATAACCATGACCCGCAAAGTTTTTATCTAATAAAAAACCAATCTCTTTGGTTTTAAGAAGGCCGCTTTGTTTATCCATTCCCCGTTCATACAATTCAACCAACCCAATTACTTGTTTAGTTTTCTTTAAACAGATTACATAACTATTGGGCCGCATGGCATATTGTTTTGCACCCTTTTGTGCCTGTTCAAGATTTTGATACTGCTCAAATCCGGCTGATTTATGGTAGTAATTATTTTTACCCCATTTTAATAAAATAGGAGCATCCCCAACTTGAAAACGCCTTAAATAAATTTGATCAGATTCTAACATTATTTACCTACGATCTTCAAAAGCCACTTTGCACCAAAAGCCAATGCAAAACTATAAGCTGCAATAGTCCATGGTTTACACAAAATAATGATCCAAAAATAGGTCCAAAATTTCATATCTGTTAACCCAGATAAAAGGCAAAGAACGTCATCTGGTGCCGCCGGCGCAAAAATACATATCGCAAAGAACCAATTATACTTTTTTTGATTCTTTGTCCACTTCATATATTTATTAAGAGTTTTTTCAGATACAATATGCAAAATAAACGGCCGACCATAATATCTAGCTAAGAAGAAGTCAATAATCGAGCCAATACAAATACCAACATAATTATAGATAAATCCAGCAACTGGGCCGAAGAAAACTACCCCAGCCAATAATGATACCCCACCAGGGATAATTGGAATGACAACTTGAACAATTTGGATCAAAACAAAGATCACTGGTCCAATAACTTTTTTATCGGCTAAGTATGCCTTCATTTTTGTTTGACTAGTAAAAATCCCGAGCCGGTACCAATAAATGACTAAGAAAATGATGATAATACCACAGACCACGGTCATGATATTAATTAACTTACGACTAGCTTTAGCTGATAAGTGCATAACTTTACCTCCAAATATCAGTAGTTTAATTTTAACAAAAAATCTATCTAATTGAGGCTTTTTTTGTCTATCACAAAAAATACTTAAAAAAATCACTAAATTTAAGAAACATAAACATTCAAAGGTTCTAATATATAATATGAACAGAGTGATAAATATCTATTAAAGAGGTTAAACAATGGCTGTAATTAAAAACAATATTATATTTGATAAAGAGAATAATTTAGCAGCAGACATCTATTTTCCAAACGATACGTCATCTGAAACAAAAATTTTGATTTTTTGGCATGGTGGCGGTTGGTTCCGTGGCGATAAAAGCAGTGCAAAAGCAATGGGCGTTAGATTAGCCAATGCGGGTTTCATGACTTTTATCCCTAATTACCGCTTAGCACCGAAAGATATCTTCCCTGCAGCTCATAAAGATGCTCTTAATTTCGTAAAATGGCTCTTAGATTCAAAATTTACTGACAAAGATGACCAAAAGAACATCGTTCAAATTGGTTCCAGCAGTGGTGGCACAATGGCACTTTACATCGCTGGCAAATACGGATTTCCAACAGTAACCTGGTCTTCCCCGGTTGATTATTCTAAGTGGATGAAAAAGCATGAGAACGTTAAACCATCTTACGAAGCTAAAGAAGAATTGGGTCTAAATAACAGACACGATATCAATAATTCATTTTATAAATATTTTGCACTAACTTATGCCGGTAGTTCTGATCAAAAGATTTTACAGAAACTGGATGCGGCTTCATATGACTATAAGAATTTACAGCAATTAATGATGATCAATTCTGCCGATGAATTAACGCCACTTCCAACTGTTTTAGACTTTGTTCAAACCCTTGCCGATCAAAACCATGAGGTTGAACTATTAGTGATCAAAGGCAAGCGCCATGCAATGGACTATGGTCCAGACTATCTTGATGAGTCATTAGACTTTCTATACCAAACCATTAAGCGCCAAAAATAACAGCAAAAGTAAATTGGTATACTAGAAACTATTATTAAGCATTTATTTAGAAAGCGCTTTATAATAATTCGTAGAAGGTTCTTTTTAGAAAATAAATTTGAAATTTAAGAGGTAAGAAATATGTCTAGATACCAATCAATTAATCCTTACACTAATAAGGAATTCGCTAATTATGATAATCCAACTACGAAACAAATAGATGATGCGATCAATTTGGCACATGCGCTATATAAAAAATGGCGGCACGAAAAGCCAGAAACACGCACCCCGATTTTGCATAATATTGCCGATGCATTTCGTAAAAATGAAGATAAAATGGCTAAAATGATGACCTTAGAAATGGGAAAATTATTTAGTGAGGCAAAAGGTGAGGTTGAAATTTCTGCATCAATCTGCGATTACTATGCTGAACACGGTGCAGAATTATTAAAACCCGAACCATTAAAAACTAAATTAGGCAATGCGTATTACTTAAAACAGGCAACCGGTGTGGTTATGGCTTGTGAGCCTTGGAATTTCCCACTTTACCAAATAATTAGAGTTTTTGCCCCTAATTTTATCGTAGGGAACCCAATGCTACTTAAACATGCCCACAACGTTCCTGGCTGTGCCGCTCTCGCCGCTAAAATCATTAAGCGTGCAGGAGCACCTGAGGGCAGTTTAATTAATCTCTACTTAAGCTATGGCCAATTATCAGATGTTATCGCTGATCCAAGAATTCAAGGAGTTGCCCTGACGGGGTCAGAACGTGGTGGTTCTTCTGTAGCCGAAGCAGCTGGTAAGAATCTGAAGAAATCAACGATGGAACTTGGTGGGAACGATGCATTTATCGTTTTAGATGATGCTGATCCAGAAGTTTTACGGAAGGTGTTAGCTGGAGCTAGAACTTATAATGCCGGTCAAGTATGTACTTCTTCTAAGCGAATTATTGTCACCAAGTCGCGCTATGATGAAGTTTTACATGAATTAAAGACCATCTTTTCTGGCTTAAAAGCCGGCAATCCATTGAAGGCTGACACTACGTTAGCACCAATGAATTCCGAACGTGCCAAAGAAAAATTAGGCGCACAAGTTAAAGAAGCAACAGATGCTGGCGCCAAAATCTTTTATCAGTATCCTGAGATCAATTCAAACGGTGCCTTCTTTAGACCATTAATTCTGACAAATATTGATTCTAAGAATCCTGCTTTTGACAAAGAATTATTTGGTCCAGTTGCAGAAGTATTCGAAGTTGATGATGACGATGCTGCAATCGAACTTGCAAACAATTCAAGTTACGGTTTAGGCTCATCTGTTATCAGCAAAAATATCAAACATGCTCAAGATGTAGCTGCCCAAATTGAAACTGGTATGACGGTTATTAATGGCAGTTGGATCACTGCTGGTGAATTACCATTCGGTGGCGTTAAGAAATCTGGCTACGGTCGAGAATTAAGCAGTCTCGGTCTTATGGCATTTGTTAACGAGCACTTAGTAATTGATGTAAGTAAAAATAATTAAAAACTAAATTAAGATATAATAAAAACTCTGGATAAAATCCAGAGTTTTTTTACTTATCATCATTTTCCAATGGATCATGCTGTTTTCTAAACAAGTTAAATCCTGATAAACCAGTAGTCATAACACTTGCTAAAATCAAAAAGTAGGTTGATGCTCCAACTGATACGGCATAAGTTAAAAGTTGACTGGTTAGCTTGCTAAATAATCCAGTATTAGCACGGGTTACACTTGATAATCTAAATATAATATAAATCAAAAAAACAGATTCAATTAAAGATAGAATAAACGCTACTACTTGATTCCCTTTAGTATTTTTTAAAACATTATAAATTATAAAAATTGGAAACAAAATAAGTAACAACCAAATTGCATAAAGTAAAAATGCGTATGTAGAAGTTTGCCCCGACGATAATAATCTACCAGCTAAACTTAATAATACTTTAGAAACTGATACTCGTTCCGTATAAGTAATATCCGCCACAGACGCACCAGAACCAGTAAAAAGTACAATTAAGCTAATAAAAGAAGTCAGGACAACTGAAATTTGAATATAAGAGAAATGATGCTTTTTTCTCTTTTTACTTTCTTCTACATGAGGATGATTTTCATCAAACTTCTTACCCTTCGCACGAGCTTTTTGTCCATGATTTTCTACAGCATTAAAAGTATTAGAAGCAAGTTGGTTAATCTTCTCAGTTAACCGTCTATCAGACGTATATTCTTCAATATGATCTCTGCGATCACAAAGAATAAACAGCCAAACCATTAAGATAAAGAAACCAATCCATCCTAAGGACCTCGAAAAGCTCATAATGATCAATAATAAAACACCTAATAAGAAAACGATGGTTGCATTACTACGAATCCATTTAATCATCTTTTGAACAGTTGAATTTTGCTTTTTAGGATAAAACTCTTGTCGATAAGCTGCGCGACTCGCAATCTTAGCAGCCATATCCGGATCTTCTTTTTTAGCTTTTTGATGTTGGTCAGTGAAAAAAGTTTCACGATATTTTTCTAAATTAAATTTACAATTCGGGCAAACTTTATCATCATCTGTAATTGGTCGCCCACAATTTGGACAAGTAGTCATAAATTAAGCTCCTTACACAAATTATTTTTTAGTCTCCATAGTAAAAGTTTACCATTAATATTTATTATCTCACGTAAGTTTTCACAACTAATTTTTTATGCAATAAAACAGACTAACCTAGTGTTGGATTATGAATCGACGGATTCATGATCCGGCACTTTTTATTTTGCTTAAAATAAAAAGCGAAGATAAAGCAAAAAGCCATACGTCTTTTGGACACTTGATGTCGTAAACAAAACGGGCTGCTTTACCGGCCATTCTAAAGTCTCTTCGTAGTCTGTGGGCACCTGATGCCGAGTTCAGAAAATTAGAATTGAATGGTTTGATAAAGCTGTTTATCTTCACTTGGAGGTTATTATGGAACAAAATATTGTTTTTGGTATTGATGTTAGCAGCCATTCATCGACTGTCTGTGTTGTAATTGATCGTATTAAACAAGGAAAGCCATTTACTATTTCAAATGACTCCTTTGGCTATCAAAAACTGCTTGATCATTTAAATCGCTATTTAATTACGCCTTTGGTAGTTTTTGAATCTACCGGTGTTTATTCTCTTAGCTTGCAGGCCTTTCTAGAAGAAAATCATATTAAGTATTTAAAGCTTAATCCATTGAAAGCAAAAAAACTGATGGACAATAATCTGCGACACAATAAAACTGATAAGCTTGATGCCTATCATCTGGCTTTGATTGAGTTTTGTGCTCCGCAAAAATTAAGAGAGCCGCAGCCGAAAGAATATCATGAAATGCAAAATGCCAGCCGCTATTTTGAAGAATTAACTAAGAATCTGATTGTAGCCAAGAATCAGCTGCACCGCAATCTACAGTCAACTTTTCCGCAAATTGAAAGCATCATGGCCACTCCCACGGGCAAAATATATTGGACCATTGTCAGCTTATTCCCGCATGCTCAATACGTTTTAGACAGTGATGAAACAAGAATTTATCAAGAGCTACTGTCTATTTCTGGCATAGGCAAGCAAAGAGCAAGATATCTGACTGCCAGGCTGTATTCTTTAGCCGAGCAGGCCTATCCTTACGATTCCAAAGATAGTATTACTGTCAGAGCAATTCAAAGAAATATTTCTGACCTGTTTTCCTTAAGCGAAGAACGTGATAACGTAATCAACTATCTTGAAAAACTGGCTAAAATTGTTAACAGCCGTGCCTTAACGATTTATCAAAGCATTCCTGGGATTGCCAGAACCACTGCTTTAAGATTAATCGCGGAATTAGGCGATTTACGCAGATTTGATACTTCAGCTCAAATAGATGCTTTTATCGGCATTGATCCAGGACGCTATCAATCAGGTGAAATGGATAATCATTTAGGTATTACCAAGCATGGCAATCATATTGCCAGAAAGATCCTTTACCGTGTTATCGGTCAAATGGAGTCAACGAAGTTATCTCAACCTTGTCATATCACTGATTATTACGACAACAAAAAACAATCCTCCCACAGCCGAGGCTATAAGAAGATTGCCATTGCATCGGTGCATAAACTGATCCGCACCATGTTTGCTTTAATAAAGCAAAATCAATTATATGATTACAACGTAGCCACCAAAAACAAAAGACTTTGATTGAAATCAAATAATCATCTTTAGTATAGCAACCTATGAAAAAACGACAAGCATCATAGGCTTATTTGTTATACTTTCTGATCTTTGCTTTTTTATTTCATTTAACAATTTCACTATATTCGCAACAATATTAAAGAAAATAAATAAGCCAAATTCATTAATATGACTTGACTTAGAGTAGAAAAAAAGAGGTCAAAGCCTCCATTTTTTGAAATCTTTAACCTCTTTTGCCTAAAGCAAAATTTTAATGTTTATGCTTCTTCTTAGATATCTTAAATTTATTCCAATTAAGCCCTCCATAAGTTAGCTTTATGCCAGCTGATAAAGTAATTGGCATAATAAAGATTAAAATAATTAAACCAACAATAACTGTCAGAGCAACCTCAATCAAGGTTGGGATACCTGAAGGAATCAACGCTGCAAAAGTACCACCCAAGATAATAGCTGCTGAAATAACAACTTTTCCGATAATACCAGACGCATGTAAAATTCTCTCACTAGGACTAGTTATACCTTCATTCTCAAGTTCACGATACCTCGTCATCAGGAAGATGCTGTAATCGACACCTAATGCAATCAGCATAATGAAACTAAAGAATGGCGTATTCCATGTCAACATGTTTCTGCCAAGCAAAGCTTTAACAATCCACTGGTTGATAGATAGTGAACATAAGTAAGCAATAAGTAAAGTTCCTAAAATGTAAATTGGTTGTAGTAGTGAACGAGTTACAAAGATTAGGGCAATACCAATACCAATTAACATAATAGCCGCAGTTCTAATAAAGTCACCACTAGCTATATTCTTAGTATCTTCAATCTTAGAACTTTGTCCACCCATGGCTACCTTAGCATTAGAAAGAGTGGTTCCTTGGAATGACTTTTTAGCCATAGCACTAAGTTCTTGCGATTTCTGAGTAGCTTCAGTAGCACTCGGGTTAGAATTAAAGACCACAACTATCATTGCAGATTTTTTATTTGGACTTAAATATGCCTTGATTGAATTCTGGAACATATCATTCTTAAGATATTCCTCAGGAATATAGAAAGTATTGGCAGCTGCAGAGGAACCTAAGCCACGCAGGTAAGTTTCCCCTTGGCCTAATCCGTTATTAACATCATCAATTCCAGAAGTAATCTTAGGCGATTTCGTAGCTAACTTGCCAGCACCACTACTTAATTGACTGGTGCCAGAATCTAATTGACCAACACCGGTACTTAATGAACCTAATCCCGAGCTCAATTGACTTGAACCGGCAGCTAATTGACCAACAGCAGCTTGTAATCGTGCTGTTGAATCATTAGATGATTGAGCACTGCTCATTGCTGATTGCATTGCAGCATTTGCAGCTTGAATAGCGGCTCCCTTTTGCTGAGCATTTAAGCCAGAAAGCCCATTAATATTCTTAACTAAACTAGTGCTATAACTATTGCCTATTCTTGCCATAGCAGCAGATTGTGCGCCTGATTGGCTCGAAATTTGTGAACTTAATTCATTTAAACCATTAGTTAATTTTTCACTACCACTTTGCAAGCGACCAACACCATCTTTAAGGGTACCAGTACCACCTTGTAGTTGGTCAGCTCCGCTTTGTAATTTGTTTGCGCCGGAAGTGACTTTTTTACTTCCTTTACTTAATTTACCTAAACCGGAACGGGCTTCATCAACTCCATCATTAACTGTTCCTAATTGGCTGTTAACATAAAGTGGACTAATTGCTTCTCCATAAGGTTGAGTAACTGAGGTAGCGAATGAAACGTCTTTAGAGGCTTGCAGTTTCTTGGTTACTTGATCAATCAACTTCAAGTTGGCTTCATTATCTAAACGGTGCTTACTCTTTATATAAAGGTATGATGGTTCAGCCATCCCTTTTGAGAAGTGCTTTTGTACTACCAAAAGACCGGCTTTAGCTGGAACATTATCAGCCACTTCATCAGTGTCATCATAATTTAAATGTCCCGAATACATTAAGCTAAATGGGGTTACAACTGCGGCTAAAACAAGTAAGAAAATAATTGGATGGGCTAAAGTACTCTTAGAAATACCATGCCATAACTTATCTTCACTCTCACCAGCAAACTTCTTAACCGGCCAGAACATTTTCTCACCGAGAACGGCCATAAAGAATGGGTTTAAAGTCAGAAGTACAACTAACAAAGTTGCAACACCTACAGCTACACCAACAGCTGATTGATAAACTGAGAATTTGGCCAGACTCAATGCAATAAAACCAATTAGGATTGTTGCACCAGAATAAAGAATAGTTTTACCGGCAACACGCAGGGAATCCTTCATTGCCTTATATCTGTCCATCCCTTTGCCTAAATTCTCTTTAAATTTATCATACAGCAAGATATTGTAATCTGTTCCTATACCAAACAGAACTATGATCATAAATACTTGTGTAAAGTTAGAAAATGGGAAGTTAAAGTGCTCAACTAAGTTGGTAACAATTGAGAAAGATGTAATGAAAGATACACCAACAGTAAGTAATGAAATTAACGGAACAATTGGTGATCTAAATACAATAATCAGGACAATAAAGATGAAAATAATTGTAATTATCTCAGTCTTCTTAATTCCTTCTTGGATTGAATTTGAAAATGCGTTCTGTAAAGCATCTGCACCTGTTACGTAAGTTCGGATACCTTCTGTTTTCGCAACCCTATTAATCTGGTTTTCAACTTCATTTATTGGCGCGTGACTCTTAGCAATATTTAATTGCATTATCCACGTTGTACCATCTTTAGATTGCAGTTTTTTCTTAGTAGCAATATTTTCATTAGGACTTAAAGCATCCTTAATGCCATACTGCTTCTTATGACTTTCTAAATAGTTAGCGGTATTATTAATCGCCGTCTTATCAGCTTCGCTTAGTTTACCGTGTTGTTTATTGAAAACGATCGCTACTTCATAGGTATTCTTTTTCTTTGAACCCCAATCATTTTGGATCGTTTGTGCAACTTCACTTTGAACATTACTTGGTAACGACACATTTGAGTGTTGGCGCGTTAACTGGGTAATATTAGGTAAAGCAACAACTGAAATAATTAAAATTAAAATCCATGCAATTAGTGAAAAGACGTGGTTTTTTAAATATTTTTGCACTATTTTATTCCTCCCTAATTTTGCAAAATAGTTGTTGGTTGTACAAGACGCAAAATCATCTCATGATAATTACTATTAGCTTCATCTTTACTTTCATTTGAAAAAAATGATGATTTATCCAAAAAGACATAGCCAAGGACAGCACCAATCAAAGCATGAAGTGAAATGGCATTATCTTTCTCTAGATTTAATTTCTCAGCTAAAGCAATGATATTAAGAATTTCACGATTGATCGCAGCATCTTTTGAATATTCATTTAAATGGTAAAGAATACTAGATAGGGCCGGATCATTTAAGACGAAATCCCTAATTATATCTGCAAACTTTAGTAATGCAGAATAACCAGAAAAACCAATCAAATTTTTAACTAATTTTTGTTCTAAAACTTTGATTCGATTAGCTCCTACCAAAGACAAGAGTTGCTTTCTTCCTGAAACATAATGATAAAGCGATTGGGATCGTACACCAAGAGCCTCAGCTAAAGCTGGCATTGTCGTCTCCGCCAATCCTTTATCTCGGATCAATTCAATAGTTTGATTGATTATCTTGTTTAAATCTAAAGTTCTTTTTTGTGTCATTTCTCACCTCTCCTTATCTTAGCATAGTAAACAATATAGCATTACACAGTGAAGAATACAATCTACAATTTGTAAATTAGAAAGAGGTCATTTTAATGATGTTTCTTTTGCCAAGTATCAATTGTCTTACCTAATTTGGCAAACTTATCATTACGATTACTCCACACGGTCATACAGTACGAATAACTCTTGCCTTGGACAATTGCCGCAGCTGAATTGTTATCACCGATTGCGTAAACACCACCTGAAATACCTTGTACTAGCTTTGGCTTAGTTTTAACAAGCCGCAAAGAATTCAAAACCATAGCAGCATATTGTCTATTAAGGCCTTTGCCTTGATAGATACCCGTCATGGCTTTAGCTAAATCATCGGCGGATGTTTTACCTGCTGGAGAAGTAAAGTTTTGTGAGATCACTGTATCCGTTGCACCTAACTTTTGGGCAACCGAATTAACCTTACTTGGCTTTACTCTTCTAAGTAATGCGTTAGCCGCGGTTTTATCACCACGCATCATCGCACGCTTCAAATAAGCAATTCCGTATGCCATTCCGGTCTTTAACATCTTTTCACCTTTAACACGATCAGATTTTTTAACTTTAATTGCTGTTTTAGAAGTTAATTTACCTTTTTGTTCTTGGTGGTAGATTGCTGCAAGCAAGAATAACTTCATCGTGTCATCTACTCCATGAACTTTAGAACTGTTAGCAACCCGAGCGTATTTAGAAGATTTATTTAAATTTTGAACTGAAACTTGGTAACTGGCACTAGTTCCCATCACCTGTTTTATTTGTTTGGTTAAATCCTGCTGACTCCCTTTATCCACCTTAACGTGGTTAGTATACTCAACCGAATTAACCTTAGGTTCTTTGACTTTAGGAAGTTGCTTCTTATTTGTTTTCAATGTGCTACTAGTTTTAGGCCCAATTACCCGAATAGTAGAATTTTGCACCCTTTTTAAGCTAGCAGAATAAAGCATAAAAGAAAAAAGCGTTGCAATAAGTGAGCCAATAAGTACTTTGTTTTTCATAATCTATCCTCGAATTTAGAAGAAATGATGTCGTTTCATTAACACGATTAACCAAACCATCAGCAGTATGGTAAGAGCAATAATTACAATCCAATCAAAAGAACTGTGCCCCACTGGCAAGCTAACATTCATACCATAAAAGCCTGTTAAAATCGTTGGGATCGTTAAAACTAATGACCAAACAGTCAAGAATTTCATGGTATCGTTCAAATTATTATTCATCATATTATTTGAGGTCGCCGACAAAGTTTTAGTAACCTGATGAGAAATTTTAACCATTTCTGCGGATTGATTTGTTTCAATCAAAACGTCATCAAGTCGTTCTTTAGCCGCTTTAGTAAATTCTAATTTAGAGTGGTCCAAGCTGTGCAACATCATTAAGTCGGTTTGAATAGAGCTAGAAAGGTAAACTAGACTCTTTTCAATATTAGATAATTCAACTAAATCTTTGTTATCAATATCATCCGATAACTTTTGATCCAGACTATTACGTTCCACATCTAACTGGGTAATGGCACGTTGAAAATATTGCGACGAATAAAGTAAAAATTTCATGAGAAGCTCAGTTACATCCTTTGCTTCAGATAATTGTTCCCGCATATGTTCATCATTAAATTCATCAAGAACATAACTAGTTGCTTCAGTATGAAAAGTAAAAATATTTTCTCCCAAAACTAAAAGGGTAATTGGACGGGATGTAAAGTGTTTAATCGAATTTGTAGGCCAAATTGGCACATCATAAATAAGCAAATGAATATGAGTATGAATATCGTAATCATAGTGTGGACGTTCGTGTTGATCGGAAATATAGGAAATTATATCAGGGGTAAAATTAAATTCATCCTGTAACTTATCGCTATCCTCTTCACTTAAATTGCTAATATCGTACCATTTATACTTAGTTTCAACGGGGAAACTTTGCTGTCTGATCAATCAATCTCACCTCTAAATTTTTCATCTAATTAATCGTAACATTCATTTTTCAACTTTACTATCTTATCATTTAGTAGTTCAAAATGACGCAAGAAAAAAACAGGCTTTACGGCCTGTTTCCCTAAATAATATTTGTTACTTAGTTTTATTGCTTCCAAGCAGCATCAAATTTAGATTTACCTGCTTTGATAGCATTATTAACATTTTGTTTCTTTTGTGCTGCAGAGAGAATTGTTTGCATAACTGGATTCAATTGTTGGTAAGCCGCATTGGAGTTCTTAGCAACCGGAACACTATACAAATACTTCATGGCACTTTCAAGCTTAGCAGGAAGCTTCAAGTTCTTGTTAGACTTGTATGCACTTGATTTAACTACGCCTTCGTTAACTGGAATATAACCAGTTGCGTTAGCCCATTTAAGTTGACTAGATTTAGATACTAAGAACTTAATGTACTTAAATGCCGCAGCCTTTTGGTTAGCTGATGCATGCTTGAACATATAAATATCCGTGCCTTGTTGCATAGTATATTTGCCTGGACGTGGGGCTTCATCGTAAGTAAATTTCTTACCTACACCTTGTTTAACAAAGCCTTCGCCTGCAGATGTACCAATAAACATCGCAACCTTTTGGTTAGCAAAGGGACCGGATAAGTAATGCTCTGAACCAGCTACTCTAAAGTAACCCTTCTTAACACCATCAGCATAATAATTAATAAGCTTCTTTGATTGTGGACCAGTGAAATTGATCTTGTTTGAAAAGTCGGTTCCTTGGTTCTTCATCCCAAGAACATAATAGTTAGAAAGTGAGTCAAAGCCGGCACCAACAACCTTATGATTACTCTTCTTATAAATGGTTTCAGAATCTTGTTTTAACTCTTGCATAGTAGTAGGAGCTTTTTTAATGCCATATTTCTTAAACATGTCAGCATTATATGTTAAAGTTTCGATCGATTTATTAAATGGAATACCGTATTGGGTGCCCTTAATTTTAGCACCATCAAGTAGTTCCGTTCTAATATCAGAATTCTTAGCACTGCCCCAGCCGACATCCTTATTATTGATGTATGGTTTCAGGTCAACCAACATTTTATTTTGTGCAGCATTCCATAGCCAACCCGGGTAGGCTTGTGTAATAGTTGGCAAATTATTTGGTGATTGCAAAGTTGAATTGATCTTAGCCTGCAAATCATTATAAGCACCTTGGTTTTCAAGCTTAACACTAATCTTAGGATTCTTCTTTTCGAATTCTTTAGTCAATGTTTGCAAAGTAGATTGTTGAACACCAGTCATTCCATGCCAGAAGACAACGTTGGTCTTTTTGGTAACTTTCGATGGAATCTTTTCAGAACTTGACGAAGAATTGCCGCCTTTGGAACAAGCAGCAGTTCCCATCAAAGCTAAACCAGCAATAGCTGTAATAGCTAGCTTTTTACCGAACTTCATTTGGTATATCCTCCCAAAAATAAAACTAAACAACAAATTTTTGATTCACTAAAGCGTAATCGTTTGACCACGTTTAGGTAAAATCCGTTTACCATATGGGTTCTCTTCCAACTCCGGATGTAATGTGTGCACCGGTATTAAAATAGCTGGTTGAACCTCCGAAATAATCTCTTTCAGTTCTTTTTCATCTGCGTGACCAGAACAACGCAGGGCCTTATACTCAATACCATCCTTAGCAAATTGCTCTACAAAAGGCTTATATGCTGGATCAAAGTCTCCTAATGGTTCAGCATTAGAATGAATGTAAAGTCCGCCTTTTTGTAACCTATCAAAGTCACTGACAGCTTGCCAGAGGTATTTATGATCATCATCTAAAAGATCACTATAAGAAACTTCTAATTCTGGTTTAAGATCCGTAAACTTTTTGTCCCCTGGCAAATAGTAATATGGATAGTCTTTCTTGAAGCTTTCTTTGAGTAAATGCGCACGTTCAGCGTAAAGCACAACCTTACGCGGCGAATCTGCAATGATTCGTAAAAGGCGTTCCACATTAGTCGGGTAAGTATTAAAGGTAATTTGCCGGTTAGGATTCTCTTTTTGCAAATTAACGATATCCTCCGTTAATTCTTTCTCATTTTTAGGACCGGTAAACTCTTCACTATCTTTATCATTTTTTTCTTCTGGCCAAGAAACGCCAGTAGCTTCACTAATGAATAAATCACAGCCCTTAGAAGCAGTCAGATATTCATGTACCCAATCTGGGTGATAACCATGAAGGCGAATATCACCAGTGTAAGAAATTTTCTTATCTGGAGTAGTAATGATAAGACCAGTGGCACCATAAGCATCATGATCACTTGGCCAAATTTCTAATGTAATATCTCCCACATGAATCGGCTTTTTGTATTCTGCAGCAATAATTGACCGGGTATAGTTACTTTTGTGCCCAGCAGCCGGCAAAAGAAAGTCACCTTTTTCATTTAAAGCAGGAAGCATGTGTGCTGTGATCGGGCCCGCATACAGCGGTATTTCCGGTGCCAGTAAATTCATAGCTTTACTGTGATCTAAATGCAGGTGCGACATATAAGCCGCTGAATGCTCCCATCTATCTGTATCAATCTTCTTACCAGTAATCTTTGGATCATAGAAATTAGGTACGTCACCAATCAATTTATTTTGAATTAAAGTTTGGTAACTTTCATCGGGTAAATTAAGTTCTGGACGATATACCTCACCTAGATCAAATAATACGTGCGATTTACCATATGCGACTTCAATCATTGGCCCACCGATTGTGTTTAAGCCATTATAAAAAGTAACAGTTGTTTTATCCTTTAAGGTCATTGCGAACTACTCCTCGAATAATTTGTTTTCTAAAAATAAGGTACAAAATCAATATTGGCAAAACTGTTAAAGTAGCCGCTGCCAGTTGCAGTTGGGTTTCACTCCCAGCATCAGATGCAAAGGCCGATAACCCGTTGTTTAACAGGCGCATGCTGTCTTCATTAGTTACCAGTAATGGCCACAGAAATGAATTCCAGCCAGAAATGAAGCTAAGTAGTCCAACCGTAAACAAACCACCTTTAGACATTGGCACCAAAATTTTCCAGATATACTCCCAATCACTAGCTCCATCAATCATTGCAGCTTTATAAATAGTGCTAGAAATTGAACCAAAGTAACTTTGCAGGTAATACATGTAAAAGATTGAAGTTAGAAATGGTAAAACCAAGCCAATATACGTATTAAGCAATCCCATTCTGGCAATGGTGTTGTAATTGGTAAAGATAATTGCTTCGCCTGGAACCATTAATAATGAAAGCAAAATAATTTGAATGAAACGTTTGCCTTTAAATTGCAGGTTGACCATCGCAAAGGCACCAAGTAACGAATTAAACAGACTAACAATAGTTGTAATACTTGCCGTTACAAAAGTATTAAAGAAGTAACGGGCAAAGGGAGCCTGCGCAAAAACCTTAGCGTAGTTGCCCCACTCAAAGTGCTTGGGAATAATTGTTGGCGGAATCGACGTGGTTTCTTGAAAACTCATTAACCCACCTAAAATCATATAAATGAAGGGAAAAACTGTGATTATTGCAAATATAACTAAAATAATGTAGCCCAATACGACACCCCAACGAATTCTCTTCATTTTAATTTTCTCCAATCTTCTTCATCATTTTACGTTGTAAAAAAGTAATGAACAGAATAATTAGGAACAACACGACCGTAGCAGCCATTGCCACACCAGGTGTTCCAACAATTTGGAATTTATTATAAATATAGAATACTGCCGTTGTTCCTGAATTCCCGACACCCGCTTGTCCATTGAACAGAGCATATACAGACGTATAAACTTTAAAGGCACCGATAATATTCATTGTTAATAGAAACGCAAGCGTTGGGATTAATTCAGGCATAGTGATTCGCCAAAATTTTTCTGCTCCACTGGCACCATACATATCAGCCACTGTATAAAAATTAGGATCAATATTCCTTAATGCACCCATCAAAATTACGATGTTAAATGCTAAAGAGGTCCAGATTCCAAAAATAATGATTGTAGTCAGTGACATCGATGGATCATCAATCCAAATTGGGGCGGGTAAATGTAGACAACGAAGTACGAAATTAAGTAAACCATAGTCTCCATTGAAGATATAACGGAACACGATTCCAATAGCAATCGTCGAAGTAACATAAGGCATAAAGAAGGTTGTTTCAAAAAAAGACTTATGTTTAACCTTACTAAAAATAATCCAAGCTAACAAAATCGAAATAGCCAAACCAATTGGTACAGAAATAAGTGCGTATAAAGCGGTATTTTTGATGGCTAACCAAAATTCTGGATCTTTAAATAAATATTGATAATTACTTAAACCAGACCAGGATAAATTGATCAATGAGCCACTTTGAAAACTCATCACAAAAGCCCGCAGAATTGGATAAATACTAAAGAAAGTTACAAAAATAATTGTTGGTGCTAAAAATAGCCAAGCCTTTTTTTGATTTGTCTTCATCAGTAAACACGCTCCCCGTCAGGTGTGAACAGGAAAATACGATCTAGACGCATTTTCAGCTTAATATCATCGCCGACTTTAATTGGGGCTTCTAAATCTACCAGTGAACGGGCCTGTTTACCATCATGTTCAAATTTCAAAATCCGTTCACGACCAATTAGTTCAATATCATCAACGTGAACTGGTAAGCCACCATTTTCATCCGGCAAAATATTTTCAGGACGAACCGAAAGTATATAATCACCATCTGGAATTTCACGTTTAAAACGATCCTGATCTAAATCATCAACATTAATTTCAAAATCTTTGGCCTTTATCTTGCCATCATCTTTTTTAACTTTAAAGTTATTAATAACTGGATTACCAACGAAGTTGGCAACAAAATAATTGTTAGGCTTCAAATAAAAATTCTGCCCAAGGTCATCCTGCTGAATAACCCCATCGTTAAAAAGAATGATTTTATCGCCAATTGATAAAGCTTCTTCTTGATCGTGTGTAACAAATAAAGTGGTGATACCAACTTCTTTAACAAGAGACCTAATTTCTTCACGGATCTTTAACCGTAAACGGGCATCCAAGTTACTTAGGGGCTCATCCATAAGTAAAATCTTTGGTTCCCCAACTAATGCACGCGCAATGGCTACACGTTGCTGTTGTCCACCGGAAAGGTTATGTGGCCTTTGATCAGCTAAATCACTAATTTGTGCTAATTTCATGTATTTTTCGGCGATTTTTTTTGCTTCGGCTTTCGGCTTCTTATTTTTACCGACAACTAGCGGAAACATAACATTTTGTAAGACTGACATATGCGGATATAAGGAATAATTTTGAAAAACGTATCCAATATGCCTATCCTTAGGAGCTGTCTTTACCACCGATTTGCCATCAAAAAGAATGTCTCCACTCGTTGGGCTAAGCAAACCAGCCAATATATTTAAAATGGTCGTTTTTCCGCACCCAGAAGGTCCGAGCAAACAAACCAAATCGCCTTTTTTTACTGAAAAACTAACGTCTTTAATAGCTTCATGACCGTTGTTATATACCTTTTTAAGGTTCTTTACTTCAACGAATTTATCATTACCCATACATTTACACACCACTATATCTTGTTATTAATTGTTAATTTCTTATTTAATTTTAAGATAAACCCTGAAAAAGCACAAATTTATTTCACCTAAAATTCGTAGTTTCCGTGAAACAAACTTCATTTTTACTTGATTTTTTACTTTTGTGGATAAAACATTAATTATTATATAATTTATGATTGAAATGTTCTTATTTACAAGATATAGTACTCAATTTATCTTGGAGGATACAAAAAGGCTACAGCTTTCGCGCTGTAGCCTTTTAAGTAATATTTATTTTATTATTAAAAAAATTATCCGAACATTGCCCAATAATATAGCCAATTAATAATTATAAATTGTCGCCACGTTCAAATTGATATTTAGAAGAATTAAGTGCTTGCCTTATTAAATCACTCATTAATGCCTTGGTCTTCTTAGTAATGACCCCAGCTGTTTGATCATTAGCGGTCGTCAAATATTTAACCAACTCTTCCTGATCCATATCTTCAGCCGCTTGGTCGGTCTTTTCAACCCGACCAATTCCATAACTCTGACAATCATCACGATAAGCATTAACTTGGTAAACATATTGGTGGAAACGCGGCTCAACTAATACTTGCAAAGTCTTATAAAGCCAATATGCACTGTTATCTGGATCAACAGTGTGTTCAGCAATCTTATAATTAAGTGGAGTATCTTCAATATTAGTATAGAAAGGAACATATGGAGAATATGCATAAAAACCCATATTTATCCATTGAATCGCGGCAAACCTAGCTGGAACATTATTCCTAATTTGCAAAATGCTGGATTCTTGGTTTCTATCCAAAGTAATAGAACGAAATTTCTTTTGATCCTTCTTATCTCCTGAAGAATAAGTATCCATTGGATCATAAGGCGTCCCGTTATAGTGACTGGTTAAAAACTTCTGTACATCCTCAATGCCGATCTTTCTTTCTGGCTTTCTAGTAAAAGGCATTTCTTGGCTAGTTGGATCCTGTTCAATACTTGGATTAAATAATTTTTGGCCATACCAAATTCTCGGCGTATTGTAAAAGGCATCCGCTTCATCCTGCGTACCAAAAATATTTCTAAAGTTAAAGGAACCATCATTACTATTGTTTAAATGATTCTTTTTAACAAAATCACGAATAGTGGAAGCAAACATAAAGTTATCTGGATCATCAAAATCAATCTTTTGAATCACCATAATATTAGGGCAAATTGCATACGAATCATCGGGTACTCGGGCAGCTACCCACTGGTGACCAGCACCTGTTTCAAAGTACCAAACTTCTTTGTTATCCGAAAAGGCAATTCCGTTAGTTTCACCGGTACCATATTTTTCAATCAATTGCCCCAGACGCTTTACACCCTCACGTGCCGTCTTAACGAATGGCAAAGTGATATATAACATCGCATCTTCATTAATACCGTTTTTAACCAAAGGATCATGTCCCAAACAGCGGGCATTGGTTGCTTCGGTTTCAGTGGCAGTCATTGCAACGTTGTATTCATTTATACCCTGCTCATCCCAACGGCCTTCGCTACTATCAGCTGTTGGGGCAGCTGTCCACTTGCAGCCGTCACCTTCAAGGTGCATTTTAAAACCGTTATACTTTGAAACATAATTCTCATCATAATGTTTAGCTTTATTCACTACAAAAAGCTTTTCATTTATGCCTGCGTACCCGTCTTCATCACGCGCAATCATGGTTGAACCATCAATACTGGCATCTTTACCAACTAACATCGCAGTACAATTATCTTTTTTCATATTGCTAACCTCTTTATTTTTTAATACCTAAAGTCATATACCCATTTTACTATTAACTCGCATTTGATGATCAACTTTCGCACGACCATTATGATAATTAAATACGTAACCTGGCTGAACGTTAAATAAATAAACGTTAAAGTCCAAACTGCCATCACTTGATACAGCCTGTAAATTAATACCACGGGCCATCAGTTCATTTCCACGAAAAATCGGAGTCGCCTGATAAATGATCTTTTCATTATCCCGCAGTGCATCCCTAACCTGGCTTTCAAAAATTGTTTGTATTTTTTGGTTAGAGAAAGCGGATTGGGTAAATAAATTCTTAGGATTATTTTGGTCACCAGATAAATTATTCGGCTCATAATCCCCATCTTGATCAATCCCCGCGGAAACAGAGTAAGCAATAAGGTGTCCACGGTTATAAATTTGTTGCCCGTTACGGCGGTTATAATGCCATGCTGTAGGTTCAACAACCTGCCTTACACGCAGACTATCATTAGCTACGTTTCTTTTTTCTAAAAAAGCAGTATTAGAATGTGACGTCCTATTTAGATTATCCAAATTTGAATAAATTACCCGGTTAACCTTCCAAGCATGTTTAATCAGGGTAGATTTATCTTGATTAACAGTCACATAAGCCCCATCGCCACTCTTAAAATTTAGTTTTGCTAATTTATCATAATCAGATTTGGATAAACCACCATAAATTTTCTGAGCTGGTTTAGCACTTTTAAGGGTACTATTGTTATTCATAGTTGAAGTAGGCTTGCTAGAATCCTGACTTGCTATGTTAGAACCGTTGGGCTTACTACCAGCTTTGGTATAAAAGCCCCATACAATTATAATTGCAACTATTAAAACCGATAAAGGAGTAGTATTCCCATTTTTACGTTTTCGTCTGCGTCTACGAGCCATTGAATTATCCTCCTCATTAATACTGAATAAGTATAATCAATCGAACTTTTGTTTGCAATAAAATAAGAAAAAAGCAGAGGATATCCTCTACTTTTTTAACTTCTTGCCCAATCATCTAACATACTTAAAAAGAAACTTTCAGATAGGCGCTTAATCTTTGCACCCGTTTTTATTAAATCTCTAGCTTTATTCAGATCTGAATTATCTTTTCTAAAGAAATCATGGTCTCCCATAATTAAATAATTAGTATACGGAGTTACTTCTTTTTGATTTTCTCCACCTAAATTACTGACCATTTTCTTGGCTTCATCCGCATTCATGTGAATATTACCAGAAAAGACAATTTTTTTATTATTAATTGGATTACGGTAGCCAATTTGCCACGGCTCTAATTCATCCTCAACTAAATTTATATTCTTTACTTTACCTTGAGCTCTTTTCAGTAAAGCCGGTGTAAAATGTTCGCGAAAATCGTCGTACACTTTTTTAGTATCAATTGAGTCATCTAAACCGCGGTGTTGCTCGACTTTGGCAATATTTGCACGCTGCATGCAATCGATTAACCGGTTATGTCGCTCCCTAGGGTAATAAACTCGAGCTAACCGCAATACATCGACATAATCATTAGATAATTCTGGTAATTTAAATTTTTTCGTCAAATCATATAAAAAATTCAAATCAAAGTTAACATTATAGCCAACGATTACATCATCACCGATAAATTCACGAAAATCATGCATGGCTTCCTTAACCGGAATACCTTCATTAATAATTTTTTCTTCGGTGATTCCATTAAGCTTGGTAATAAATTTAGGCACCTTATTAGACTTCGAATAAATAAGCAGATTGGTATATTTATCAACAATTTCATTGTTTCTAACTTTAATTCCGCCAAGTTCGGTTACCCGATTACGGTATGTACTCAAACCAGTGGTCTCAATATCAAGCAAAGTGTAATCTTTTAAAAATTCCGGCCGTTCAATCCCTTTATGCCGCAACTTATCTTCTGCACCAGAAACATGCAGTGCACCATTTTTAACAATAATACTCATTTAAAACTCCTATTATTTTTGCGTAAGACCAGTTAACAAAGTATGTGGATCAGCATTAAAAGCCAAACTCTTTTTTTGCACATCAGCTGGTAAATCTTTTTGACTAAGATCTGCTGCAATATAATTCCAATTTGGGAATTTCTCTACTAAATGAACAATCGGATCAAGTAATTGCGGGCTAGTTAAATCAACCCCCAACTCTAAAACGACAACTTTTTTATCTTCATTGCCAGTTAAAAACCAGCGAAAGCGAGTATTAGCATCAGTATCTGGGAAGAAATTAGCATTAAGTGGCATATGTAATTCCATCTCACTATTACATACCTCACATCTAGGAACCATCTCTTCTGTTACTTGATTATCTTCAGCAGCTGAAACAAATTGACGCACGACCTCGCGGTCATCCTTATAGCCATGATTAATCCCACTAGAACACTGCATTTTGGTCCAATCACCAAAGGCATTAAAAATCCTATTTTCATTAAACCCAGCACTTTCAAAGAAATGACCAAAAGTAGAAGTAGCAATGAAATACTTTTTATTTTTAAGCAAAGTCTTTAAATTAAGCATGGTTGTGCTTGGTTCATAGTTTAATGAATATTCAGCAATTAACTTACTCCAAAATTCCCATTGCTCAGCCCAGGAAGCAAATTTTTTATCTAAAGCATCCCCAATTGTGTGAACATCATACTTTTCAGCTATGGCTCCAAATTCATCATCAAAACCTTCTTCGCTTAGAATATCAAGGCCTTCTTCTTTTGCCATACCGTTACCAGCGGTGACAATTACTGCATCTGCACTTGCAATTAATTTTTTTGCTTGATCAAAGTTTGCCATTTATATCTCTTTTCTACTTTTTATAATAGCCAGTAAATGCAAGTTTCCCATCGTTGTATTCTCCTAAGAAAATATCACCAATGCTATTATACCCTGCTTTTTTTACTTCCTGTTTAAGCCAAGTTTCATTTCTATGAATCAAATCAAGGACATCTTGATTAACCTGACTAACCTGACCATCACTGATAATTGGAAAACGGATATTAGCCTCATCATTCTCAATTACGGTTAATTGTCCATTTTGTTCAAAAATACAATTCTTAACTTTCTCAACTGAATAAATTCCTTGGCTCCGCAGTTTAAACATTAACTCATTTGCAGAAATACCGGCTTTCATACAGTTAGCAACTTGTACTTCTCCATTTTTAATGACCTGAACTGGTTTACCATCAATTAAATTTCGAATCCAATTATTATGATCACGGGCAAATTTTAAAATGAAAACAACCAGTGTCCAGAGAACCAATACCAGTAAAAATTGCACAATTGTAATACTAGGATTATAAATCAAACCACCAATAATGCCACCGAGAACATAATTCTGCAGCTGATCCAACGCAGTAGTAGGGGTCAAATTACCTTTACCAAAAATATTAATTTGAAAAATCATAGTTAAAATACCGAGGGCAAATTTAACAAAAAGTTGATTGTAATCCATGCCTATTCTCCTAGTTCTTTACGATTACACGGTGATCAATAACATGAGCTCGTTTTAAGGTGTAACTATTGTTATCAGTATTTAAATTTAATTGATAATCTTCTTTATTTGGTTTTATCCGCACAATAATGGGTCTATGATATTCCCTGTTGATAGTTTATATATGATAAGCTGTTAGCAGGGT
>ENA-UOOK01001956-UOOK01001956.1-fermentation-metagenome-genome-assembly--contig:-NODE-1956-length-26171-cov-5.098828_pt1 | contig 26171 bp, 23 predicted proteins | sample MGYA00245777_ERZ724023 | MGnify/ENA primary metagenome ERZ724023 (study PRJEB28704, sample SAMN03018312) | fermentation metagenome | biome: anthropogenic terrestrial biome; feature: soil; material... | reverse complement strand
TTACACATATGAAGTTGATGGTACGACGTTTGAAATAGAGGAATGTTTTTATACCGATAATGAATATCTTGATATCATAAAAAATGCTCTCCGACGTGAATGTTCCGATATTCCCAAATAATGCAGATGGTTCAAGTGACTTGCTTTTCGATAAAATCAGAGGTATACTATACCCTGATAGCAAGTCACTTGTTGCTGTTTAAGAGGAGGAAAACATGAAACAGCAACAGAATATGGCGGCGATATATTGCCGTCTTTCACGCGACGACGGCGGCGATGCCGAGTCAAACAGTATACAAACACAGCGCATGATGCTAAAAAAATATGCTAAAGAACACGGTTTCGATCATATCGAATATATCGATGACGGCTGGAGCGGCACAACCTTCGAGCGTCCGTCATTCAAACGGATGATGGCAGCTCTGTCTTTGCCGGAAAGACAACGCCCTATATCGCTCAAACTACAAGAAGAAAAAGCGCATGCTACGGCGATTGCCAGCAACAAGAGCCAGCTACCTATTATGATGGCTGGCTGGTCGCTATCAGATCAGCTCATCCGATGATCGAGATCCAGCCTGCTGACTATTCAGCCTGCGAAGACCAGGAAGCGAGATTCAATGTGGTCGCCACCGGAAATGGGCCGATATCATACCAGTGGTCGAAGAATGGATCCCAAATCGCTGGCGCTACAACAGACACATACATAATTCCGGCCGCTAAGTTGGCAGATGCTGGAAGCTACCGGGTGAGGGTGAGCAATGCTTGCGGTTCTGTCGAATCGAACCCTGCAGTTCTGGCCGTCAGCTCAAAACCGGTAGTGGAGCTTGAGCCGCTTGATAAGGTCGCATGCGATGGATCAGAAGTGGTATTGAATGCGCAGGCATCTGGAACCGAGCCTTTGAACTACCAATGGAAGAAGAACGGAGAGAATATCACAGGAGCCAATGCAAACCGCTATCTGATCTCCAGTATCCTGCCGGCTGATGAAGGCAATTACAGTCTGGCAGTGAGCAATATCTGCGGTGAGGCAGAATCCGGAGCGGTTCACATATCTGTGAGGTCCAGGCCAAAAATTCTGGTGCAACCAAACAACCAAACCGTCTGCACCGGCTCGCCGGTCTCATTTGAGGTCCAGGTTGCCGGCAATGAGTCATACACCTATCAATGGCAGAAGGATGGCCTGAACATTACCGCAGCCAATGCCGCCGTTTTAAGCATATCAGCGGCCAATAGTACGGACCAGGGCAATTACAGTGTAATCATAGGCAGTGACCTATGCGGCTGGACTCAATCCGATAAGGCTAAATTGAGCATTAGATCAATGCCGATGATCACAGGACTGCATTTACCTGCCAGCAAAAAGATATGTGAGGGATCGGAAATAGCTCTTGTAGCCGATGTGACCGGCAGCGATCCCATCACAATTCAGTGGATGAAAGACGGATTGCAGATTCCTGGTGCAAACCTTGACTCTTTTGTGATCAAGAATGCGACCCGCAATGATTCCGGTAGCTACAGCCTGATCGTTAGCAACGACTGCGGCCAGATTGAATCAATTGCATCCTATCTAAATATCGCAACCAGACCGGAGATTCTGGTCCAGCCTGCCAGCCTGAGGGTATGCCAGGGTGCGGCAGCAACATTCCATGTGGAAGCATCAAGCTCCGAGCCACTGGAGTATCAATGGCTAAAAGATGGAATCGAGATTTCGGGGGCGACAGAAGATAGGTACACAATCGATCTAGCTGATATTGCCGATATGGGAAGCTATTCCGTTCTGGTGGCAAATGACTGTAGCCAGATCGAGTCGGAGGCTGCCAGTCTGGATATCATCGTTATGCCTGAGATCCTGGCTCAACCGACCAGCCAGAAGGTATGCCAGGGGACGACGGTAACATTCGCTGTTCAGGCCAAGAGCAGTGAGCCGTTGAGATACCAGTGGCTCAAAGACGGAATCAAGATAGAAGGTGCAACATCTGAATCCTACACCATCCCTGCCGTAAACCTCAGCGATACAGGAAGCTACTCAGTCCAGCTGAGCAATAATTGCAGCCAGATTGAATCGGAGGCTGCCAGTCTGGATATCATCGCTATGCCTGATATCCTGGCTCAACCGACCAGCCAGAAGGTATGCCAGGGAACGAGGGCAACGTTCTCCGTTCAGGCCAAGAGCAGCGAGCCATTGAGCTATCAGTGGCTCAAAGATGGAGCAAATATCCCCGGCGCTACATCTGAGTCTTTCGCCATCCCTGCCGTTAACCTAAACGATACGGGAAGCTACTCGGTGCATGTAGCAAACAATTGCAGCCAGATCGAGTCGGATGCTGCCCGTCTGGATGTATTTTCATCACCGGATATTCTTATGCAGCCAAAAAGCCTGGAGACATGCGAAGGTGTGGCAGCAACATTCGGCGTAAAGGCAAGTGGCGGCGAGCCGCTGGAATACCAATGGTATAAGGATGGTGCAGAAATAGAAGGAGCAACATCGAATTCTTATTCGATCCCAGTGGCTAGCCCCAGCGATAGGGGAAGCTACTGGGTACAGGTGAGAAATAGCTGCAGCCAGATCGGATCCAATGCAGCAATCCTGGATATCATTGCCAAGCCGGAGATTCTTGTGCCGCCGACAAGCCAGAAGAAATGCCAGGGAAGCGCAGTGACTTTCACCGTCCAAGTGGAGAGCAGCAAGCCTTTGAGCTATCAATGGTTTAAGGATGGAATAGAGATTCCGGGAGCCACCCAGGATGCTTACACAATTGCTCGGGCCGTTCTCAACGATACGGGAAGCTATTGGGTGCAGGCAGCAAACAACTGCAGCCAGATCAAATCCGGTGCTGCTGTTCTGGAGATAGTTGCATTGCCCGAGATTCATCTGCCGCCGGCCAGCCAGAAGGTGTGTGAGGGGGCGGCAGCAACGTTCTTTGTTCAGGCAGAGAGCAGCGAGGCATTGAGCTATCACTGGTTCAAAGATGGAATTGAGATCTATGAAGCCACGACGGATGCTTATACTATTCCAAGAACCGGCAAATTTGATATGGGCAACTACACGGTACAGGTGAGAAATAGCTGCGGATCGGTCGAATCAAAGGCCGCTTACCTGGAGATGGTCTCAATGCCGAAGATCCTTGTGCCGCCCAAGAGCCAGAGGGTATGCCAGGGAGATGCAGCGACATTCTCTGTGCAGGCAAGCAGCAGCGAGCCATTGTCCTATCAATGGTTCAAAGACGGAAAGATGATCCAGGGAGCAACTGCTGATACCTACACCATCCCAGCTGCAAACCTCGGCGATACGGGAAGCTACTCGGTGCAGATAAGAGACGGATGTAATCTGATTGAATCGGAGGCAGCAAATCTGCAGACAATTGGGGTGCCAGCCATCTCCCTTCAGCCGGTCAGCCAGATCGTATGCCAGGGAACGCCTGTGACATTCAATGTTCAGGCAATAAGCGATGACCCTCTGAGCTACCAGTGGTTCAAGGACGGAGTGGAGATCCCAGGAGCCACAGCTGAGGCTTATACCACTCAAAAGGCCATCCCCGGCGATAAAGGAAGCTACTATGTGCAGGCAAGAAACAGCTGCGGCCAGACTGAATCAGAGGCAGCAAATCTGGATATAATCGCATTGCCTGAGATTTTGGTCCAGCCCACCAGCCAGAAGGTCTGCAAAGGATCGACGGCGACATTCACAGTGTTGGCAAAAAGCGCTCAGCCTCTGACCTATCAATGGATAAAAGGCGGTAGGATCATTCCAGGGGCCAACTCCGAGGAGCTCACCATTTTCGATGCAAATATAGAGGATATGGGTGAATATAGAGTTGCGGTATCCAATGGCTGCGGATTCATCGATTCAAATTCTGTGAGCCTGATAGTAGAAAGGCCGCCTGGGGATGTGGAAATTGAGCCCGATTGCCTGATTGCCGACGCCGGTGAGACTGTGGCGTTCATATTGAAGGGCACCGCAGTTGGGGCAAATTCCTATCAATGGGAGAAGAATGGAGATATAATTCCCGGAGAGGTATCACCCTCATTGATAATCCTTAACCCGAGACCATCTGATTCCGGCGGCTACAGACTGACGGTGAGCAATGGCTGCGGCTCGAGTAAATCAAAAATGTCAGTGTTGAGGGTGGTGGAAGATTCAACAAAGGTTGATCCATGTTTAAATCCGCTGTCAGCATGCTGCAATTCGAGCTGAGGAGTCGATGGGACGAGCCCGAGTTTGGCTCAGGCCTGCTTGCGCCTGATCGGGTTGAGCCCGGCGGTATTGAGCCTCCCTGATGATCCGGGGGGGCTCGATCACAGCCAAGCGCTTATATTATCCCTGCACAGGCTCCCTTTTTCCTTTTTCATTCCTTTTCCTGCACCTGCATTGTCTCCTTTCCTCTCCCTCAATCTCATCCTCCAGCTTCTTCTCACCTTACCTTCAGCTCGTCGATATTCAAGGGATTGAGAGGCTTGCAGATGATCTCATTAACCCTTAGCCTTTTCAGATGCTGGCTGGAGGCGGCCTGCATCACCAGTGCGGTATCCGATCCTGAGGCGGTCCCCGCTATTGCTATTACCTTCTCTCCCGAGGCCAGGAGGCCGGCATCTGTGGCCATGAGCACTATCTCGAAGCAGACCTTTACCCCCTGGCAGAAGCATCGCAGGAGGTTAGCCATTGTGGTAGCGATGTTTGAGCCGTAGAGGCCGTCGGTATGGAAGAGCATCGTCCCAAAATGAACCTCATGCCCCTCTCTGCGCAGCTCTCTCGTCAGCGGCTCAGGAAAGGCATTCTGCTCCCGATGAAAATCCCATCGATAAACGATTTATGTCCGGGGGACAAAAAGATTTCAGCAGACAGTGGAGGACGACTATGCTAGATATTTTGAGAGACCGGCGGAGCATCAGGAAATACAAGGATGTGAAGATCGATGAACAGATCATTGATCAGCTCAAGGAGGCTGCTTTGCGCTCACCAAGCTCCAGGGGTATCAATCCCTGGCGGCTTTTGTTCATCACCGATAAGGATATGCTGGAGGTGCTATCTCGCGCCAAACAAAGCGGCTCGGGATTCCTGAAGGGAGCCAGTCTGGGTGTGGTGGTCATAGCCAGAAACGAGGAATCGGACGTCTGGATTGAGGACTGCTCAATCGCTTCCATCATCCTGCAGCTGACTGGCCAGAGCCTGGGGCTGGGATCATGCTGGATCCAGATCCGAAACCGGATGCATAATGATGGCCAAACCTCTGAGGATTATATCCGAAAGGCCCTCGATCTGCCGGAGGGATCGAAGGTGGAATGCATGATCGCCTTTGGCTACCCTGATGAGATAAAGCAGCCCCATTCCAAGAGCGAGTTGGAGTACGGGAAGATACTGGAATCATAGGAAGGAGTGGTTGGGAAAAGGGCATGAGGATGGTCCTAACCCCTCACTCTTTTTTATTCTGACAATTATTAACTCTGGTTAGAACTACTGAATGTCCAGAGAAAGGAGTTAATACTCATTAGAGCATATATGCTTAGCAAGTACATAGCTCAACTGTTCATTAGGAGATGAATTAATGGATTCAGTGGTTAATATGGCAATGGAACAGCTTATGGCGGGAGATAATCTCTCTATATTAAGCAGCAAAGTTGGTGCAGACGAACAATCCACCAAATCCGCCCTGGAGATGGGCCTGCCCCTATTATTGGGAGCCATGAGCAGCAAAGCCTCCAGCAATGATGGGGCGAACGCTATCTTGAGCGGTCTTGCCGATTCAGCCAAGGGCAACTCAATGCAGGACATGGCCAAATACTTTGGCAGCAGCAGCTCATCCTTTGGACCGGGCATGCTCAATTCCATATTGGGGAGCAGCATGATTCCCATTCAGCAATCGATCGCTAAAAAGACTGGACTGCCTCAGGAGGTCGTCGGCCAGCTGCTTACTATGGCTCTGCCTCTGGTTCTGGGATACTTGACAAAAGGCTCCTCAGAAAAGGAGATGAAACCGGATGATCTCTCAAAGCTGCTTGATGAGCAATCGAAGATGGCACTCACCTCGTCGCCAGATGCTGAAGCAATGATGAAGGATATCCTATCCGCACAGGACAGCGGCAGTGGATTTATGGGGATGATCAAGAAGCTGTTTAAATCTTAGCTATATCTCTCCCGAGTGGGGAAGGCTGCTCCTGCGGCAGCAGCCATGCAGATGAGCGAAAATAGCCACAAATTTTTGATAGGATTCCGGCTCTGGTGGTCTGCACGAGGCTGGATAGCTGCAGGACTGTTTTGTCAGTGAAGCCAAATATGTTCAGGGGCAGCCTTGCTCCTCCCCACAATGCTGATTTGGAGACTGCTCCCTGGCTGCAGAAATGTCCAGAATTCATATCGATGCAAAAATTGATATGTTGGTGAACATAGAAAGAAAGAGGAAGGAATAAGCTGATAGATGAGGGCGACTGCAGCATCTAAAAAAAAGCCGTTGGTCGAATCCTCCTATCAAGAATATCATTGGAGAGTCTTGGTATAACGCCATAGGAGGTTATATTTATGAAGATGTATATAATTTCTGTATTGATTCTTTTAGCGATAGCATGCAGCAGCCAGTCGACGGATACAGTGAACATCAGCAGAGATTCTGGCATGGCAATACTGGCCAATCTGACAGAAAGCTCTTCCAGCCCCTCCGAGGCCCAGGAGAGCATACTGCAAAACCAGACAAACCAGACAAATCAGACTGGCAACACCAGTCTGTTAGCGAATGATGACTTGTGGAGCTGGGGCAAGATTCCCATTGGCTATGAGGTAAGCGATAACGGAACTCTGATCAACCTGGCCGAGCAGGAATGGGCTCCAAGCATCTAAAGGGCATACTGATACGATTCTTTAAATTTTTTTGCCAGCCATGTTTTAGGCCATATGAATGATAGGAGATGCTCGCCTCATAGAGATCTTCTCTCTGCTTCCCTCTTGAGAGGCTATTACGGGGGCGAATTCATTTATCTTCATTTCCGGATTTCTCCAGGATCACTCATCTCCTCATACTCAATAGGTTTATTGATCTCAAGATCCTTTTCGCCAGCTTTTTCTAGGTCTGGTGAAGAGCAGATACGAGAAAATGGCAAGCTACAAGGCAGGAGCAGGACTTCTAATTGCCGCTTTGGCTATTGCTCTATTCATTGGATGGATGGGCCTTCCCGGCAGCATTCCAGCAACCAAGCTCAATAGCCTGGACTGGAAGGTGGAAGAAGATGGCAGGCTGGATTATCTGATCTCAATGCCCGAGTTCAATCTGAGCGAGGAGACGGTTGAAGGCAATAGCTCCTTGATTACAGTTCGGTATGCCAGCCGGGGAGCGGAGATGGCGGGACTTTTGAGACTTTCGAGATTTAGCAAGACCGTCAGCGATGATGCGAACAAAAAGGACAGTATTCCCGGAATAGTTCTCCTGCCCGGAGCCACAGTGACCAAAGAGCGGGAGCAGGGTTTGGCCAAGCGCCTGGCCGACCTGGGATATGCCACAATCACCTTGGACCAGAGAAACCTGGGGGCGATTGATGTTAATGCGGATCTTGCGCTTTTTATAGATGGAAGAGAGCCTGTGGAGCATATGATGGTCTATGATGCCCTGTCTGCAGCCGAAGTTCTGCGCTCTGTGCCCGAGATCGACCCGGAGAGGATCATTTATGCTGGAGAGAGCAATGGTGCTCGAACTGCCATCATCGCCTGCGCCCTGGATGAAAGATCTAAGGGCGTTCTGGCCTTAAGCACCTGCGGTTATGGTACCGATGCCGTCGTTGCCCAGTTGGGCATCGAGGATGAGGATATAATTCGCTTCTATCGATCCATCGATCCTGATACCTATCTACCTCTGATCGCACCCCGGCCATTGGCTATGATCCACTCCAGAAACGATACGGTGATTCTCTATCCTCTGGCGGTGAAAACTTATGCTCTCGCTTCTCAGCCCAAGAGCCTGATCTCTGTGGACTGCACAGTGCATGGCTACTGCCAGGAGATGGATGAGGGGATCGAAAAAGGGCTGAAAGGAATGGTTTCATGATCTAATATGCATCATGCACATATCATGATCTGAGCCCTCGAACTTCCCTCATATCCCTCCGTAGTTTTGCGCATGCTCCCAGGCCCTGTGGCCCTCGGGGAACCGATCACGCCGGGAGTAGATCGATATATCCTCCCGGCGAAACAGCCGCCGATCCAGACCCACCGGGCAGACTTTGATGCAGATTCCGCAAGGGGATATGCCCTTCTGGTTCAGCTCATTGCTATGCTCGGCACAGCTCTTCTTATTGGTCAGACCCTGGGGGTAATCCCTCTCATCCAGTGCATTGACCGGACACATCTTGACGCAGCGCATGCATTCAGAGCAGAGCGTCTCATCTCTAATTGGGTCTGATGGAAGAACTGCGGAGGTGAAGACAGAGCCGAAGCGCACCCGAGGTCCATAATCTGGCGTCAGGAGCATATTGTTCACACCGAAGCTTCCCAGGCCTGCCAGAAAGGCAGCATGGCGGTGGGAGAAGATTGCCACCGGATTTTTCAGCAGCGCCCGGATTCCGATGTATCCATCCCTGGGAACGAAGACGGAAGGATGGCCCAATTGGGTGAGATAGCTGGCCAGGCGGTAGGTGTACTGGTCGAGAAGGGAGTTGACTGTGCTGTACAGCTCCCGGTAATAGACGGAGGGCGACGTTTCCAGAACTGGCAGGCTGATTGGCAGGCCTATGACTATCACCGACCGGGCTTCGGGATATATCGACTGGGGATAGAACTCCTCCGGCATCCAGGGCTGAAATGGGGGTTCTTTCCATCGATCCACACTGGCCACTCCCAGCAGGGGTATCTCCAACTTTTCGCACCATTTCTGGATAGCAGCTTTCAGCTCATTGCTCATGAAAGGATCATATGCAGCTCAAAGGATAAAAGGATCACCAGGGATTATCTGCGATGCTATTTCTCATATCACATCCTCCCGGTTCTGCTCCTTGGACTTGCGGAAGAGCATCTTCATCTCATATACCCCTTCTTCTCTTCTTTTCTCTGTATAGAATCCCATCTTCTCAAATAAGCTCACCATGGCCTTGTTCTCTACCAGTGTGTCTGCGGTAAAGCCCAAGAGGCCATGCCGTCTGGCGATGTATGTCAGATAAGAGAGAAGCTCTTTGCCCACCCCCATTCCATGATACTCGTCCTTTACTACTATTGCTACCTCTGCCAGGTACTTGTCTGGGTTCAGCTCGTACTGGCCAAGAGCAATAATGGTCTCTCTTTCTCTCTCCTTCTCCTTGATCACCGCTAAGATCTCCATCTTCCGGCTCCAGTCTACAACAACGAAGTCCTGCAGCCTCTTATGAGGCATATCCTTCCGGGCAGAGAAGAACCTCATGTACATGCTGTCCTCTGATAGATCGTAGAAGAAGTCTTTAAGCATGGTCTCATCGGTTATCTTCACCGGCCGGAGGAATATCTCCAGGCCTTTCTTGGTAGTCCTGTATGTCTCCAACTCCTCGGGATACATTCCCTTCTCGCCGGGGATGAAGACCTGATCTTTGTAGATTAGATTTCTCTTCCGGGCGGCCTCTATCAGCCAGGGGCGGAACTTGGGATGGGCGATGGCGATGAGGTCCATGGCCCTCTCCCGGATGTTCTTGCCGTGCAAATAGGCGATTCCGTATTCAGTCACCATATAATGCACGTCTCCCCTGGTTAAAGTGATCCCGGCTCCCTCCTGAAGGACGGGAACGATGCGGGAGACGCTGTCGTTCAGTGCAGTGGAGGGGAAGGCGAGAATGGTCTTCCCTCCGGGGCTGAGGACCGCTCCCCGCATGAAGTCCGCCTGACCGCCGGTGCCGCTGTAGAAGGTCCCTCCCAGAGATTCTGCTGTTGCCTGGCCGGTCAGGTCCACCTCCATGGCGCTGTTGATGGCGGTCATCATCCTGTTCCGGGAGATTATGAGGGGATTGTTGGTGTAGTCGATCCTCTTGAACTCGATCGATGGGTTCTCGTCCAGGAAATCGTAGGTATCCCGGCTTCCCATGCAGAATGAGGCGATGGTCTTTCCTGGATTGTGGATCTTCTTCTGATTGGTGACCACTCCCTTTTTCATCAGCTCGACGATGCCATCGGATAAGAGTTCCGTATGCACTCCCAGGTCCTTTTTGTTCTCGAGGCTGTGCACCACCTCGTCCGGTATCAGGCCGTATCCCACCTGAATGGTCGAGCCATCCTCTATGATACGAGCGACGTATTTTCCGATCCTCTGCACGATGTCGTTGGGAGCCTTAACCGAATACTCGAGGAGAGGCTCGTCATGGGGAAGGATAAAATCGATATCTTTGATATGAATGAAGCCATCTCCATGTGTTCTAGGCATGTTTTCGTTCACCTGGGCCACGACGACCTCTGCCTTTTCCAGGGCAGCCTTGACCACGTCCACGCTTATGCCCAGGCTAAGGTAGCCGTGCTTATCCGGAAGAGAGGTCTGGACCAGGGCTATATCCACCGGAACCATCTCTGAGCGGAAGAGATCGGGAACGGATGAGAGGAAGATTGGGGTATAATCCGCTGCACCACGGTTGACCGGATTTCTGGTGCTGTCTCCCACGAAGAAGGAGTCAAGCCTGAAGTTATCCTGGAACTTTTCATCGGTATATGGAGCCACGCCAAGCGTCCAGATGTGGATCAGTTCCGCATCGAAGAACGCTTTGGGATTATTGTTGACGTAGTTGACCAGCTCAGCCACCAGGTACTGAGGCTCACCGCAACCGGTCCCTATGAAGATCCTATCTCCTGCATGGATGTGGCTGAATATGACCTCTGGGGGCAGGAACTTCTCAGGATATGTCTTCTTGAACTCTTCCAGGGTCTTTTTATCTTTCATTGCTTAGCTCTCCTCATTTGCGTTCTATGTCAATTCCTCTCAGTTCATTCCTGTTTGGATTCTTCTTCTTCCATAATCAGCCTATCGCTCTGAAAAGAGAAGATTATGAAGGTCAGCTGTGGTCAGATGTCATTCGCTCTTTGCACATTATTATATTATCAATGGAGAATCTATCTTAAAAGGGGAATAGATTGATATAGAAATGGTCAGCATTTAACAATAATTGGGTTTAATTGAGGAGATCGACAATGATCAACCTATTCAAGAAGAATGCTGGAGGAGAGGCAAGAAAGGATAAGAAGAAAGAAAAGCAGGAGGAGAGGCGACAGAAAGCGCAGGCCAGGGGACAGAAGCCCATAAAATAATCGTTTTTTGGCTTAACCATAAAAGATCGATCTCAACAGAATTCACTGGCGTGATAGGTCAATGCTGTCTATCGCCTTCACAACGCTCTCCCATTCCGGGCAGTATGAGACCTGGCTGCTGTAATCCTCAATTCCAGTGCCGTTCAGGCTCCATGGGTGCTGAAATAGAATTCCATGCCGATCTGGATCGCTCTTCACGAACTCCACTATATTGATGTCCAGGTCATCGATAAGCACATCCGATGGCACATTATGCTTGGTCCCTGTTCTGGCCCAGTAGTAGCCCTTTAGGGAAGGAAAATGGGCGCTCAGCCATCTGCGGGTAGCCTCTTCGGTATGCGGCCTCCTGGCGGTCACTACAAAGACATCATGGTGGCTGAGCTTCTTTATCGCCCTTTGCGAGCCATGGATAATTGGCACCTGCATCACATATTCTGGATCCGAAAGCAATCTAGATATCTCCTCCCAGACCTCCCTTCCCTCAAAGGTCCAGTGCGCACGATCGACATCGCTCTTGGAATATATGAGGCCGTATTCCCTCTCGATCTCCCTCAGAACAGCAGCCACCTGATCTGCCAGCACCCCGTCGATGTCCACAGCGATCTTTAATGTCATTTCCTTTATGCATTTTACCCAGGGCACCATATAAAGGTTTCAGCTGACCAAGATGGTTAGATAAATAAATGATCAGAATTACTAGCAATGCAATTGAGTCACAGTTGAGGATAAATAATAAAATATAATAGATATATTATAAGAGGCAGGCAAAATGGATTATGTTCTTCACCCTCGGTCAGAGATCGATAGCAGGATAAAAAAGCTACAGTCCAGTATGGATGGCATCGACGGAGCACTCCTATTTCAGGCGGTGGACATGTGCTACTTCTCTGGAACCGCCCAGGACGGACTGGTCTACATACCCAGAGACGGCGAGCCGATTATTATGATGAAAAGAAGCCTGGTGAGGGCAAAAGAGGAGTCGCCCCTGGAGGTCCGGCCGCTAAAGAATATGAGAAATCTAAAAGAGGACCTGGGCATCAAAACGAGCGCTACCATTGGCCTGGAGATGGATGTCCTTCCCTGCAGCTTCTACTTTAGGGTGAACAAGGCCCTGGAGGATGCTTCTTTTGTCGATGTTGCCGAGAGGATCAAGCATATCCGCTCAGTCAAGTCAGAGTTCGAGATAAAACTGGCCAAGGAAGCTGCACAGATGCTGGTGGAGGGATTCTCCACCGTTCCGGATCATATTAAAGAGGGAATGACTGAGGTGGAGCTGATGTGCCGCATGGAATCGGAGATGAGGCTGATGGGCCATCAGGGATCCCTGCGCTTTCGCCGCTTCAACAGCATCGTTCCCATAGGCCATATAATGTCCGGATCGAGCGCTGCCATCCCCAGCTTCCTGGCCTCGCCCACCGGCGGCAAGGGAACCTCGGTGGTGTTTCCTCATGGTCCAGGCTACAGAAAGATAAAGAGAAACGAACCGGTATTTGTGGACACGGTGGGCATCTGCAATGGATATATCGCCGATGCCACCAGGATCTTCTCTTTGGGCAAGATCGAGCCGGGGCTCGTGGAGGCTTATGAGGCCTCCTGCCAGATCGAAGAGGCCATCGCCAGGGAGATGATGCCGGGCAGGACGGCTAGAGAGCTGTTCGAGCTCTCCGAATCAGAGGGGGCGCGTCTGGGCTACGGCGATTTCCTGGGTGGACCGGTAGGGAGCAAATGCGGCTTTGTGGGTCACGGTGTAGGCCTTGAGCTGGATGAGTATCCGGTGCTCGCCCCGCTGGACCACAAGATCCAGGAAGGGATGACCATCGCCGTGGAGCCCAAGATCATCTATCCGGGCAAAGGTGTTTTAGGGGTGGAGGACACCTTCCTGACGACATCATCTGGAGCCCTGAGGCTGACGGAGATGCCCCTGGAGATCTGGGAGGTCTGAGGCCTCCTCAGATGGAGTTAGATGGTGCAAATCCCCGGCTTTGTGACGCTTCGTCGGGACAACTTCGCTAGAGGAGCTCCGCCCCAGTCTCATTTGCTACGACCTGGATGGATCCAAAACCTCTGGAGCTGATATTCGGCGGGCGCCAGCTGTTCATGTACTGAGTCACGATCACCGGATCGTAGTACTCTATGATCCAATTCCCTTCTTTTTCAGAGGCGTTGATCGCTACTGCACTGGATCTCCACCGGAAGAGCTTGACCTGAGGGAGGCTCTCAGCTCTATTGAGGGCTTCGTCCAATCCGTCTTTATGGAGCGGGGCATTTTGGTGAAGATAGGATGCATTATCCGGCAGCAATCCAGCAAAGATATTGAACTTAAAGATCAGAAAACTATTGTTATTGCTATCGTTTTTCAGCATGGTCCACTGGAAGAGATTTGAGTCCGGATAGATCTTGAAGCCGTCATCATGAAAGCCATTCGCCATCTCTTTGCCCTCCAGCCTTATTCCGCTTATGACCAAAAGAAATATGAGAAAGGCGGCGGACACCTTTTTATCGATTTTCATCTCTGGCCGGTCCCGGAAGAGCTTCGCCATAAATAGAAGGGTAGCGATCATTATCACGATTTCTAAATGGCTGAAGATCTCGGCTGAGTACCTGGCAGCGGTCAGAGGATAGAAGAGGGGAACGCCTCCTGAGGTGAGAAAGTCTAAGAAGAGGTGGCTGATTATTCCGGCATAGGAATAGGCCAGGGTCGTGGGCGAGAACTGCAGGTCTTCAGTAACGATACCCCTGGACCTGGTCTTGATCCAGTCACGTGAGACCAGAAAGAGGAGGATTGCTGCCACAAAGAAGCCGAAGAGGAAAGTGTGGGTGAAACCCCTGTGCACTATGAGATAAGAGGTCGGATGGATCTGATTGATCCATACCACCAGCACGTCCAGGTCGGGAGCTATTCCGCCGAGCACCAGGGCGGCAAGATAATCTCTCCTGATCCTCAAGAAGCGGCCCAAAAGATAGGGAAGCAATGCATGGGAGAAGAAGTCCATCAAGGCAGTTTAGCTCATCATGGCTATTTTTGCTTTTTGGAAACGGCCTTTGTCCAGAACAAAATTAAAAAGTATAGATGAGATCAACTGTCAGATGGTCGCAGGCATCTGGGCAGGCTCCTGATTTACCTATGGTTCTGCGCCCCAGGCACCTTGGCTTCCCCCTTGGCCTTGATCTTTATTGTACCAGTCCAAATGTATTAACGGGTGGCTCTGCTGAGACAGAGTCTAGGGATAGGATTTGATCTGTCTGATTCATCTGCCCCGAGATACCGTCCGAATTTGCTTGATCAGCCTGGACTGGCTGACCAGCAGGGATGGCCTGATCTGCATTGCCGGAGATGGGCTGCCCAGGATAGGGCATGATCATCAGATATGGCCCCTGGCCGCTCTCTTTAGACAGAAAGTCGATTTCCGTCGTGCTGTTGCCAATAGCCTCCAGGAGGAATGATACCTTGTCCCCTCTTTCCTTTGCCTGCATGAGCTTTTGGGAGACATCGAAGGCATAGATATCATCACCATCGCTATTGGTGCTCATCAGAGTGAGGTCATTTTTCACTATCAGGTTCCTGGCAGGCAGGATGTTGACCAGGAAGGTGGTGATATCGGATTGCTCATCCCAGTCCGAGCCGATGGTCACCAGAGCCACAATGCCTGAGCGATCCATCTGGCGCACCGATGCTGCTTTGAGCACCAGAATTGCGATGTCGTCATCGGCAATGTCTATGCCGGAAAGGTTGAATTGTATTAATGGAACCCCGGGATAGCTGTTCAAAGTGGTATTGTTTGCATCCGGCACATTGGTGGCGCAAAGCAGTGTATCGCTCTGGTTGTATACCGTCTCATTTCCCGTTCCCAGGCTGACGTAAACATCCTGGGAAGCGGGAATCTCTGTCGCCTGGCATTGCCCGCAGACGGCGATGACCGCCGCCAGCAGCATGAGAATTATCCCCCTTCTATTCATATCTCATCTCTCCTCAATCAATTCTTATCCAGATGATATTACATAAAATCGATTCATATTTAAAATTATAGTCTGCAAATCTTTTTTGTGAAGAGAAAGAAAAATGTAGAGCCACAGGAAGCACTTCTTGGGCGGAAATGCGCGCTGGTTAACAATAGGGCCTGAGGCTGGATGGATGCTTTAGGCTTTTCTATTGGCAGGTCGTCTTGCTAGCCAGTCTCATCTGCCAGGGGATGGCTTCATGCGCGTAGGGGATTGGGCTCCGAGGAGTCTTCTCGCCCAGGGCAGCGTACTTTTCTATCTTCTCGATAACCTCCAGAATGCCAGAATGTCAAGGAGCCATTCTCGATCATTCCTCAGAGAGCCACCGCCTCATTCAATTTTAGTTATTTTCAGGGCCTTTATTTCAGTCGATTTCTTGAATCCAGCTGGATTGAGGCTAATATTCTTCACAGCTGTTTTTTTAGTGGGCGACGCGCGCGATTAAACGCGCGGAAGAGCTTTGGCCCCCTCAACGCCGGGGAGGCTTGGATGGAACTATCGAGGTGGTTAAGTCTGATTCCAATCATTTGTGGAGCTTTCCTTTGAGGGGCCCATCGCTGTAGATGCGATCTTTGAGCGAATCGCCCGCCACTTTCCCGATGCCCGGGGGCGGATGCTAAAATTAAATATCCCTGCCTTCAGACCCGTCATCTGATTCTTCTTCAGTCGATATGACTCACTTTGACCATGGTTTGTATGCTGGTTGCAGGAATCCCGCATATCTGAGCGAGTCCTTTGTGAGCTTTGTGTTCTTTGTGGTTAAATTATTGCACGTGTTATTAATTAAAGATAATTCCTCAACCACATAGAACAGAAGCGATTCACACAGAACGCATAAAGAGAACAAAGAGACTTCTATGCTTCATCTGCAATTAAGAAGTCTCGTGCAAGCCTAAAATTTAGAAGAGGATCAAAAACCCTGGCATCTGCCAGAGTTCAGCCTCCCCTCCCCAATCTCCATCCCGCAATCCAGCGCATTCTCATCCATCGCCAGGCTCTTTCTCTTGCTCGCAAACCTCCATTTAGCCTTCCCATCCATAGAGAAGTTGCCAATAAGCCGCTGGTCTATGAAGCCGCCCTGCCATGCCGCCATGCGATCGGCAGTGCCATTCACCTGGGCAGAGGTTTCCAGATATGATAGCGATTTTCCCAGCTTTGTCTTGTAGCTCAGATTGATCCAGCTCGCTTCATGGTATCTGTCCATCCAGCCCAGATCCCTGTAATCGTTCTCCGCCCGCACATCGGCAGACCAGCTCTCATCCAGGGCAATCGAGCGATGGGAGAGGTTGAGCGTGCAAGGGGATTGAGAGGCAGAAACACTACGGTCAGCGGATATGCTCGAAGATCTATAGTCCAGCTCCTCCTCCGCTCGATAGGTGCCAGAGCCATGCTCGCCGTAAGCCAGAGTCGAGCCGACTATCGGCTTTATCGCCGTGTCCAGAGAGGCCGAGTAGCTGCGGTTGCCCGCCAAGATCTGGACGCTATTGGTGATGATGTACCTTTCAAATTCTGTGGAAAGCATGCCACGGGTTGAGGAAAGACCTATGCCTGAGACTGTGCCCTCTATATCAGCCTTAGCTGCGGGCTTCACTGTTTTCATGACAATCTTGATCTGGCCGTGCTTGCCTGGTGCGACGGCGGGGATGGTCCAGCGGTTGTTGCTGCCCGGGTCGGGCGCCGGCTGGGATTCGATGAAGACGGTCTTCGGATCGTATTTTTCCATGACCACGATGTCAACGGGCTGAAAATCGTTGTTCCCATAGGTGATGGTATAGGTGATCTTCCCTCCGGCGGTAGCGCTTTTGGGGCCATACTTGACGTCCTCTTCCTCCAGGGGTTCGAAGCTGATGATCTCATCTCCAATTCTTATGTAATCGATGAAGGCTGAGGTCACCGGCGCTTTGGAATCTTTGTAGAGGGTGATATAGATATGCAACACCTCATGCCCTTTTAGCCATTCTTTGAAATCCTCTAGGCCGCCGTGGGGGAAGTTCTTATTGCCATATTTCTCAAATTCGAGGTCAAAGCCATCCAGCTCATTCCACTGGCCATGGGAGAATCCCAGATCCGACCACGACCGGCTTATGGAGCGAATCCTTGCGTCCTGAGGATCTTTGCTCTCGTAGGCACCGCTCTTATCGCCATCCATATAGAACTCGATCTGAACCTTTCCATTCCCAGCCCCCGGATTCACCCACATACTCATCCTATCGATGTCCTCTATGGCCATGGGCTCATTCAGATAAATTCGCGCCCGGACGGTGGAGCCCTTCTTATCCACAGATAGGTCCGCGCAGTTAGACCCGTGAAATGCCGTCTCATCGCTGACCGACCCCTGGGAGTACTTCGAGCTGCCCAGGCGCCAGTCCAGATCGGTTAGGCCTGCGGCAGGAAAATAACACAATAGCATAAGAATGAGGATCGCTATGATACAAGAAAGGTAGCGGGCGCTCCTCAATAACTTGCCTGGCTTGTATGACTTGCACATACTTCCTCATAATATTTTTTCTGTAGAAAAAGGATTCGGTCCAAAAAGCCCTCACTTAATCCCTCTCACCATCTAAAAAGCCTTAAGAAATTCACTATTGTTAAATCGAGCGATGAAGCAGTTCAGCCATCAGTCCTCAATCCTAAATCATAAAAAATAACCTATATCAGACCTACATAAGCTCTACATGAAAAAAACAGTTATTAACTTCGGTGAGAATCAACTATTGAGCGGTAGGAGAGTGGGGACTTGTCTTGCCGCCCTGGCAGGAGAACGAAGATATGGCAGAACGCCTCCTGCCAGCATATCGCCATTAAGCCATCAAGGCTGATATCGCCGGTTTATCCACTGGATCGCAGGCTGCTATTCGCTGCCGGAAGCCAATCCCTCCTCAACCTTGCGCGCTGCCCGGGCTGCCATTCGGGCCAATCTAACCGGCTCCGGCACCCTGCCATCCAGAGTGAACTTATTCAAGAGAATCCTCGCCTCCTCCACCGTTGCCCCGTGCACGCGCACGAATAGCTCGTAGCCCGTCTTGAGCTTGATCTTCTCCCTCCCGCCCAGTGTTCGATAGCGTTCGATCTTTTCTTCCGATTCCGGGAAATATTCGCGCAGGTATTTTTCCAGGCCCTCTGATTCCTCGTAGGTCAGGCAGATGAGGGGCCGGCTGACCTCTTCGAATACCGCCACGAGGTCGATGATATTAAACCAGCTTATTGCTGCCCCGCTCAGGAAAAGGGCATTGATATCCCTGCGATCCAGCCGGCGACATATCTCCAGGACCGCTTGGGTGGCATCGTCTCCCCCCACACTCGCCCGGGCATAGGCCAGGCCGTCCACCCTTCTGTCTGCGCGCATGACCACCCCCGCCAGCATGGATCTAGAACTTGCCGGCGGTGAAAGAGTTGTGGATACGGGATCGGCGGATAGGGCACAAGGCCGCTCGAAGCTCTCCGCAATCCCCAAGACCCGCAGGGCAGGCTTGTTGAGATGAAGTGGCATACATCTACCTTATCATCTCTGCGACAAATAGCATACGGCCGTGATTCAATAATGGATCATACCCCGGTCATATAGAACGCGGCCCAGTAGAATGGATGTCGGAATCGCTCATCCTCTCGCAGCTTTCTTTGGGCCTCAGCCTTATAGCAATCTCTGCCCCTGATCAAAGCTTCGAGATTTTGCTAAGACCTCATCTTGGCCTTAATCTCCGTCACATCGCTCTCGATCCTCTGCAGTCGCTCTTCTGTGCGGCTCTTCAAATCCGAGCGCATGCCACAAACCTCAGAGACTATCTCCTCTCTGGCATCGTCTATCCTATCGATGATTTGATCCTGTTTCCCAGAGATCTCTTTTAAAAAGGAGCTCATGCCATCCAGCTTGGATCCCATACTATCGAGCTTTGAACCATTATCTCTGAATCCCTCTCTCACGGCAGATATCAGCTCTTTGAGATACTCTGCTGCCTGGTCCAGGCGGGCGTCGGTCTCCCTCTCCCCCGCAACTTTGAAAAACTCTTCGTAAGATCCATTTGCCCCAGAAAATTCTGCCTCAATCTCTTCCACGTCGATCAGGGTATTTTTGATCCTGATGGCTTCAAGGAACCTTTCTAAATCAGCTTCATGGCCCTCTGCAACGATCTTCACCCTGCTGTCAGACAGGTTCATCACATATCCTTTGAGTCCAAAGACGCGCGCTATGGTTACTACCTTCGACCTGTAGCCAGCCATCTGGACCTTTCCAGAGACATAAGCGGTGAGCTTGAGCATTCTTTTGACTGTTATCCCTTTTCGTATTTGGACTTTATCATCCCATGCGGGAAAGGCGATTAGTATTTCACCATCTTTTGGATTCAGACTTCCTGCTCGCGGCTCCTTTCCCTTTCCACAAATGGAGATCTGCAGGAGAGGAGAAATTGACTGTTATATCAGGCCATGAGAAAAAAAGAAAAATCTGCGGCCGCAATGGCCGCATTAAGCTCTAGTACTGAATCATATCCTTCCAGGGATCGACATATTCAGTTGTTACCTCTGCTGCAGCAGTGGTGACATCATAGCTGGTTAAGGTATTTCCCGCAGCATCCTTTAAGGTAACGATATTGTCGATCCAGAGGGGCTCAGTGCTGTTGGTATAGATATCGGTGGCAGTTCCGGCGCCCATTCCCTCATGAACCTTGATCGATGTGCTAGCATTCAGGACCAGTTCGGGGAAGACGAAGGTGGCAACTCCTGCAGACTCCAGCGTCCAACCGGTCATATCCCACTCGCCAACGGCCTCGTTGGCTACCTGGACATACTTGTCCCCAGGAGTATCAACTACTCTGGTGATTGTTACCTTTACCGAAGGAGCCGGAATTCCAGAATCGCGGCTGAATACGGCAGCCCGATCTGCGGATGTGGCCACATCAGAATAGCCTTCCGGAAGAGCCTTCCCCAGAACCATGGAGGTGCCAGCGGTGTAATTGGAGAGCTGCTTAAACCTTGATGCAGTCTCTGTAGCGACAGCGACCTCTTCCGCGGGTGTCTCGTTCATTGGGGTCTCGTTCACTGGGGTCTCAACCACTGGGGTCTCGTTCACTGGGGTCTCAACCACTGGGGTCTCAACCACTGGGGTCTCAACTACTGGAACCTCTTCTACAGGGGCCTCTGTGACATTAATTGTCTCTATTGCAGCAGTTGCATTGGTGACGGCTGTCATATTTGTGACATTGGTGGCGTTCGTGAGATTGGTGATGTTAGTGACATTCAAATCTGCGAGGGCAGCGATATCTGCTACATCCTGGGCATAAACCAGCCCCACGGAGAAGGCTAGCATCATAGATAGGATCAACATTCCTGTACACTTCATATTCATACCTCAATCAAAACGTATTCGCAGAAAAATATAAGCCTTTCTTATGGCCTCTTTCGATTCGTCCATAGTGCCAATATAATTTATTGCTGCTTATGGCCTCTGGGCAAAAAAAATTGGCAAGAGAATATAGCCCCTCTTCCGCCCGTTTAGGCGTTTCTGCTGAGCCACCTTCTCCTGACCTGGGTTTTGATTTACTCCTCAGCGGACTCAGTGACAGTGACGTTTTCGGCTTCGATGGTCACATTGGTTACATTTGTCATGTTGGTAACGTTTGTCATGTTGGTTACATTGGTCATGTTCGTGGATTCGTTTTCGCTTGCATTCAGGTCCTCATCCAATACTTCCTCGCTCAAGGCAGCTCCAATCGACAGAGCCATCAAGAGGGAGAAGAGTACCAATCCGCTTGATATTTTGCTCATAGTTTACACTCCATTTGCTAACTTAGCGTGTGAAAATCTTTATTGAATATAAACTTTTCCGTGACAAAAATTAAGTATATCTCGGGCTAATAGGAGAATTGATCAGCAAAAAACGAGCTTTTCCCCTGCCAAGTAGGCTCAGCCAAAGCAGGCTCAAAAAGCAGTCTTTTTAAGAGCTATTGCAGATATCCGGATTCAACTCCTCCTGTATGCACGACAGCTTTCAATGAATTTATTACCAGATACCGAATAAAAGTGGGTGTGCAGATATCCAGCCATGGTGTTGTTCTCCACCAGACCGTCCCGGCCATCAGCGATTCCTTTTCCCCGGGAAAGCTTCAGGCAATAACGGGCATCCCTATCACAAATGCAGCGCGAATAGTGAAACTCATGACCGCGAAGGCTCCTGCCCACATCAGCCAAAGGATTTCTCTCCGATACCTCCGCCTTCACATAGCCAAGGGCCATGAGCCTCTTCTCCATGAACGTGGTGCAGGGAAGGGCCCCAGCCATTTTAAAGGAGCCTGCCTCTGACTCCAGGGCTGCTCCCAGATACATCAGACCCCCGCACTCTCCATAGATGGGCATACCATCCTCGGAGGCCTTCTTGATCTGCTTCCTGGCAGGAGCCCTTTCCAGCTGAGAGGCATACAGCTCTGGATAGCCTCCCCCGATATACAGCCCCTCCACATCGGGCAGCTGGTCTTCCAGAGGGCTGAAATAGACCAGATCCGCTCCATGCCTCTCCAGCTCTAAGAGGTTCTCATGATAATAAAAGCAGAAGGCTCGATCCCTGGCCACTCCTATTCGCACCGATCCATTTCCATTTGCCTTTGCCCCTGCCAGTTCAATAGAGGTGGAAATCGCGGGTGGCCGGGCCTGGCCCGGAAGCTTAAGAATCATGTCGATATCGGCATTCTCCTCCAGTAATGTCGCCAGGATTCCTGGATCATGATCCTTCTCAAAGCCCATAACCAGCCCCAGGTGGCGGCTTTTCATCTCCATCTCTTTATCTCTGGGCAGGGCTCCGAATACGGGCTTCGCCAGGCAGCTTTTGAGCATATCCAGATGCCTCTTGCTTCCCACCCGGTTGAGTATCGTCCCCGCCAGCCGCACCCCTGGATCGTAGCTGGCAAATCCCAGCTCCATGGCTGCAGCACTTCGCGACATGCCGTGCACATTGATCACCAGGAGAACGGGTATATCCAGTATCTTGGCCACCTGGGCGGTGCTGCCAACCTCTGTGCCATCCATGCCGTCGAATAGACCCATCACACCCTCCACCACCGCCACATCTGCTCCCTCGAGGGCAGAGAAAAAGGAGCGACGTACACCCTCCTCGCTCATCATAAAGGGATCTAAATTTAGGGAAGGCCGTCCACAGATAGCGGTATGGTGGGAGGGATCGATGAAGTCCGGGCCCACCTTATAAGGCTGAACCACCAGACCCCGAGCACGCAGGGCGGCCATCAGACCTAAGGTGATCGTCGTCTTGCCTACTCCGCTATGGGTGCCGGCGACGAGCACCGCTGGAACCGATCTTATCCGTGAGCTCTCCGATGATTTCTCTGATAATCCTTCCATAGATCTATCCAACCATCTCTCCGAGCTTGCCGGGCGCATGAGTCCCTCTTCTCCGGCAAGGATATTAATACGCTGGCCGATCCCTTCTGCATGCTGGTTGGGGTAATCAAAAGAGGAAAATACGGCGAACGCCTTCTAGAGACCATAAAAGACCATACCGACTTCGAAGTGGTATCGGTTGATGTCCCGGAGATCCTGCCGGGATTCATAGAGGATCCGGAGGAGTTCGTCCGGGAGCTGAATTTAGACCCGCAAATCTTCCAGGCTGACCTGCTCATTCTCTACACATTTCATCCGGACCTCACTCCGGAGATCGTCCGCTTGGCAGGAAAAGAAGGGGTTAAGGCGGTCATCATTCCCGGCGGCATAGGCCGGGCGGGCTCCATCACTGAGCTGGAGAAGATCGCTGAGGAGTATAACATCCACATCGAGGTTGATGAGATCTGCTGCACCCTGGAGGAATGCGGCGTCCCGGCGATCGACCAGTTCGCGAAAAAGCTGGGAAAACCGGAGCTAGAGGTCCAGACAAAGGACGGTAAGATCAGCGGCGTGCGCGTCTTGCGCGGCTCCCCCTGCGGAGCGACATGGCATGCCGCCACAGACATAGTGGGAAAGACTGTGGCTGAGGCACCGTCCTTCACCGGCCTATTCTGCCAGCAGTACCCATGTCGCGCAGTGAGGGGAGGTCCAGGGGGCATCCACACCTCCGGAGACCTGCATAAGGATGCCATGGAAAGAGCTCTGGGGAAGGTCACCCGGCTTGTTCTTCCCGAGCAGTCCAAACCCATTAAGATCGAGCCGGGAAAAAAGGGCAAGAAGTTGGAAGGGTAAAGGAGATGGGTGAGAATCAGATGATAACTAGCTCCCAGGTGACAGCTGCCACCGTTCGCGCCCTATATCGAGCTGAGACCTCTCTTCCTCCCTGGGTCTTGGAGAGAATAAAAGAAGGGCTTGAAAGGGAGACCAATCCCCTGGCCCGCTCTCAGCTCCAGTTCATGCTGGACAATGTTAGCCTTGCCGGATCAAGAGGCCTGCCCATCTGCCAGGATACGGGCCTTGCTATATTTCATGTTCAGATGGGCCAGGATCTGATCCTTGACTTCGATCTTCAGGAGGCCATAGCTCAAGGAGTGAGGAGAGCAACATCCCAGATACCTCTCCGGCCCAATGCCGTCGATCCCTTAACAAGAGAGAACAGCAAGGACAATACCGGTCCCGGGATGCCGGACATCATCCTGGACCGGACCTGTGGCCAGAGCCTGAGCATCACCGCTTTTCCCAAGGGAGCGGGATCTGAGAACATGAGCCTCGTCATGATGCTCAATCCGGCAGACGACCCAATGGAGTTCATCGTCGATGCGGTCAGGGAGAGGGCAGCCAATGCCTGTCCACCTCTGTTCCTGGGAATAGGGATCGGCGGCAGCTTCGATCTGGCCGCCCGGCTGGCTAAGCACGCTCTGCTCAATATGCACTGCCTCCAGCCATATTCTCGGGAATCCTCCCAGAGAGCCGATCGCTGCATCACCCATAACAGCTCGCCTGAAGAGATAAAAAAGCTTGAAGAGAACCTCATGAAGAGGCTGAACAGCCTGGGCATCGGCCCCATGGGCCTGGGCGGGGACACCACCGTCCTCGGCCTGAGAATCGAGAAGGCTCTATGCCATACCGCCTCCCTGCCGGTGGCCATAAACTTCCAGTGTTGGGCAAACAGAAGCGCTACCGAGGTGATTTTATGACCGTATTTCATCTCCAGACCCCCCTTTGCCAGGAGGATGTGAAAAAGCTGAACGCGGGAGATATAGTATTTCTGAAGGGCAAGGTGTTCACCACTCGGGACAAAGCCCATGCTCTGATCCGCCGCCAGGGCAGCCCAGTACCTTTAGAGGGAGCGGCGCTCTATCATTGCGGCCCCATCATTCAGGATGATTCTGTCATCTCTGCCGGGCCTACCACCAGTGGCCGAATGGCGCGCTATACCGAGGAGATTCTGGCTTTAGGGGTGAAGGCCATAATCGGCAAAGGAGGCCTGCCAGGAGAGCCGTTCTTGAATAAAGCGGTCTATCTGGCCTATCCAGGGGGTTGCGGTGCGGCGGCTGCATCACAGCTTCGGATTCGTGCTGTCCACTTCCCGGAGCTGGGGATGGCGGAGTCCATCTGGGAGCTGGAGGCCGAAGAACTTGGTCCGATGGTGGTGGCAGTGGACTCGTATGGTCGGGATCTGTACCAGGATGTGAGACTGTCGGCGAAGGCTGGAATAGAGAAGCGATAAAAGCAAAAACGGCAAAAGCCCTGGAGGAGGCGAGGTATCTGGTGGACCGGGGCTACCCCAAGGATTCTGCAGTCAGGTTCATCTCCAATCACCATCGATTGGCGATTGAAGAGAGGTTCATCCTGATGAGGGTAATAGTGAGATCGGACGTTGCTCAGATCAGAAGGTCCATGGCGGGAATGAGAATCGGTTATGCTTTTGGTAATGAAAAATTAATCAAAGCTCTAAATGATGTAAAGTATTCCTATAACTCTTATACCTTGAATCAGACCTCTATTATTCTTGGAATGGAAGCTGTAAAGGATAAGGGGTATTTTGAAGAATGCACTTCAAAGATTATAAAAACCAGAAGTAGAGTAATGGGTGAATTAAAGGAATTGGGATTTTCCTTCCCGGATTCCAAAACCAACTTTATCTTTGCAACTCATGAGTCCATTCCTGCAGAAGAACTCTATACTGCATTAAGGGAAGAAAAGATATTCGTACGATACTTTAAGAAACCTCGTATTGATAACTATCTTCGGATTACTGTTGGAACAGATGATGAAATGGATGCGTTAATAAAGGTTTTGAAAGAGTATATCTATAATAAGAAGTAATATATATGAGTCTAATATACTATTACTGGAAACTGAAAATTCCAATATGAACTTTGACTATTATTTTTAAGTGTGGTATTATATACCTTATATGAAGTTACTGCTTGAAGGAGGAACTGCCGTGGATAAAGATGGCATGAAAAATGAAATACTTGTTGAGAATGATACGAAAGAGGATGCTGAAAAGGAAGTAGTATCCAAGAATTTTATAGAGCAAATAATAGAAAAAGATATAAGCGAAGGCCGTTGTTCTACTATTACAACCAGATTTCCACCGGAACCAAACGGTTATCTTCACATTGGACATGCTAAGTCTATCTTATTAAATTATGGCTTGGTGCAAAAATATGGCGGTAAATTCAATTTAAGATTTGATGATACCAATCCAATGAAGGAAAAAACAGAATTTGTAGAGTCTATCATTGCTGATGTTAAATGGCTTGGTGGAGATTTTGAAGATAGATTATTCTTTGCATCTAATTATTTTAATCAAATGTATGAAGCAGCTATTAAACTAATCAAGAAGGGTAAAGCATATGTATGCGATTTAAATGCTGACCAAATTCGTGAATACCGTGGTACATTAACAGAGCCAGGAAAGAACAGCCCTTATAGAGATCGTTCTGTAGAAGAAAACCTAAGATTATTTGAAGAAATGAAAGATGGAAAATATGAAGATCTGTTTTATTATGGCATTATTAATCCAGAAGAAGTGGATGAAGAATTAACA
>ENA-UOOK01001955-UOOK01001955.1-fermentation-metagenome-genome-assembly--contig:-NODE-1955-length-26175-cov-4.495712_pt1 | contig 26175 bp, 21 predicted proteins | sample MGYA00245777_ERZ724023 | MGnify/ENA primary metagenome ERZ724023 (study PRJEB28704, sample SAMN03018312) | fermentation metagenome | biome: anthropogenic terrestrial biome; feature: soil; material... | reverse complement strand
CTGCAAAATTATGAAAGTTGCGGTTTCTTTTTTGCGAAGCAAAAACTATTTTTATTTGTCTGTGTGTAATTAGGCAATTTTATGTAAATTTGCAAATAAAAAAATATTGATGTTCTGTAATGAAAAAATAAGTAGCTATAAATCTAAAAATCAATGTTTTTATGTAAAATCAGTGAAAATAATTAAATATTTATAGGTATGAAAAGGTTTGCAGTAATTTTATGTGGATGTGGAAACAGAGACGGTTCGGAAATCCATGAAAGTGTAATGACAATGTTAGCAATTGATAAATCGGAAAATGCATATGAAATTTTCGCCCCCGATATAGAACAATATCATGTCATCAATCACCTAAACGGGAAGGAAATGTCCGAAAAAAGAAATGTTTTAGTCGAGGCTGCACGCATTGCACGCGGTAATATTAAGGACCTGAGTATGTTAAAGGTAATAGATTTTGATGCAATAGTGTTTCCAGGAGGTTTTGGAGTTGCCAAGAATTTATTTACCTATGCCATAGAAGGGATTAATGCTAAGGTAAATTCGGAAGTGGAAAGAATCATAAAAGAAACCCATACTGTAGGGAAACCCATTGGTGCTCTGTGTATTTCGCCTGTATTAATAGCAAAAGTGTTAAAAGGGATAACTGTAACGGTAGGTCAAGATAAATCAACGGCGGATGACGTGGTGAAGATGGGAGCTAATCATATAAATGCCATACAAACAGATGTTGTTTCAGATAGAAAAAATAAGATTTTTACTACCCCTTGTTATATGTTGGATGCGTCCATAGCGGATATAGCTGAAGGAGCAGAAAACTTAATACAAACCATGTTAAAAGATATGTAATTGTTTTTCAATATCTAATGCTAAACTACTGGCTCCGATTCGGAAATACTCTTTATGCAACCATTGTTCGTTCAGTATACCGTACAAAAGGTTTATGTACTCTAAAGCAGTTTCAGCTTTTTTAATGCCTCCGGAAACTTTTATTCCTACCATTTTTTCGCTTTTTTCATAATGTGCTTTAATTGCTAAAAGGATGGTGGTAAAACTCTGTGGTGTAGCATTGATATTGATTTTTCCGGTTGATGTTTTAACGAAGTTTGCGCCGGCTTCTATGGCAATTTCTGATGCTTTGTATATGTTTTCTATGCTTTGCAATTCTCCGCATTCAATGATGACTTTTAGAATAGTATTACCGCATAAGGCTTTAATCGAAGCTATTTCATCATACACTTCAGCATATCTACCTTCTAAGAACTTGGTACGAGATATGACCATGTCAATTTCATCGGCACCTTCGGAAATAGCATATTTCACTTCGTGAAGTTTTAATTCGAGAGGTAGTTGTCCGGAAGGAAATCCGCCTGCTACGCTGGCAACTTTTATGTTTGTATGTTTTAGAAAGCTTTTTGTTGTTTTACAAAATGGAGCAAATATGCATATAGCGGCCGGATGTGGTTCAAGATTCATGGCTTGTTTGCATAATCGGATAATGTCTTTTTCCGTATCGCTCCCATTCAAAGAGGTTAAATCCAAACATGACAAAGCTAAGCGTAAAGCGCTTTGCTTATCCCTTTTTTGTGAAGTATGTTTTATATGATCTATGTAATGGTTTATGTATTGAATATCCATCTATATTTAATTAAAAAGGTGACTTTCAAAAAGAAAAGTCACCTTATGTTATTTTCATTAAATAGGTATCTTACTTAATAATTTGAATTTTTTGTGTTTGAACACTTTGTCCTCTTTGAATACGTACAATGTACATGCCATTGTTTAAATCGGAAATATTGATTTCGCTTTTATCCAAAACATTTGTAACTTTTTTAACGATTTGTCCGATGGTGTTATAAATGTAAATGTCAGCATTTTCGGCATTGTCGATGTAAAGGATGTCTTTTGCAGGATTAGGATAAATAACAGTTTCTATAGTAGAAATTTCACTAACACCGGTGGTTTGTGTTGTAAAGGTGGCACATAAAGTATCGCTATATGTAGTTTCAACACCTGAACGGTATGCTTTGGTGATGCCGAAACACCATGTGTTAGTTGCTTTAAATGTGGATGTAGGAACGCTTAAATTTTGAAGATTAACCATAGAAACAGAATCTGTTTCTAATGCTTCATTGAAAGTGATTTTCAAATTTAACATATTTTGTCCTTCTACGATTAAAGACATATGCATAGAATCTCCGGCGTTGATTACATCTCCGGTGTTTTGATATACAACTAAAAGTGGAAATGTTAAATTGGCGGGTGGATTTGAGGGCATATATAAACTAAGCCCATCTAAATTAATAGCTTGACTTTGATTAATGAAATAAATGCCTACTACTTTTTGAGCATTAACCAAGCTAATGCTTCCTGCGATAAAAAAGAATAAAATAAGTTTTTTCATACAAATTTTTTATTTAATGATTAATTATTAATAATTATTTTGAATGCAAAAATATAAATTATATAAACATATAATGTCGTTTTTCTATAAAAATATAGAATTATTATATAGATAATTACATATTTAATTGAAAGAATGTTTTTTAATTTATATAAGTTTTAAATGTAATACGTTATTAAAATAAAAAGATGAACCAAGTAGATGTATCCTATATGCGCATAGCTTTAGAGGAAGCGCAAAAAGGGCTGATTAAAGATGAAATACCTATTGGTGCAGTCATTGTTTCGAATGATATAATCATTGCAAAAGCACATAATTTAACAGAAACATTATGTGATGCCAGTGCACATGCAGAAATGCAAGCTTTTACGGCAGCTTCTATGTATTTACAAAGTAAGTATTTAAAAGATTGTACTTTATATGTTACATTGGAACCTTGTACTATGTGTATGGGAGCAGCCTATTGGACTCAAATTGATAAAATTGTGTTTGGTGCCTACGATAAAAGATTTGCACACATAGATAAAAAATCACTTTTTCATCCTACTACACAAATCGAGGGTGGCGTTTTGGAAAAAGAATGTAGCGAATTGCTTACTGTGTTTTTTCGAAAAAAAAGGTAAGTAGATATTTGCCTCTTTCATTTGTTTTCTGTTTAATAAAATATATTCAGGTTGATATTTTTTATAATTTTGCGTGCGGGTAAAACGAAGCGATTCGTTTGCATTAATCAAAATATTATAAAACAATAAAAAACGGAATAATAATGAGTATTACAAAATTAGATCAAATGGTAGACTTGGTAAAATCCAAGCCTAAAAAACGTTTGGTGGCGGCTTATGCAGTTGATTCCCATACAATTGAAGCTATTTATCATGCTATTGAGCAAGATATAGTGGAAGCTACTTTGGTAGGAGATGAAACTATGATCAAAGAAGTTTGCCAAAAACATGGTTTTAACAGCAGTAAATTTAATATTGAACACGAAGTGGATGAAATGAAAGCAGGTGCGAAAGCGGTTCAATTAATAAATGAAGGGAAAGGCGATGTGTTGATGAAAGGTTTGCTTAGTACAGATAAATACATGAGAGCCATATTAAATAAAGAACATGGGTTAATGCCCGGCCCCAAAGCTGTATTATCGCATGCAACTGTTATTGAAACGCCGACTTATTCAAAATTGATAATCTGTGGTGATGTGGCCGTCATACCGTCACCTGATTTAAATCAAAAAGTGGCTATTACGAATTATTTAATAAAAATAGCTCAAGCTCTTGAAATTTCCAAACCTAAATTAGCTTTGCTAGCAGCTACGGAACAAATGCTATCGGGCATGCCAGCTTGTGTTGATGCAGCCCTTATTGCTAAAATGGCTGATAGAGGTCAAATTAAAGGAGCTTTCGTGGATGGTCCTTTTGGATTGGATGTAGCCATAGATAAAGAAAGTGCCGAAATTAAAAAGTTGTCAAGTCCTGTGGCAGGTGATGCTGATTGTTTGGTGTTTGCTAATATCGAATCAGGCAATGTTTTTTATAAAACATGTACTAAGTTAGCTGGTGGTGAATTGGCTGCTATGGTATGCGGAGCAAAAGTTCCGTGTATTTTAACTTCTCGCGGGGATTCGGCGAAATCAAAAAATTATTCAATAGCATTAGCTGCTTTGATGGCAAATTAATAATCTGGAGTTGTTTTACATAAAACAACTCCTTTAACGTATACTTATGGTTTTAATAACTTATAATGTAAATGGAATCAGAGCTGCGATATCTAAAGGTTTTTTTGAATGGTTACAAGAAGTAAATCCGGATGTAGTATGTATTCAAGAAACAAAAGCGCAACAGGATCAAATACCAATTTTAGAACTTAAACAATTAGGTTATTATACCTATGTGTTTTCCGCACAAAAAAAAGGATATAGTGGTGTTGCCATTCTTACTAAAACGCAACCCGATCATGTGGAGTATGGGATGAATATGTCCGTTTATGACAGAGAAGGAAGATTTATTCGTGCAGATTTCGGCAATTTATCGATTGTGAGCGTTTATCATCCTTCGGGAAGTAGCGGTGATGAACGTCAAGCGTTTAAAATGCAATGGTTGGATGATTTTCAACATTATATTTCCGAATTACAAAAAGAAAGACCCCATTTAATCTTATCGGGAGATTATAATATTTGTCATAAACCTATTGATATACACGACCCCATTCGCAATGCTACTTCTTCGGGGTTCTTACCTGAGGAAAGGGCCTGGATAGATGATTTTATTAAAAGTGGATTTATTGATACGTTTCGTTATTTTAATGTCGAATCGCATCAATATACATGGTGGAGCTATAGAGCAAATGCACGCGATAAAAATTTAGGATGGCGTATTGATTATCATTTGGCTTCACTTTCTCTAGAAAAACAATTAAAAAGATCTGTTATATTACCTTCTGCAAAACATTCCGATCATTGCCCTGTATTGTTAGAGATATAAATTAAATTTGTATACAGGGTTTAATTATTGATAAATAATAATGTGCCGTAAAGTTTAGAGTGCTTTACTTCGATAGATTTGGAGTAATTTAGCAAACTGACTACCGTCTTTTGATAAGGTTGTTTACGTTCTTTTCCTTTTTGGAGGGTTGCTTTCTTTAAAGGTGTAAAATAATTTGACATAGGCTTTATGATTAACTATCCTTAAAACGATTGTATGATGGAATTATTGTACATTAATAACAGTTAAATTGTTTTTCGGATATATGTGTGATACAAGTTAATATGTTCTTTATATATTTTCTTTCGATATTTCTCCTCTGAGCGATTGTTGCATTAAATTTTTAATGTCATAATTATTTAGTCTTTGACCAAGTAAGAACATTAATTTAGTAACGGCGGCTTCAGTAGTAATGTCATACCCGCTGATAACACCGATTTTTCCTAAATGCAAACTTGCTTCGTATTTTCCTATTTCTACCATGCCACCTCCTTTGCATTGTGTAACACTAACAACCAATAAGCCTTGATTAATAGCAGATTCTAATAAGGATAAAAATGCTTTATTTGTAGGTGCATTGCCTGAACCATAGGTTTCCATGATTACCGCTCTAAGGTTGGGAGTGTGTAAGACGGATGATATAAAGTGAGTTGAAATGCCAGGGTATAATTTTAATATAGCAATGTTGTTATCCATTCGAGTATGTAAAATCAATTCTTTGTTGTTCCATGGGTGAATATATATATCTTTGTATCTTATTTTTACACCAACTTCCGCTAATTTAGGATAGTTAGAAGAAGCAAATGCGTTAAAATGTTCAGCACTGTCTTTATAGGTACGATTTCCCCGATATAAGGCATTTTCAAAATAGATACAAACTTCAGGTACTCTAGGTCTATTTTCTTTATAATCAGCAGCAATTTCGATGGAGTTAAGAATGTTTTCTATGCCATCGGTACGCATGACACCCAAAGGTAATTGGGAACCGGTTAATATAATGGGTTTGTTTACATTTTCCAATAAAAAACTTAATGCGGATGCTGTATATGACATGGTATCCGTTCCGTGTAATACAACGAAGCCATCATAGTGTGGATAATTAGTATAGATTTCGCTCGCTAAACGTATCCAAAAAGCCGGATCTGTATTTGAAGAATCAATAAACGGCTTGATATTCACGCAAACTATGCTAGCATCAAGTAATTTTAACATAGGAAGATAGGTGTAAATGTCATTAAATTCAAAAGGTTCTAATGCATTTGATTGAGGATTTTTAATCATTCCTATTGTTCCACCCGTATAGATAACCAAAATGTTTCGTTTCATATCATGTGTTATTACGATTTCAATAACGACTTAAGTTTTTTTTAAGTATATATGTAGCGATAATAAAAGAAAATTCTCGTGAATTGTATGATATAAAATTGTATGAAACCAATTTTAAAAGTCGATTATTCGTTCAATAAATTTATGTACTTTTGCAAACGAAAAAAATTACAATAAACAGAAAAGTTTTATAATTAAGAAGATTACATCGATACGCTTGATTTAGTTTATGCAAAATAATAGATAATTATGTTTTCGGAAATTGTTGAACGATATGATTGGGATGAAGTGAGAGAGGAAATCTATTCTAAAACACAATCGGATGTCGAAAATGCTATACAAAACAAAAATGTGAGTATAGAAGATTTTAAAGCGCTGGTATCACCTGCCGCAGAAAAGTATTTAGAGGAAATGGCTTTTATTAGCCGTGATATTACACAAAAACGTTTTGGGAAAACCATGCAATTGTATATTCCTTTGTATTTATCTAATCTTTGTTCTAATCATTGTATATATTGTGGATTTAATCAAAACAATAAAATACATCGTATCAAATTAAGCGATGATGAAATCCTGGCGGAAGTGGAAGTGATTAAAAAAATGGGTTATGAACATATACTTTTACTTACCGGTGAATCGCCAAAAGATACGGGACTTGATTATATAGCTCATGCTATGGATATAATACATCCGTATTTCAAGCAAATAACACTAGAAGTGTATCCTATGACAACCGCAGAATATCAACATTTGATATTACATGGATTGCATGGAGTATATGTATATCAAGAAACGTATCATAAAAAACGATATACGCATTATCATCCTGCCGGGAAAAAGCGTGATTATAACTGGCGTATCAATACCCCCGACCGTTTAGGGCAAGCTGAAGTAAGAAAAATCGGGTTGGGTGCTTTATTGGGCTTAGAAGATTGGCGTATAGAAGCGGTGTTTATGGCGATGCATTTACGTTATCTCGAAAAGAAATATTGGAAAGTGAAATACTCAATCGCTTTTCCACGCATTCGGCCTCATGTGGGGAGTTTTGTTCCGAATTTTATTGTAAGTGATAAAGAATTTGCTCAAATGATATGGTCCTTTCGTATGTTCGATCCTGATTTGGAAATGTCGTTGACTACGCGTGAAAGTCAATATTTTCGAAATCATATGATAGATTTGGGGATAACTTCCATGAGTGCTGGTTCCAAAACTGATCCGGGAGGCTATGCATGCTATAAAAATGAATTGGAACAATTTACCGTAAATGATAATAGAAACCCTGTTGAATTAATGAAAATGATTCAAGCAAGGGGTTATGAAACTGTGTGGAAAGATTGGGATATGTGTTTTGAAAAAGAAAGGAATTAATATGGAAGATGATTTTTTTGATAATTTTAATGATGATTCTGACGATTTCGAACATCTGGAATTGATAGAAAGATTTGAAAAAATGTTGGATACGCATACAACAAGCTTTTTCGATAAGGATGATTATGCGCTCTTATTTGAGCATTATTTTTATTCCGGAAAAATGAACAAAGCTCAAAAAGCTCTTTCGTTGGGATTAAAACAATATCCTGATTCAATTATGTTGCAATTGAAAAAAGTACATTATTTGATTTATACGCAAAAACAGGATGAAGCGTTAAAATTATTGAACGAAAACGATAATAATGTTTTCGATAATACGGACATATTGTTGGAAAAAGCTTATTTATTTGCACAGTTAAAACAATACGATCAATCCATTAAAATATATAAAAAACTTCTTCAACTCGAAAATGAAGAAAAGGGCTTTTTAGAAGATATTTATTTAGGATTAGCCGACGTATATGAGCAAAAAGGAGATGAAAAAAAAACCTTAAAATGTTTACAAAAAGCCTTGGAATTAGATCCTGATAATGAATATTTGATTTCCGGTGTTTCAGATGCATTCTTTAATGTAGTTAATGAAGAAGAAAAACATGAGATTGTAAGTTATTTTTTTGATTTTGTGCAAAAAAATTCCTTTTCATCAGCGGCTTGGTGTTATTTGGGAATTGCTTATTATGAAATCAATCTTTATGAAAAAGCCATAGAATCTTTTGATTATGCCTTAGCATTAGACGAAAAAAACGAAGAAGCACTCCTCTATGAAATGAAATCCTATTTTAAACTCAACGAACGAAAGAAAGCCAATGAAGTTTTTCTTACTTTATTGAATATGACTCGTTTTAAAGATTTATTGTGGCATCAATTGGGGAATAGTTTCTATGAAGCAGAAGAATACGAAAATGCATTGGTTTCGTATCAAAATTCCATAGATGAAAATGATGAATTTTCAATTTCATATGCGGGGAAAGCATTTGTGTATGCAGCGCAAAATGATTATAATAAAGCCATAGAAAGTATAAGAAAAGCGATAGAACTAGATAGAGAAAATCCTGAATATTGGCTACTTTTAGGTGAATACTTAAATCGTAACGGAAAAATAAATGAGGCAGAAGAGATGTTTACATTTGCAGCAGATCATTTTCCGAATGAAAGCGATGTTTGGTTGTTTTATTCTGATTTTTATGTAATGAACCAACAGGTGGAAAAAGCCATAGAGGTATTGTATAAAGGAATTGATATTCATCCTGATAATATTTCGTACTTGTATAGAATGGCTAATTATTATTATTTAAAAGATGATGCAATACAAGGAAATTCTTTCTTAACTTTAGCATATATTTCTAGTCCCGAATTACTCGATGAATTTCTCGAATATGATGAAAAGATGTATGATATTCCCGATGTTGTAAATTTTCTAACCAATATAAATAATATAAACGAATGAAAAGATTATTGTTGTTTTTTTGTTTTGTATGCTTTTTTTCACAGTTTTCCTATTCGCAATCAGCGATAGATTCTTCACAATTAGCTAATGAAAAAATAGTTACAACAGTAAAAGAAAAATCAACCCTAAAGAAAGTGGTTGATTGGTATCTGAATAATCTAAACTATTATTCCATTACATTATTAATGACTATCGAAAGTTCATTTATTCCCTTCCCATCGGAAGTGGTGATTCCTCCGGCTGCTTATGCTGCATGTAGTGCTGAAAATAGTAATTTGTATGTAACCCATTATAAATGGGTGAATGTTTTCATTGTTGTTTTGTTCGGTACCCTGGGAGCCTTGGTAGGAGCTTTGTTTAATTATTTTTTAGCGCTTTATCTGGGAAGACCCATAGTATATAAATTTGTCGATAGTAAACTCGGACATATATTTTTACTAAATAGTACAAAAATAAAAAAAGCGGAAGATTATTTTGTTAAAAACGGGAATGTATCAACATTTATCGGTCGCTTAGTGCCGGGAATTCGTCAATTGATTTCTATTCCGGCAGGATTATCAAAGATGAGATTAGTGCCGTTTATTCTCTATACCTGTTTGGGTGCCGGAATTTGGAACACTATCTTAGCTTTGATTGGATATATTGCCCATGGAGAACAAGATATTATAAATGAATACAGCCATGAATTATCTTATGTTTTACTGGGGGTAGGAGGAGTATTTGTTTGTTATTTGATGTTTAAAGCATATAAAAAGAAAAAGCATAAAAGAGTTGATTAAACAGTACGGATTAATCGGCAAATCATTAGTTCATTCGTTTTCTCCGGAATATTTTCGACAAAAATTTGCAGACGAAAATATAAACGATGCGGTGTATACTTTATTCCCTTTGGATAGTATTCATTTATTTCAACATATAATTTATAAACATCCTCATCTAATGGGTTTAAATGTAACTACTCCTTATAAAGAAGAGATACTTGAATATGCTGATTATATAGATGAAATAGTCTATAAAGTAAGAGCTGCCAATGTTCTGAAAATTAAATCCATAGAAAATAAGACTATCATTAGTGCATATAATACCGATGTGTTAGGGTTTGAACACACAATGCGTAAATTATCTTTTCAAAAGCCTATCTTTGCTTTGATATTAGGAACTGGTGGAACCGCTAAAGCCGTTGCCTATGTGCTTACATCTATGAATATATCTTTTACATTTGTCTCTCGTAAATCTGGAGATAATACTGTTTCCTATAATAAAGTAAATTCGGACTTAATTAGTAAACATTCTTTAATTGTTAATTGTACTCCTTTAGGAATGTATCCTATGGTACACACATTTCCTCTTATCCCTTATGAAGCAATAGGGAAAAATCATATACTTATCGATTTGATTTATAATCCAAGTGAAACACTTTTTTTGAGAAAAGGGAAAAAAAGAGGGGCTTATATTCTGAACGGCTATGATATGTTTTGCGAACAAGCCGAACAATCCTGGAAAATTTGGAACAATTCTTAAGTATGTAATGTGATTTCCATCTCCCCTATTAGATGCGATTTGATGCAAATTTACAATTGATTTATATAAAATAATTATATATATCAGGTGTAATTCAAGCTTTAATTCTGGCTATAGGAATTAATTTTTACTTTTTTTACTCTTGAGGATTGGGTGTGTTATATTTAATTTATAAAATAGTTTATATAATGAATATTTCTAATGTATTAATATTAAATAGTATTCGTCATATCAAGAAACAAAAAGAATAGTAAATATAAAAAATGTTAAAAAGTATATAATAATTAATGCATAAAAAAATGAAAATTAAAGAGTAAAATAAAATAAATTAAAAATATTTCAACAATATATTCGTTTATCCATATAAAAAAATGTAATAAACAATGATGATGAAAATAAAATGTGTTATATTCTTTTTGTTAATTTTAATTTCGATATCTTTATTTTATCAAAAATATATAAAAATGTATGATGAATCAATTTTCTATATGGAAATGGAAATTTACACCGAAGCCATCGCAGTTTTTACAAATATAATAAAACAAAATTTCCATTGCCATGAAGCTTACGTATCTCTATGCCAATCTTATAAAAAAAGAAATCAGTATGATTTGACGTTGCAACATTACACTAAAGCCGCTAAAATGTCGGATGAAGCATTTTTTTTAAGAAGAATCAGTAAAGATGCATTAAATGATAAAGAAGGCCCATGTGGAGATTTAAAAAAAACAACAGATTTGATTATCAAGAAACTATTGGTAAAATGAATGTGTATAGTAAATAAACATAATGAAAAATAAGTTTTATATTGGCTTAATTGTTATCGGAACTATTTTGTTTATTGCCCTGACATGTATCCAAGTGCTTTATGTGAAAAACATGTTTAAAGTGCAAAATATAATATTTAACAGAACGGTGAATGATGCCATGAAGGATGCTTTACAATATTTTCACTTAAACTATCTTTCAAATAATGAAGAAGTGTCTGATGAGGATACCTCATTGTTGAATTTTGTCAAATCGGAAAAAAATAAAACGATTTCTTCAAAATTTATATATAAATCAATTGATTACAAACTTCGATCTACTTATATTCAAACTTATATCTTACGGTATTTATCAAGATATCATTCTTTTATAAATGAACCTATTTTTAATTCAAAAAGTGCTTATTGTTATCAAGAACAATTTCATGTACTTCATGGAATGAATCATTTAACTTCTATGAATATATACAAAGTTAGTACTGCATTTTTTGAAACGCCCTATGCTTTACATGTTTTAGATTCCATTTTTCGGACGGTTTTTCAATCTTATCAATTATATATTGAATATGAATTTGCTCTTTTTGTGCCAAGTGTTTCCTCTTTTATGTTGTGTTCGAATCCATCTCAATTGCATAAGCTTTCAATGTATGCTGATATGTATACCTTTTCGCTTCCTATGGACAATAAAGTATTACCGGCTTATGTTATGATTTATTTTCCCGATAAGAAAGTATACTTAATGAAAGACAATGCGCCTTTAATTCTGATAGATATAGTAATGATTATTATTATCTATGTTTTATACCTTTTAACATTACTAATGGCCATACGTCATATAAAACTGATAAAATTTAAACATAATTTAAGCGATAACTTAACGCATGAATTTAAAACGCCGATATCGACTATATCTCTAATTACAGAAGCTTTAAATGATAAGGAAATAAGATTGAATGATGAGGTTTATACTAATTATATGAATATTATTCAAACGGAGAACAAACGTTTAGAGCAAATGGTTGATACCATATTATACCATAAAAAGGCTTTATGTACATTGAAGCCGGAAATAGTGAATATAAATACAATAGTGGAAGATGCTATACAAATTGTTCAAACCTTATTGAAAAAAAAAGAAGGAGAAATTATTTTTCAAAAGACAAATCATTCTGTCATTGCAATTGATAAAAATAAAATTGTCATTGTTATCAAAAATATTTTAGAGAATGCCATTAAATATTCACAGGGTAAACCTATTATCAAGATTGACATACAAAACAATAATAAAGATTTGATTTTGTCATTTAAAGATAACGGTATAGGCATAGAAAAAAAAGAATTGAAAAACATATTTGAGCAGTTTTATAGGGTTCAAACCGGAAATATACACAATGTAAAAGGGTATGGATTAGGATTGAATTATATAAAAACAATAGTTAAAATGCATGGAGGAAAAATAAATGTTGAAAGTAAGTTACACAAAGGAACGATATTTAAAATATATTTACCAATAAATCAACGCGTATGGAAACTAAACAAAAAATTTTAATTGCAGAAGACGATATCAACCTTGGGAAGGTGATAGGATCATATCTTCAAGCAAAAGGTTTTGAAGTTACACTCTGTGAAAATGGTTCACAAGCATTAGATGAATTTCAAAAGGATGACTTCAGCTTATGCTTGTTGGATATTATGATGCCTGTAAAAAATGGGTATGTGTTATCAACAGAAATCAGGGATAGGGATAAGAAAATCCCCATTGTTTTTATGTCGGTTAAGTCATTAGAAGAAGATGTATTAAAAGGTTTTCAATTAGATATTGATGATTATATTATTAAACCCTTTAGTATAGAAGAACTATTAATGCGTATTCAAGCTATACTACGACGTACCTGTAATGTAGATGACGAAGTGAAAGTATTTCAAATTGGCAAAATTCTTTTTGATTCTGACACTCAATTATTAGTTTATAGGAAAAATAAACAAGTACGATTAACCTCCAAGGAAAATGCTTTGTTGTATGTGTTATGTGCTAAAATGGGTATGATAGTGAATCGATCCTACATATTGAAAAAAGTATGGGAAAACAATGATCATTACAATGCACGAAGCATTGATGTGTATATAAATCGTTTAAGGAAATATTTACGACATGATTCCAATATTAGTATTTTAAATGTTCACGGAATCGGCTTTAAATTAATTGTCGAAAAATAAATTTAACGAATTATAAATTAAACTATCCATTCAATTATTAAAAATATTTACGTATAAAGAGGTAAATTTACGTTTTTATATTGATAATTTTTTTACTTTTGCATTCCTTTTTTAAGCTACCGGAGAGGTGGGTGAGTGGCTTAAACCAGCAGTTTGCTAAACTGTCGTACTCGAAAGGGTACCGGGGGTTCGAATCCCCCCTTCTCCGCAAAAACGGGATATAGCGTAGTCCGGTTATCGCGCCTGCTTTGGGAGCAGGAGGTCGCAAGTTCGAATCTTGCTATCCCGACTAAAAAATAGTTATTTAACACTATTACTAGTTGTAGATTGTTTATTTATGTTCTTATAATGTTCGTATCTATGCATTACTTCGTTGATATAACGTAGCGTATGTTTAGTGTTTGCATATCTTCCACATTTCAGTTTACTGTTTTTAATGCTTTTTCTATCTGAAAGCAATTGAAAAGCACTTCCGACATGATGATCCCATTGACTTGTGTTATAATCTCTTCGTTTGGCTATTTTGATAGCATCATCCACGCGACAACTACCGGCATTGTATGCTGCCAATACAAACTTCATCAATTGTATACTATCACTTACACCTAAATCACGATATTTTTTTACTAAAAACTTTAAATATTTACAACCTGCTTTGATTTGTTGTTCAGGTGAATCCCCGATGTTTACTCCCCAATAGCTGGCTGTAGCTGGCATAAATTGCATCAAACCATAAGAACCTCCTATACCACTCATATGGGCATAAAATTTCGATTCTTGATAGATTAATGACGATACAAATAGCCAATCCAAGCCGTATTGATTGGCATATTTCATAATGATATCATCATAAGGCGATATGTCTCCAAAAGGGGTAATGCGGCTTTTTTGTTTGAGTTGTAAACGTGTGGAAGATGTTGGATCGTAATATTTTTTTAATAACATGACATATTCCTTTTTCTGTTTGTAAGCGTTTAACCAATCGTTAATAAAAAGGCTTAAACTATCATTTCCTTTATTAACAATCCAGTATAAAGGCATTTCTCCCGTTAATACCTGTGCATAATCTAAATTTGAGTAGAAAATAGAGTTCGCTTCAACATTCTTTTGATTTGCAATGGTGAAATCAATAACTGCATTATCTAATTCATCTAACAATTCTTCTGATGTTAAATAACTTATACTTGTGTTGAATCGATTCCTATATTTCTTTTTTAATTCGATAGCCCAGGCATAATATGGTGTATATGCTGGTACAACTATTAGATAATTCGATTTTTGAGTTGATAAGCTGGAGCCATTTTTTTTGAAATATTTATTTTTTTTATGTTGAACGAGTATAAGTTTTGAAAAAGAATGAGGAATGCTAAAATCAAACAGTATTTCCGTACTCATATTTTTTGAAATATCCATGGCCAATAGATCTATCTCGTTGTGAAGTAAGGCATAACAGTATTCCCCATAACTATCATACAACTTATATATAACTTCTAAGCTGTAATTTTCAGCGAATTTTTTGATTAATTCATAATGAAAACCATAAACTTTTCCGTGTGAGATATAATAATCGGTGTAATTATATAAAATTCCTACTTTTACTATTTTGCTGTCTGTGATTTCATCCCAAGTTCGAAAGTTGTTACCTGTTTTAGGTTGTAGTATATAAAATAACGTGACAATTATGGCACATAAAAAACAAAACACGAGGCTTTTTGAGATGATTTTTTGTTTGTTGTTTTGTATATAGTAAATATACTTATTCATCTTTAATGAATTTTTTTGTCATATAATGTTTGTTTTCCAAGGTTACTTTTATAAAATACATTCCCTGACTTAAGCTTGAAATGTTTATCTTTCCCTCACGTCCACGAATAGAAAACGAGCGCAAACTTTTTCCGCAAATGTCAACAATTTCGAGTTGTGAAATGTTCAATTTGGGATGACTTACGTGTAGGATATCCTTGGCCGGATTAGGAAACACTTTGATTTCTTGTATATTGTTTTCAGCTGCGTGTGTGGCAATATTTATTGAAATATGGGGTGGAGTAGTCCCTTTATAAAGGCTTAAGCCACCGGCGAAATTACCCACGATTAGGTCGGGAAATGTATCATTGGTGAGTGAACCCAGACTTACGCTTGAACGATATCCTGCGTGGATGTCAATGGGTTTGTTGTTTTGTATATAAAAAAGCGTATCGATTAAAGTAAAAGATCCGTTGAGGTTGTTGTCGATGTTTTTAAAATACATGATATAGCCATTTTCAGCACCCACAAAAAGGCGGGTTTCGCCCTCATGTGTACGGAAAAAACAGGGTGTGGCATATCCGAAGTATGATTCTTCGTAATCTCTTAGATCTACATTACCGAAATTATCGCTCTTCCATGTGAATATAGCTTGTGATTCGTTGCCGGTGTTTTGATAATAGGTGATTTTTCCGACTTGATTTCCGATAAGCAAATCATTCGTCCCATCTTTATCTATATCAAATAGTTGAGGTGATGCAAATGCGCCAACATCTATATTTTGATAGCTTGTTGTAGGTTCTTCAAAAATCAAAGTGTCATTTGTACTTCTGTTTTCGGCATATAAAAGAGTGCCATCCGATGTGCCTATTATCATATCCGCTTTTCCGTCACCATTCAAATCGCCAAATGTTGGAATGAGCAATGCGTATTTTTCAGATCGCAAATGGCATAGGTCGTCTGTTATAAGTTTAAATACCGGATTCTCTTTGCTTCCGATGTTTTTGAAATAGGCTATCGAAGCGGAATAGTAACATGTGAGAACGGCATCGATAAAAGTGGAGGTATCATAGTAACCGTAATTTCCAACGAATAAATCAAGTAATCCATCATCATCTATATCGAATAGCACGGGATAAGCTCCTGAGCCAAAATCCAGCATTTGGTCTTGTAAAAAAGATGTTGTTTGTAAACGAAAATCAGGATGTTCATTCGTGCCGTAGTTTTTATACCACCATACGCTTTTTTTGTTTTCAGATTTGATATAGGCTAAATCTAAGGGCGAAACTATCAAATCTTTAATCTTATCATTGTCGACATCTATAAAAATAGGGCAGGGCATGGAATGTAAGGAAATAGGTACGTTATAAGAAGGGAAAAATGTATCGACAGCTATCATATGAGCAGAGTCTTTGTTGCCGCCGTTAGTAAGTAATACCAATTGAGGGTAATCCATATCTCCTAATACTAAATCATATAATCCCGAACCGTTTTCGTCGAATAATAACATGGTGGAACCGGTATGGCGGTGTTGTTTGCTTACTTGGTTATTGTTACAATCGTCATGTAAAATAATTTCATTTCCTTCGCTACTTTCGGAAAAATAACCCCAGCAGCGCTCCGAGAGTTTATAATCTAAATAATCTAAATTTCCATGCTTCTCAACAGACTGGTTTTTATGATAATCAATGTATTTACCCAAAGCCCAAAACGCTAATATGTCAAGATCGCCATCACCATCGATGTCTTTTATGACAATATAATCACCTTCTGTACAGAATAAATTGATGTGGTTTTCATAGTAAATGGAGAGTATTTGTTCGGTAAATACATTAAATTTTAATACAGTATCCGAAATGTTTTGATACACTTTAATGCCTCCGTTCTTATAGGTAAATATATCTTCTTTCCCATCACCGTTGAAGTCGATGAGTTGCATAAAACCGTAAATGTCATCCGGGAAAAGGGGGATGTATTCCGGTGCATAGACGTAGTTTATTTCATGGGCTTGTTTGGCTTTATTCAGAAAGGGTATGAGGCGGCGTCCGTGAACATCAAAAGCAATAAGGTCTTTTATCCCATCTAAATCTAAATCCAACTTTCCAAATTGCATGGCATTCATTCCACCGGTCCATGCATACGTTAGGATTGAATCCTGCTGGGTCAATACGTGTATCTGATTGCTTTGTATGAATCCATAATCATGATATTGCGCTCTGAGAGCAAAAGAAGCATACACATAGAGGATAAAAAAGAGTAGTGGTTTTTTTGCCATATTTAAGGAAGTTTAATCTTTTGACCTAAACTTAAAATACTGGTTTCTTTAATACGGTTGATTTCGCATAATTTTTTTACGGAAGTACGGTTCTTTTTTGCAATTTGAGTGAGAGTGTCTCCTTTTTTAACAACATAATATTTCGGTTTCGGAACAGAAGTGGGCATTTTCGTTTCCTGCTTCGTTTCCGACAATATTTTATGTGTCGAATCTGTTGTTATTGGAGCAAGGCTTTCGCTAAGTGTTACTTGGGTGAGTTTTTTTTCTTCTTCTTTACGAAGGTCTTTGGCTGCATAGAATGTGCCGTTTTTAACAATGAGGGTGTCACATATGAGTTTTTTAGTATCGAAATCGATGATGATTTTAGGATTAAAATGTTCGTATAAGAAACGGGTTTCGAAATGCAGGTGTTCTGTGGAAGCTCTTCCGGTACGGCCGGCTTTGCCAATGAGTTGACCGGCTTTTATACGTTGATTGGGTAGTACACTGATCTTAGATAAATGGGCATACATGGTTTCCAGGCCGTTGTCATGACGTATGATAATAGTTCCTCCATACCCGTAATATCCCATACGAGCCATGCGAACCACACCGTCCCAAACGGAAACAATACTATCTCCTAAATTTTGTTTGATATCCATCCCTGTATGTAATCGCCCGTTTCTTGTGCCGTAATAAGAAATAACATTTCCCTTGCATGGAAATACAAATGTTCCGGTATGTTTCGTTTCTATGGGTAATACATAAGTGCTTGTCTTCTCAAATATATAGGAAGTACGAGTGTTTTCATTACTCCAAATATCCGTATAAAATCTTTGTGCCGGAAGATTGTCTAAGGAGAAAATAGGATCAGGCAAGGTGTCGGTATTGACTGATCTTATTATACTTACATTGTCAATAACTTCTACTTGAGTGAACGCCGTTAAGAAGGAGAATCCGAATAAAAATAAAATTATTGTTTTATAATGCATAGGATAGATTAACGATTGTCGTACATTTCTTCATAATATGTTTGATAAGCACCTGATGTAACATTCTTTAACCAGGTTTCATTATCCAAATACCATTGTACGGTTTGTTTAAAGCCTTCGTCGAATTTAATGCTTGGTTCCCAATGCAGTTCTCTTTTTAATTTAGAAGCGTCGATGGCATACCGTAAATCATGACCGGCTCTATCTTTAACATAAGTTATCAAAGATTTTGAGCTGCCTGCTGGTCGTCCCAACAATTCGTCGGTGATTTCTATTAGTTTTTGAATCAAATCAATGTTTTTCCATTCATTGTTACCACCGATATTATAGGTTTCGCCACTTTTGCCTTGATGGAATATAAGGTCAATGGCTTTGGCGTGATCTTCTACATATAACCAATCCCTAACGTTGATTCCTTTGCCATAGACAGGCAATGCTTTATGATGTAGAATGTTATTAATGAATAAAGGAATAAGTTTTTCCGGAAATTGAAAAGGACCATAGTTGTTCGAACAATTTGAAATAACCACATTCAATCCATAGGTGTCGTAATAGGCCCTAACCAAATGGTCGGAACTGGCTTTGGAAGCAGAGTAGGGGCTGTGGGGTGCATAGGGTGTTTCCTCGGTAAAAGCTCCGGTGTCGCCCAAAGAGCCGTATACTTCGTCGGTGGAGATATGATAAAAACGTTTGTTCTCGAAGTTTTTATCCCAATTCGAACGGGCAGCGTTAAGTAAATTGGTGGTTCCTATTATATTGGTATAAATAAAATCAAGCGGTGAATGTATGGAACGGTCAACATGCGATTCGGCGGCTAAATGAATAACTCCGTCAAAATCATGTTCGGAAAATAGTTTGTTGATAAAATCAGCATCGACAATGTCGCCTTTAATAAAAGTGTAATTCTTTTCTTTCTCAATGTCTTTCAAGTTTTCCAGATTACCCGCATAAGTTAACTTATCTAAATTGTAGATATGGTATTGTTTGTATTTATTTACCATTAAACGAACAACATGCGATCCGATAAAGCCTGCTCCTCCCGTGATTAATATCTTTTTCATTACAAATGATTTTTATATTTAAAATTCAGTTTGCAAATTTACGTAAAATTATTCAATCATCAATCATCATTTATAATTCATAATTTTTTTCCTCATTTTCAGGCCGTTTTTATAGTGAAGGTCAGATATAAATGCCTGAAAAACGCCTAAGAATGCGTTGCTGAGCGTTTTGACTAAAAAATAGGGTGATTTTCGGCGGAAATTGTGAGAATCGACAGGATTTGAAAAAAAAGTCCCAAGTCGCAGGTCGTAAGTCGCAAGACAACACACTGATTAGCCGAAAACTGAAATTCACTCTTCACTTTTCACTTTTTTGCATTATTAGTCCCGTAGGGACGACATCTTGGTAGAACGATAATGCCGCCTTTACTTTTAAAGCCCCGTAGGGGCGACATCTTTATCAAAGAAAAGCGTTTAGGGAGTCAGTTTGCTCCGAAATAATCACCCTGCGTACAGCAATTATTTTAACAGCAAAGAGCCGCAAAGATTTTACGCAGAGAACCGCAGAGGTTCAAAAAAGTTTTCAGTTGTCAGTTTTTCAATGCGTTGTCTCACTTTTCACTATTCACTATTAACTTTTCACTTTTTTCGCCCACGGATTATTAGGATTATATTGATATTAAATTTTGTGTATTTTTGCCAAGACAAATTAGCAAACAAAATAATAGTATGTTTTGGAGTTAATAAATTATATTGTAAAAGATTTCAACTAATGGAAATACGTATCTTGAAACCACGGAAGGCATTGAATAAAGCTTTTTTGAAAGTAAAACCCAACAGAAGTGAAATTGAATGTTTCAAGACTAATTTATCTCAACTTATCGACAGGATAAATGACAACGAATCGGAAGAATATCATAAAAATCTTGTGATAGATTTTTTAAAGAAAACCTATTACGAGCCGAATCATTACATTAACACAAAAGGGCGGAATGATCTTGTTATACACAACTCAAATACGGCCTCAAGTTCCGTAGGAGTTATCATTGAAGCGAAAAAGCCAAACAATAAAACGGAGATGTTAAAAGTATTTTCTCCGGAAGATACACAGGAACAAATGCTTTCAAAAATCAATGTAAAAGCATTTCATGAATTGGTCTTATATTATTTACGGGAAAGGATTACGCAAAAAAACATTGAAATTAAATATTTGATTGCAACCAATATCAACGAATGGTTTATTTTTGATGCTACAATGTTCGACCGACTATTTGCCCAAAACAAAAACCTTGTAAAACAATTCAATGACTTTGAATGCGGTCGATTGGCAGATATTAAAACAGATTTTTTCTACAAGCAAGTTGCAGAACCATTTATATCAGAGATAAAACATGATATTGAGTTTGCCTATTTTGATATTAGAAATTATGAAAAACCTTTACGAAATACCGATAAAAAAGACGATAACCAACTTATTACTTTATTCAAATTACTTTCGCCACAACATCTGTTAAAACTTCCCTTTGCCAACGATAGCAACAGTCTTGACAAACGTTTTTACAGCGAGATGTTGCACATCATCGGTTTGACTGAAACCAAAGACAGAAGTAAAAAACTAATAGAAAGAAACAAAGTAGGTGAACGGCACACAGGATCAATACTTGAAGCTACCATTATTCAACTGGATAGTTTAGACAAACTCAGCCGATTTGAAAAACCTTCCCAATTTGGAAATACGCAAGATGAACGACTTTTTAATGTTGCGCTCGAACTTTCCATTACTTGGTTAAATCGTATATTGTTTTTGAAATTGTTAGAAGCTCAACTCATAGCTTACCATAAAGGTGACAAATCGTATTCCTTTCTCAATTTTGATAGCATAAAAAACTATGATGATCTTAACAGCTTGTTTTTTCAGGTGTTGGCACGCAGACCAAACGAAAGGAACGAAGACGTAAAAAAGATGTTCGAGAAAGTTCCTTATCTCAATTCATCACTTTTTGAACCTACAGACATTGAGCAGTTAACTCTTTTTATCAGCAACCTGAAAGACGATAAAACCATTCCCATCATTTCTTCTACCGTTCTCAAAGATAAACAGGGTAAAAAGAGAACCGGAAATATAAACACCCTCGAATATCTGTTTGAATTTCTCAATGCTTACGATTTTAGCAGCGAGGGGTCGGAAGAAATTCAGGAAGAAAACAAAACGCTCATCAATGCCTCGGTTCTCGGTTTGATTTTCGAGAAAATAAACGGGTATAAAGACGGCTCATTCTTTACCCCGGGTTTTATTACCATGTATATGTGTCGTGAAACTATCCGCAAAGCCGTTGTACAGAAATTTAACGAAGTAAAAAAATGGAGTTGCAACAGTATTGAAGAACTTTACGACAAAATAGAAGACAGAAATGAAGCCAATAATATAGTGAACAGCATCAAAATTTGCGACCCTGCCGTTGGTTCCGGGCACTTTTTGGTTTCGGCACTCAATGAAATGATTGCCATTAAAAGCGATTTGAAAATACTCCAAGACCGTGAAGGTAGGAGATTAAAAGAATATCATGTTGAAGTCGTAAGCGATGAACTGATTGTTACGGATGAAGATGGAGATCTCTTTGAATACAATCCTGCCAACAAGGAAAGCCAACGCATACAGGAATGTTTGTTTCACGAAAAACAGACCATTATTGAAAACTGTTTATTCGGTGTTGATATCAATCCCAATTCCGTGAAAATTTGTCGCTTGCGTTTATGGATCGAGCTTTTGAAAAACGCCTATTACATGTGGGAAAGTGAGGGCGTGACTTCAAGTCACACCCTCACTACCCATCCCGAACTGCAAACCCTTCCCAACATTGATATTAACATCAAATGTGGCAATTCGCTCATAAGCCGTTTTTCTCTTGATTCCGATTTACGACAAGCACTTAAAAAAAGCAAATGGAACATCGACAGCTATCGTATTGCCGTTGCCACCTATCGCAATGCCGAAAACAAGGAGCAAAAGCGTGAAATGGAACGCCTCATTGCTACCATCAAATCGGATTTCCGAAGCGAAATTTCATCGAACGACCCCAAAGTGATAAGATTAAAGAAACTGAAAGGTGAACTTATCAATTTTACCACCCAAGGACAGCTGTTTGAACTTTCAGCAAAAGAAAAAGCCGAATGGAATGCCAAAGTTACTAAATTAACCGCTGATATTCAAAACTTGGAAACAGAAATTGAAGAAATTAAAAACAATAAAATTTACGAAAACGCCTTTGAATGGCGTTTTGAATTCCCCGAAGTGTTGAATGATGATGGAAATTTTGTGGGATTTGATGTGATGATTGGCAATCCACCCTATTATTCTCTTTCAGCAGATCCTTTATTAGGCCAAGTTGCAGATAAATACACCACATTCTCTTCAACAGGCGATATTTACGCATTATTCATTGAACTTGCACAACAATTGTTAGCTAATCATGCCATGGTTACTTTAATTATTTCCAATAAATGGATGAGGGCAAACTATGGTCATGTTTTAAGAAAATACATCATTGAAAAAACAGACCCTGTGGAACTTATCGACTTTGGACAGAATTTGCTTTTCGAAAATGCCATAGTTCACACCTGCATCATTTCTTTAATAAAACAAAAAAATCAACAGGCATTAAAAGGGATGCGTTTCCCTGATAACTATTTTAATAACAACAACATTCATTTTAATGATTATATTAAAGCCCATACCATTTATCCCTTGACGGTAGACGAACAAATATGGAATATCGTAAAACCATCCATAGAAAGAATTAAAATCAAAGCCGAAAAAAACGGGAAAATTTTGAAAAATTGGAATGTGAAAATCAACTTTGGTTTAAAAACCGGATTAAACGAAGCTTTTATTATTGATAATAAAACAAAAGCAAAAATTACGGCACATGACAGAATCAATGAGAAGTTTATAAAACCTATCCTAAGAGGTAGAGACACCAGAAGGTATTACGCTATTTTCAAAGATTTCTGGATATTAAACATTCCAAAAGGATATACCATAAAAACAAACCAAGGGGATGAAAATATAGTTATGGAGCCCACACCAAGATATGGTTATATGGAATTTGATCATGCATGGGCGTTTTTCAGCAGTATGCACAAAGCCGTTGCAGCGCATTTATTGTCCTTTAAAGAAAAAGCAGAAAAAAGAGAAGACCAAGGTGACTTTTGGTGGGAACTTCGTGCGTGCAGCTATATAGCAGAATTTGAAAAACCAAAAATAATTTTCTCGGAAATTGTAAGTGAACCACAATTCTTTTATGATGAAGACGGCTTTTACCCCGAAGCCACCGTATTTTTTATATCGGGCGAAAAATTAAAATATTTAACCGCTTTGCTTAATTCAAAATGTGTAACCTTTTTATTTAAAACATTTTATATGGGTGGCGATTTGGTAGGGAAAATACGATATAAGAAAGCTTTTCTCGAACAAGTACCCATACCTTATCCCACTGAAATGCAGGAATCGGAAATCTCAACCTTGGTCGATGCCATCATAACTCAAAAAAAACAATCTCCAAACCACGACACAAGCCTACTCGAAGAACAAATTGACCAATTAGTTTACCAACTTTACGACTTAACGGAAGAAGAAATTGAAATTATTGAAAATTCAGTAAAAAGCTAAAATTATCGATTATAAGGACTAAGTATAACAAAAATATGGGAACAAACAGCACAACGTCCTATTGGACACCCGATACTAAGACGTATCAAGAACTACAAAAGCTTAAGAAATTTGTTGATTTTGTTGCAGGCTTGGAATATGTAAGTCCGGAAGAAAAAAGCAATGCGGAAATTATTAAACAACAGATTGAAAACTTCAATCAGCCATATCCTACCTATGAATGTCATGTTTCTTTAAATCTTTTTAATTATGACTTAAGGGAATGCAAAGGTAAAGGAACTTATCGGAGAAAATGGAGTGTTTGCTTTGAACGAAATATATTTGAAATAGAAGCCAAGTGCCAAGATGTAGGAGATGATTATTATAAGGATAACAAGACTACTTATTACGGTATTATCTATTTCAAAAAAGATATTCCATGTAAACGAATGTATATGGAAACAGATATAAATGAATTTATTGCCGATGCCATGAATTATAAAAGCTACATCAACGAAAGTTTAAATGAAATAGAAGTTAATATTGAAATTTGGGACATCCACTAAGCGAAAGGTGATAAAGTCGCAAATCGCAAGACGAAAAAAAAGGTGCAAGAATAATTATCAATGGTAAATTATGAATTAATGCATTACGAATAAAAATCCGCTTTTATCCGCAGTATCCGCGTCAACAGCGTGCCAACTTTTTAAAGGGACAAGGTGAAAGCAGAAAGCAGGTTCTCTGCATATCACATCACCACATCAACATATAATTACCTTTCTCCATTTACGCAGTTGGGTAACTACCTTTACTCAGCTATGTAACTTCATTTAGGCAGCTGTGTAACTCGATTTACTCAGCTGTGTAATTAGGTTTACTCAACTGAGTAATTATGTTTACTCAACTGAGTAAGTCATATAATAGAATTTTGTGATTGTTTTCCTCCCCTTTTTCAAGAAAAATACTATTTCTTTTTTATAAATGAAAATTGTCCAGGACTCATACTAATCCTATCCCATCTTCTGTTGTCCTCATTAAATTTATATAGACCCTTTGTTCTCGAACTGTTAATAAATTTAAGCCTCATATCAAAGTCATGCAAATATTTAATATCCGATTGTTTTCCAGCAATATTTGATTTTACATCTATCTTAAACAACGGAGACAATATTTTAGAACCTGAACCTACAAATCTGGAGTAACTACCATATTCGCTTCCTTTTAACTCTTTAAACTCTACAATCACATAATCCCTGGAGTGCAGACGCGCTCTTCCCCAATCATAGCCGACAAGCTCCCCTATTGTAAACTCGGCTGTAATCTTAGGCGAGTATATACTTACCTGTCTGTTAGATCTCTCTACATAGTAAATGGGTATATTTATTCTTATATCCGTCGGTTTATTTGGGTCAAGGTCCAGGTTAAATGAATATATGTTTTCATCCAGCCCCAGTGTTATAATTGCGCTCCCTCCCGAGATATTTACCTGATCTCTACTTGCCGTATCGTCATAACCATTGTCCGTCCATTGGTTCTTGGTTGAAGCGCTTGCTGTAGCGGACTTGGATAATCCATAGAAATTCACAGCATCCAACCGGAAATAATACCTGGTATCCCGGTCAAGGCCTTTAACATAATATTGGCTGCCTTCCGTGGAGGCAATGAAGCTGTATACATCACTGTTGGATTTCCTGCCATATAGCATATAATAGTCGGCTCCTTCTACTTTATCCCAACTTAACCGTATGGTATCTCCGGATACACCGACCGCCGTGAAACCGGTCGGGTCTTCCGGTTTTGTTTGTATGAATTCAAAACCGTCTTTTAAGACAGCCTCACTGTATGTATCGATGTTCCTTACAATCACATCGGCCTTACCTACGGCATGAGCCGGGGTGGTCACCTCCAGGGTTGTATAATCTATACGTTTCACCTTGAGTGCTCCGATATTATCAAAGTAGACTTGGACATCCCCCATAAAACCGTCACCCTTTATTATTACCTTCT
>ENA-UOOK01001954-UOOK01001954.1-fermentation-metagenome-genome-assembly--contig:-NODE-1954-length-26186-cov-5.450882_pt1 | contig 26186 bp, 20 predicted proteins | sample MGYA00245777_ERZ724023 | MGnify/ENA primary metagenome ERZ724023 (study PRJEB28704, sample SAMN03018312) | fermentation metagenome | biome: anthropogenic terrestrial biome; feature: soil; material... | reverse complement strand
TTAATAGTTTCTATTTTATTTTTATTAACTAATATATTATTTTTATTTGTTTTTTTTGTACTTTTGCCGTACAAAATGTGTCAAAGACATATAAAACTTTAGGGTTTAATCCTCCTTGGAAGTGGTGAAGGGATAGGCATTTAAGGTCGTGAAATCGTAGTGCTTATCCCCTACCTTCCGGGTTATCGCTACTGCAACCGGGACACATTATTGCAGTAGCTTATTACACTGAATTTTCTTAGAACATACTTTCCACTGAAAAACCATTTTAATATAATAATGTTTTTGATATACATATAAAATCCAAAAACATCAAATAGCATAATAAAAAAAAGAAAAAACAATAGAAAAAAAATCTCGGAAAAGATTTTAATGTATAAAATCATGTTTATTATTTTCCACTTCATACTATGGTTTGATTTTTGGAACAAAAATAATTAAATTAAAACACATAATTATATTTTTCAAAAAAAAACAACAACTGTATTACAATAATTTAAGAATAACATTAAACTAACCACCCAAAAATGCATTTTTTTTTGGAAGCAAAAATGATAAAAAACTGTCAGCAATCTGTATTTTGTTTTAATTTATCATTGTCCGATAAAAATTATGTTATCATTTTTAGATTCTTCGCTTCACTTCGTTACGCTCAGAATAGCAATGATTTTAATTATAAACAGGGAGGGTTAGGGGTTAAAGAAAAATAATGAAAATCCCATAAAATAAACAAAACCAAGCTACGTTAGATAATTGCTTGGATAAACAGTAAGCAAATTAAATAATTAATGAAAAGATAAAAAAATCAGAACACTATGGATAATAAGGTAATAAAAGTAAAAGAAGACATTTATTGGGTAGGTATTTTAGATGATAAACTCCGTACCTTCGACATCATTATGGAAACCAAATACGGCACCACCTATAACTCCTATATTATCAATGCCTATAAAAAGGTGGTGGTTGAAACGGCCAAAGAAAAGTTTTGGGATACCTACAAAGCCAAATTGAACCAAGTGTGTAATCCTTCGGAGATATCCTATATCATCATCGACCATACCGAACCTGACCATGCCGGCAGCATCAAACATTTATTGGAACTGGCTCCCGATGCCGTGGTGGTGGGTAGTAACAGTGCGATAAAGTTCCTTGAAAATCAAATCGGCGAAGTATTTAAGCATCAGATTGTAAAAGAGGGAGATGTGATTGATTTAGGCAATAAAAAACTGCGTGTTATCTCCGCTCCCAACCTGCATTGGCCGGATTCCATCTATACTTATTTGGAAGAAGACAAGCTGCTGTTTACCTGCGATTCCTTCGGGGCTCATTTTTGCCATGATGCCATGTTCGACGATTTAACGGGCAATTACGACGATGCCTTTACCTATTATTTCGATGTCATACTGAAACCTTTCAGTCGTTTCTTCCTGACAGCCATCGACAAAATACGTCCTTTGGATATCGATATGATATGTCCCGGTCACGGACCTATTTTACGCAAGCATTGGAAACGCATGGTCGATTTATCGGAACAATACAGCAAAACCTATTTGGCAAACTATCCTGTTGCTAATCGCATATTAGTGGCTTATGTTTCGGCTTACGGATTTACGAAAACCTTAGCCGAAAAAATAGCCCAAGGATTGCAGTTACATCCCGGAATAGAAGTCGACCTTTGCGATATAGAACAAATGGATGCCGGCGAATTAGCGGATAAAATCGCCAAAGCCAATGCCTATCTATTTGGGAGTCCGACTATAAATCAAAACACACTTCCGCAAATGTATACTTGCTTGTCGATGATAAATCCTATTCGCGACAAAGGCAAATTGGCAGGATGTTTCGGTTCCTACGGCTGGACGGGTGAAACCAAAGACATACTTATCGCCAACTTTACTACCTTAAAATTAAATTATTTCGGCGAAGCTCTATTTATAAAGTTCAAACCCCAAGAAAAAGATTTTGAAAATTATATACATTACGGTAAAGCCTTCGGCAATACTTTTATCGGAAAAATCAACAGCAAAGTATCTTAAATAAAAACATGAATGCCTTAGAAACCTTATTAGGACATAGAACCATACGAGAATACAGGAATAAACCTATCAGCGACGACCTATTAACAAAAATACTGGAAGCCGCTGTTCGGGGTTCAACTACGGGTAACATGCAATTATACAGTATTATCATTAATAAAGACGAAGAAATGAAAAAGAAGATATTGCCTTTTCATTTCAATCAGAAAGCCATAGTCGAAGCACCGGTGGTGTTGACCTTTTGTGCCGATTTCAATCGTTTCAACAAATGGTGCCGCTTTCGGGGTGCTGAACCCGGCTATGATAATTTTCAGAGTTTTATGTGGGCTGTTATCGATGCCGTTATAGCCACCCAGAACGCCTGTATTGCTGCCGAACATTTCGGTTTGGGTATTTGCTATATGGGTACCGTAACCTATAATGCCCATGAACTGATTGACATTTATCATCTTCCCAAAGGGGTGGTTCCCGTTACTTGCATTACCCTTGGTTATCCCTTAAACGATCCGGGACTTACCGACCGTCTCCCCCTCGAAGCGGTGATTCACCAAGAGACTTATAAGGATTATTCTTCGGATGATATCGACCGTTTGTATTTTGAAAAAGAAAATTCTGAACTCACTAAGAAATTATTGGAAGAAAACCAACTGGAAAACCTTGCCAAAATATTTACGGAGAAAAGATATACTAAAAAAGACAACCAATATTTTTCGGATATTTTTTTAGATGTAATAAAAAAACAAGGATTCATATAATCCAAAAAAAGCACCATTCAAATTAAAAAAAAATATTATCTTTGCAAAAATCATTTCATAATTAAAAAAACACACATATGAGATCAAAACTTTTTATTATTAGTGTATTATGTATGTTTGCTACCTCTATTAATTACGCTCAGGAAGTAGCAACTCCCACGGTTGAAAGGGGATTACATAAAGGCGGTGAACTTATGCAAGTAGAAATGCATGGCGGAAAACCTTTCATGGATGTCCTAAGAGAAAAACAACATATGGCACACATTTCCGAACGGGAGTTAGAACCCCATCACTTATCCGGTGTGCTATGGGTAGCCAACGGAACACCGCAACCCGGCGAAATGCATAATCGTACTGCATTTGCTCCCATGGACTTACAATATGTTAAAATCTACGTTTTAATGAAAGAAGGCTTGTTTGAATATCAAGCCGACATGCATAAACTTGAAATGTTAGCACCCATTGATTTTCGTCGAAAAATCAGCGACGACGATCAATTCCATCGTGCTCCCATCGCAGTTGTTTATGTTATTGACCGTAAAGCAACAAGCAACGTAAGTAATGAAGATAGAGAAAATTATGCTTATTTACAAAGTGGTTGCATAAGCCAAAACATTCTCCTTTACTGTTCCTCCGAAGATATGGCTAGCAACATAGTGTTCGACATCAAAAAAGAAGAACTGGCTAAGAAACTGAAAGTTGAACCCGGTGATATTCTTTTTGGACAAGCCATAGGATATAGAGAATAAATAATTTCGTTTAAAACAATGAAGACCGAAAAGCAAACTCTTTTCGGTCTTTTTTTATACAAAAAAAGAGGTTGAAAAATCAACCTCTTCTGATGAAAAATTTAATTTTAATTATTTAACCTGGATAAGCTTCGACGATTGAAGTTCTTTGTGATCCTTTTTTGGTAAAGTAATCGTTAACAAACCGTTTTCATACAAAGCTTCAATGGCATCTGTTTTTACCGAATCCGGCAAAGTGAAATTACGTTCAAAGGATGCGTAATAGTGTTCTTTGCGCGTAAATTGACGATTCGATTTACTTTCCTCCTTCTCGCTTTTAACTTCTCCCTTGATGCTTAATACATGTTCATTCACTTCAATCGAAAAGTCCTTTTTGTCGTAACCCGGCACGGCTAGTTCTACTTGAAAATTGCTTTCATTCTCTACAATATTAGCCGTCGGTAAAGTGATTCTAGCTTCTTTGGTTAAAAATTCATCCATGAAATTTCTTCCGAAAAAATCATCAAAGAAATTTACATAAGCCGGTACGTAATTGCTTCTTTTAATTAACATAATTTTATCCTCCTATGATTTTAATTGTTTTTATTTTTTATTTAATTATTTGCTATTCCTATCTATTCAAGTTTTAGGCCATAATTAAACAGAGTCTGAATATCAACAGTATATAGATATAACAAGACTGCCATTATGTCGTCATACGATAGTTATATGCGCCATTATGTCCGTCAAGTAAAAAGAAGGGAAATTACACTTCTCATTTACAAGTATGTTGTTGTAAATAAAATAAGAAAGGAGAGAAAGTTTAATTCAATTATTAAATCACTTATTTTTTATACCTTTTAATACCTCCAAACAAGGCACTCGTTCTTAATTTAATCACACCGAAGATAGCTTCTTTAAATATGCCTTTACTCATTTTAGAGGTTCCTTCTTGTCGATCGGTAAAAACAATAGGGACTTCCACTATTTTAAATCCGAGTTTCCATGCAACAAATTTCATTTCAATTTGAAATCCATAACCAATATGTTTTATTCTATCAAAATTTATGGCTTCCAATACTTTTCTACTGTAACACACAAAACCGGCCGTATTATCACGAACGGGTGTTCGCAGAACGGTACGCACATACATAGAACCGTAATAGGAAGTCAAAATTCTTGACATAGGCCAATTCACTACATTCACTCCGTTACAATAGCGTGAACCCACTGCTAAATCGGCGTCTTGCTCTTTACATGCCTGATATAAACGGATTAAATCTTGTGGATTATGTGAAAAATCCGCATCCATTTCAAAAATATAATCATAATTATTACGAATGCTCCAATTAAATCCATGTATATAGGCTGTACCTAACCCTAATTTACCTTTTCTCTCTTCGAGAAATAAATGAGTGTCAAATTCGGGCATTAATTTCTTGACAATAGCAGCGGTACCATCCGGCGAACCATCATCAATAACCAATATATCAAACGCATCCGGTAAAGAAAAAACATATCTAATAATCTTTTCAATGTTTTCTTTTTCATTATAAGTAGGTATAATAATAATCCTTTTTTCCATAAAATTAATTTTGTAAGATTAACATTACAACTCAAAGCATATAATTTTTGCAAATGTACATTTTTTTTTAACCTAATTTCTGAGAATATACTATTTGATGCATTCTTTTTTTAATTGAATAGTGAGATCTACACAGGGTTTACCTATATGACATAAAAACCTTTACTAATATTTTATGGTGGTATAGTTATTTTTTGTATTTTTGCAGGCATTCATTTTGCACGGCCTGAAAAGATATGAGATTAAAAAGTATGTACCCATTAATAAATTTAGATGATTAAAAATCAGGACAAGACAGCCGCCGTTTACAAAAATCAAACCATTTCCTATAAACAACTCCTTCAACACATTCACTGTTATTCCGAAGCATTTAAACAATATCCTTCCGGAAAAGTATTAATTTTCGGTGAAAATTCTTTGGAGTGGATATATGCAATATATGCCAGTTTTAAGAACGATGCCATTGCCATTCCCATCGACATCCAATCGACTGCGCATGAAATAAACTATATTTTAAACGATTGTAAACCGGATATCATATTTACAACCGAAGCCAAACGAGCATTTGTCGAATCGGTCTTAACCGAATCAGGTACTTGCACTACCCTATTGAGTCCTTCGGATATAGATTGTCGATCTGTCGATACGGCACCCGTTGTCGACTTTGTACCCAGCGATACACAACAAACAGCACTCATCATTTACACTTCGGGCACAACCGGTTCATCCAAAGGAGTGATGTTATCCTATGAAAACATTTTGTTTAACATTCAAGCCGTTTGCGACGAAGTGCCTATCATCACCAAAGATCGTAATACAATGATATTGCTTCCCCTACACCACATTTTCCCTTTATTGGGTTCTTTGATAGCTCCCTTATACAGTGGTGGAACCGTATATATAGCCGAAGGCTTGAATGCCGAATCCATATTACGCACACTCAACGAAGGTAAAATCAACCTGATTATCGGTGTTCCTCGTTTGTATGAAACCCTGGCTAAAGGTGTAGTTGAAAAGATAAATGCACATTTCATCACGAAGACCATCTATAAAATAGCCTATTCACTTCAAAGCCGTAAATTTTCGACATTTATCTTTAAAAGTGTCCATCAAAAATTTGGCGGCCATCTCGATTATTTGGTCAGTGGCGGTGCGGCACTCCCGAAAGAAGTCGCCAAAGTGTTTAAAACATTAGGTTTTTATGTATTGGAAGGATACGGAATGACCGAGACCTCCCCCATGATTAGCTTTACTCATCCTGGCAAATGGAAAATCGGTTATGCCGGGTTACCCCTTAGCGGCATTGAACTCAAAACCGAAGATGGCGAAATCTGCGTGAAAGGACCTAACGTCATGCAAGGCTATTACAATCGCCCGGAAGAAACGGCTGCCATCCTTAAAAACGGTTGGCTGCATACCGGCGACGTCGGTCTTATTGACCCATACGGCATTAAACTCACCGGCCGATTGAAAGACATTATTGTTACCTCCAACGGCAAAAACATCAATCCCGACGAATTGGAATCGGCTATCGTAAAAAACTCTCCTTATATCAAAGAAGTGGGTGTGTTTATGGAAGAAGGTATTTTACAAGCACTTATTTATCCCGAAATGGACCAAGTGCGTGCAAAATCCATCGAAGAATTACCGCAACTCATCCAACAGGCCGTGCTTGATTTCAACAACGAAATTTCACCCTATAAACGCATCAAACGTTTTCATATCATCGCTGAAGAACTACCCAAAACCCGTTTGGGCAAAATCCAACGATTTAAATTGAAAGACTTGGTTGCAGGCAATGTTGTACAACAACAAAACAATGAAACCAAAAACTATAGCGAAGAATATAAGCTTTTAAAAACATTTATCGACAAAGAAACCGGCTACCGTGCCGGCGAAAACGATCATTTCGAGATACATTTGGCGATGGATTCCCTGACCCGTGTGTCCTTGCTGGCCTTTATCGAAAATACTTTTGGCATAAACTTCAACGAAGAGGATTTAAACCAGTTGAATACCTTGAATAAATTAAGTCAACACATTATTGACTCCAAAGCCACCATGCAGCACGGTAAATCCGTATCATGGAAAGAAATCTTACAGGCAAAAACAGCGGCTTTCTCTATTCCTCAATCCGGCCTCACCCACTCCGGCTTAAACAATTTATCGAAGATTGTTTTCAATATGTTGTATCGTTTCCGAAGCAAAGGCATCAAAAACATACCCCAAGAGCTCTGCATCCTCGTAGCCAATCATCAAAGTGCTTTAGACGGACTGTTCATCACCTCAATGATGAAACGGAAACTCTACGGTAAGACCTATTTCTTTGCTAAGGAAAAACACTGGCGAAGTGGCATCATGCAGTTTATGGCACGAAAAAACAATGTTATATTAATGGATATCAATAAAAACGTGCGCGAAACCATGCAAAAGCTATCCTATGTACTGCAAGAAGGGAAGAATGTGATTATTTTCCCCGAAGGTACCCGCTCGAAAAACGGCATCAAAGATTTTAAAGAAACCTTTGCCATCCTAAGTACCGTCTTAAACATCCCCGTAGTCCCCGTGGTTATTTACGGTTCCGATCAAGCCACTTACCGTAAAGTTAAACTCCCCCGTTATTTAACACCGGTTACCGTTGAATTCTTACAGCCTGTTTATCCTCATTCAGACGAAACATTTCAATCTTTGAAAGATAGAGTAAAAGAACTCATTGCAAGCAGATTGAACCGACATCTAAACAAAGGAAAATAAAAATACTCCATACTCAAAACGGCTATTATGGGTAACTTAATAGCCGTTTTTATTTTATATTAATGGATTAATGAATTAATGAAAAACTGTAAGCATTCACTTTTTCTAAATAATACAAAAATCACTATTGTCCGATTAAATCCGACAGATTCTTCGCTTCGCTCAGCATGACAGTTTTACATTGTATTCAAAGAAGGCTACGACGTTTACAACAAACTGAATGCAGCGGTTAGTCCTGCCATAACGATAGACACCATACTCATCAGTTTGATCAGAATATTCAACGAAGGGCCGGAAGTATCTTTAAACGGATCGCCTACAGTATCCCCTACCACATTGGCTTTGTGTGTTTCGCTACCCTTTCCGCCGAAATTACCTTCTTCCACATATTTTTTGGCATTGTCCCAAGCCCCGCCGGAATTAGCCATAAAAATGGCCATGATAAAACCGGTACTCAATCCACCTGTCAACAAACCCATAACACCACTTACACCAAAAATAACTCCGACCAAAACAGGAACAATAATAGCCAATAAGGAAGGGAATATCATTTCTCTTTGTGCTCCTTTGGTTGAAATTTCGACACAACGAGCATAATCGGGCGTAGCTTCGCCGGTGAGTATGCCTTTGATTTCACGGAACTGACAACGCACTTCCTCTACCATGCGTTGAGCGGCTCTACCTACGGCATTCATGGTTAAACCGCAAAAAACGAAAACCATCATGGAACCGATAAACATACCTACCAATACCCTTGGGTTCATCAAATTCACGTCATAATAAACCATAAAATCACTAAAAGTAGCCTTAGCCGTTTCAATCATCTGACCGCTAACCTCAATTGTTGTTGTACCGATACGTTCCAAGCCGATTTTAACCTCTTCAATATACGAAGCCAATAAAGCCAAACCTGTTAAAGCGGCAGAGCCTATGGCAAAACCTTTGCCGGTTGCCGCCGTTGTATTACCCAACGAATCGAGGGCATCGGTACGTTTGCGTACTTCAGGTCCCAATCCGCTCATTTCGGCATTACCGCCTGCATTATCGGCAATAGGACCGTAAGCATCTGTGGCCAAAGTTATTCCCAAAGTGGATAACATCCCTACAGCAGCTATCCCTATACCATACAATCCACTGGAAAGATTGGTGAAATCGAAACTTCCCATGGTAAAACCGGAAGCAAAAAGAAAAGCAAATATCACTCCGCAAACTACGGCAATTACCGGAATAGCTACCGATAACATACCGGTTCCCAATCCGGCAATAATCACGGTTGCAGGGCCGGTTTGTCCGCTGGCAGAAATTTTCTTGGTCGGTTTATAGGATTGTGACGTATAATATTCGGTAGATTGTCCAATGACAACTCCTACCAATAATCCAACCACAACAGAACACGATAAACCTATCCAATTTTCAATTCCTAAAAAATAAAGAATTAAAAAACTGGCACCTATTATAAAAAAAGCACTTACATTGGTGCCAATGGAAAGAGAACGCAACAATTTTTTCATACTTGCCCCTTCTTTCGTTTTCACTAAGAAAATACCAATAATAGATAAAAATATCCCGACAGCAGCTATCAACATAGGAGCTAACATGGCTTTGGTTTGTTGTTCTTCGCCTAAAACCGCATAAGAAGCAGCTCCTAAAGCAGCGGATGCTAAAATGGAACCGCAATACGATTCATACAAATCGGCACCCATACCGGCTACATCACCCACATTATCCCCTACATTATCGGCGATGGTTGCAGGATTACGCGGATCATCTTCGGGAATGCCGGCTTCTACTTTACCCACCAAATCGGCACCGACGTCGGCAGCTTTGGTATAAATACCTCCTCCCACACGAGCAAATAGGGCTTGTGTGGAAGCACCCATACCGAAGGTTAACATAGTGGTTGTTATCATGATGTTTTTTTGAATAGCACTAATGCCTTCTACAAAATAATTTAAAATTAAATACCACAAGGAGATGTCTAAAAGTGCTAAACCCACTACGACTAAGCCCATCACTGCCCCGCTGCGAAAAGCTACTCTTAGGCCTTTATTGAGCGAGGTTTTGGCAGCATTTGCCGTTCGTGCCGATGCATAGGTTGCCGTTTTCATACCGAAAAATCCGGCCAAACCCGAAAAGAAACCTCCGGTTAGAAAAGCAAAAGGCACCCATTGATTTTGCAAACCGAAATAAGCCATTAATCCGAACAGTAAGGCCAATACGATAAATACTATGGTAACCACTTTGTATTGTTGTTTTAAATACGACATGGCTCCTTGCCTTACATATAAAGCAATTTTAGCCATGGTATCGGTTCCTTCACTTTCTTTCATCATTTGTCGAAAGAAATAATACGCAAATCCCAATGCCAATAGTGAAGCGATGGGTATAATCCAAAAAATGGGTTGAATTGTCATACGATTTATTTTTATTTATTTTAAAGATAATTTTAGAATCATATTAGATGTTAACATATAAAGCTCATAATTGTTTACTTATAATTAAAAAAAACATTTGCTTCATATTATAGTTCTGCATATAAAAAACTTATATCACGAATCTTTTTTCTTAAATATTCCTCCAATTCCCTTGCCGATTTTTTCGATTGTTTTAATACTTTGGGTGATGGGTTCACTTGAAATATCTCCGTAGACTTCGGCTGTATGTTCATGATTTTGTTCGGGATAAATGGCAATTTTATTGTTGTTTTTAAAATACTTTGTCAATTTATCACTAATTAAATCATAAGAATAGGAATAGGAAACAAATCCTTGACGGGAAGAAACCCACACAATTAAATCTTCATCGTTAATATTGCGTGATAAGACCAAGAAATCGTCCCATTCAGTAAAAAGGGAAAAACGTATTTTTTGTTGTAACATATATTTCTTCATCAATTTGTTGATAGCATGATTTGTTTTCATATCCCCATAATGCTCAATCGGAAGACTTAATTCATTGGCTAATTTAATTATTTTGTGCACCCAATGTTCAAAGCCTGATTCCATTTCAGCGTAGGGTGGTGTCATCAAAAAGATGCGTTTATTTTCAATCCATGTCTTTTCAATTTGACAGATAAAAATCGTTTTCCCTACACTACGAATAATTTTAGAAAGGTTTGTAAGTAAAAATTTATCAATCACTCCAACATTTTTTTCTGTCCACCCCAATACAATCATATCGGCGAATATTTCACGAGAGACGCGCGCAATGCCACCGGCAATATTATAATCAATGGTAGAAATCACATCGACATTCACTTCGGCTGATGAAGCTTGAATGACATAATTATTTAATTCGTTTTTAGTTTTAATAATGTTATTTTCAGCTTGTTCATCGTTCGGCACCACCGACAATATTGAAATCGGATGATGAGAATGTTGATCTTTAATTAAAATGGTAAAATCAAGCAAAGCGGGAATATTGGTAAATTTTGAAATCGGCAACAGAATATGTTCGGCACCCATACCAAGTGTATTTTTATCGAATTCATGATTCTTTTCAGATAAAACGATTTGTTTAGCGGCGATTTCCGTTACGAACGAAGCGACAATACACGTAATTAAAATCAAAATAATGGTCCCGTTTAATATATTTTCATCTAAAATACCGGCATGATAACCGGCTAAGATAATGGCCAAAGTAGCAGCTGCATGCGAGCTGCTTAATCCGAAAATCAAACGACGTTGTTTCGCATTGAAACGAAACACCCATTGGGTAAATAAAGCGGCAATCCATTTGCCCGATATAGCCACTGCCGTTAATGTTAAAGCAATGATAACAGCCATATAACCGTTTACCAACACCGTTAAATCCAACAACATCCCTACCGAAATCAAGAAAAAGGGAATAAACAATGCATTCCCGATAAATTCTAAACGGTTCATTAAGGTAGACGAATGCGGAATAAACTTATTGAGAACCAAGCCGGCGGCAAAAGAACCGATGATAGCTTCCAATCCGGCTATTTCGGCTAAAAAAGCGGCAAAAAACATAATAGACAACACAAAGATAAAATGCGAATGCTTTTCACTTTCCAGCTTACTAAAAAACCATTTGACCATTCGCGGTATCAAAAAGAACATGATAACTACAAAAATCACCAACGAAACGATCAATCGAACAAAAAATTCATCGCTTATACTGCCATTCTTATTAATATTAAGAACAATGGCAAGAATAATCAACACCAAAGTATCGGTTAAGATGGTACCCCCTACCGTGATTGCAACGGCTTGATTCTTAACAATGCCGAATTTACTAACAATAGGATATGCTACCAAAGTATGGGTAGCAAACATACTGGCCGTTAAGAAACTGGCCATAAAATCGAAACCCAACACATAATAACAAACCGGAAATCCGATGCTAAGCGGTAGAATAAACGTAAACAAACCGAAAACAAGACTCTTGTTGCCTGTCGATTTAAATTGATTCATATCTAAATCCAGTCCGGCTAAAAACATAATATACAACAAACCTATGGTAGAAAAAAGCTTAATCGACGAATCATTTTCCAGCAAACCAAAACCGAAAGGCCCGATGAGAACACCCGACAATATCAATCCGATAATACCGGGAATGCGAAATTTACGTAAAACAATGGGGGAAAGTAAAATAATGAATAATATCAACGAAAAAATTAAGACAGGATTTGTTAAGGGACGTTGAAAAGACCGAGCGAATAATTCAAAAAAATCTGTCATATACTTTCTCTAATAAGCTCTTCTTTTAACGATGAAAAGCTATCATTTGTTTCGATAGTAAAGCATATTTTTCTCTTATTTTAAAGTGATGTCGGAATGGTCAACTGCAAACCGACTTCCAGGCGAGGCATATCCAGCAAAGGATAATATATCTCATTAAACTTCATTAACAATTCATCTAAACGGTATCGTCCGTAAACAGCAAATAAACCATATCCTAATCTCAGACTAACACCTGCTTTAATGTTTGAAAACGGAAGGTATTTAAGCGTCTTTATTTCTTTTTTATACGTACGTACCTTTTCTATATAAATGTCTTGATAGGCAAAGTCCCAAGCGCCGTAAAGTCCCATATCTATATAACAACCAAATCCTAATTGTTCTCCAGGAAACAAACGAAAACGTTGATGCAACTCAACGGAAAGCATATGAACATTTAATTTTTGGATTATTTTTTTCCCGATTACCATGCTTGGTTTATTTTTCAAATGAAAACTATTTACATTATATCCTAAACTAGCACCTAAACTATACCATTTAGCAATATTGGCTTTATAACGAGCTCCTATTTCAAAACTTGGTGATTTGGCATAATTTATTTTTGTATCGGAGGATGTGAAAAATCCCAGATGTAGGTAAGGATACACATAATGTACGGCATTTACCCCATATGTAGATATTTTCGTACGGTCTGTATAGACTTCATGTATGCGCATATACGTATTGGCTATGGTATACGTATACGATTTGAGTGAATCTTTACCTATGCGAGCTATATCTTCCTCACTCAATCTATAATGCAATACATACCCTTTGTAGTAGACAGATAATTCTTTCTTTTTCCACAATGCTCTTTTATGTATTTTTACTACTCTTTTGTTATTATCGATTTCTCCGGAGAAATAGATATTCGATTTAATTTCATCATCGGTTTTAAAATCAACTTGAGAATAAAGGTCTAAGCTTCCATTTTCATTTTGTATATGATAGAACAAGGTGTTGTTGCATTCAAAGGGTTTAACAATCACCCAATCCTCGTCTTCTTCGACCAGAAAAGTAGGAATCTTAGCCTTAATCGTCGGAGACATAAAATAGGATGCTTGTGGCACTCCGTAACCGAAAGCATAATCGAAATATGGATAAAAATCGGCGGAGCGCTCAATTTCTCTTTTCAGTTCCATAACGTTTAAATTTCTATGCTTTTGCCATGCACAAGCGGCAAAACCGGCTACTAAGGGACATGAGAAAGAAGTTCCGTTGACAAAGTCGTAGCTATTCTCTTCCTTTTGGGAAGGCTTAGCCACTTTACAATTAACAGCATAAGCACATACATTAGGTTTCAAGCGGCCGTCGGCTGTAGGTCCGTAGGAGCTAAAAGAAGCATGTGTATCGTTGTGGTCGATTCCTCCAACCGACAACACACTATCTGCATCAGCTGGAGCAATGAGCGTTTTCCATGATTTACGGTCGCCATCATTACCCATGGAATTGCATACTAACATGCCTTTAGCTGCTGCCATATTTGCCGCTCTGCTTACCAAACAGCTCTTTCCATCCATATCGGACACTTTATGGCGAGCATCGTTGTATCCCAAAGAACTGCTTATGATATCGGCACCATGTTTATCTGCCCATTCCATGGCTTGCATCCACCACACCTCTTCCCTACCGGGCTCTATACTGATTTCGGTACGTGCCAACAAAAACTCGGCTCCAGTAGCTAATCCCAGCTTCTCATTCTTATCCACATAAGTACTACATTCGCTTTGTACGCACGAAATTTGTTTTTCTTGATAACATATACCCGCAATACAACTTAAGGTCATGGTTCCATGACTACTCCATCCATATACATTCTCTTTTTTCAAGGGGAAATTCCAAGTTTTAATAATCAAATTATGATCTCTTAGATGCTTGAAGGCAGGATGAACATCCACTCTCGGAAAGCCACCGTCGAAAACAGCAATACGTATACCTTTGCCATCTATACCGGCTTCATGAAAATATTGACCTTGCATACGAGCTAATTGCTTATGAACAGTGAGTATGCTATCACTGATATCGGATAAATATTTATCTACATCCTGATCTGTCATGTTTTCGTAAGCCGACATCAAGGGATAGGTTTGAATGGATTGAATTTCTTTTACAAAAGGTAGATTTGCTATTCGTTTTATATTTTCAGGATTCGCTTGAACCGCTAAGGCATTAAACCATCGCGTTTCGCCTATGACTTCTTCCGATAAACCTTCTACTTGATGTACATAAAAGGTATTTAAAGGGAAATCCGTACTATCATATATGGGAATTTGTTGTGTTAACCTTCTTTCAATAGCTTTTACATCAAAATATTCATAAGGATTGAATGTCGCACCGGCTTTATCGGTAAAAAACACCCAAAAGACATTTTGCGACGACAAAGTAAAACAACCGAATATAAAAAACAGAAGAACAATAATTCTATTCATTTTCTATTCATTAACAAAATAAATAGGCTCCAAAATGGAGCCTATTTATTTTATTGGTTATTACTTACATTTAATTTCAATCGTCACTTCTTTTCCTTCGGTAATCATGGAAGGTCCTTGACGAGGGCTCTCGGAATTATCCTCACAAATACTACTTTCAAAATACTTGACATCATTGTCAGTAAAGGTAGCTATTTTTTTACCATCTTCATAATAAGTACAATGACAAAGCTTTGCACAAGAAGAAAACAAAAGTGCGACTACGGTTAAAACTGAAAAAATAAGGCTTAACTTTTTCATATAATCTTTATTTTAGGTAAACATTTATTTAATTCATTGCAAAGATAATGTATTAATTGTTATAAATAGAAAAAAAAGAAAAAAAATATTTGTTACTGTAAAACAATTTACTGCATGAAAATTATTAGTAATAACATCCTACAACAATTACAAATCATATGGTATTTTGGAATATAAATTTAATCATTCTTATACGGCAATCTGTTAAACGGTTTTTATGTATTTTTGCAAAAAAAATTCACTATGGATAGCATAAAGGAAAATCTACAAAGAATAAAAGAGCAAATCCCTGAAAGAGTGAAGCTAATTGCAGTATCTAAAACCAAACCTCTCGAAGACATCCAGCAGGCTTATGAAGCCGGACATCGTTGTTTCGGCGAAAATAAAGCACAAGAGATGCGAAGTAAATCCGAAAATCTCCCACATGATATTGAATGGCATTTTATCGGACACTTGCAAAGTAACAAAGTGAAATACATTGCTCCTTTTGTGCATTTAATTCATAGTGTTGATTCCTATAAACTCTTAATGGAAATCAACCGTCAAGCCGAAAAGGATTGTCGTGTGATTGATTGTTTATTACAGTTTTATATTGCAACGGAAGAAACAAAATACGGTTTTTCGATGGAAGAAGCCAATGCCATGCTTACTGATCAACAATTCAAGCAATTGCATCACATCCGCCTTTGCGGTGTAATGGGTATGGCTACCTTTACCGATAATAAAACCTTAATACGACAAGAATTTAAAACATTACAGGCTTACTTCGACCAACTCAAACAGACTTATTTTCCCAAATCATCTTATTTTAAAGAAATCTCCATGGGCATGACCGACGACTTCCCTATTGCCATTGAAGAAGGCAGTACCATGGTTCGCATTGGCAGTGCCATTTTCGGAGAACGGAATTATAATAAACAATAAGGAAATGATGTGTTTTGAAACTAAAATTACCGAAGCAAGCATAGAAAGCATACAGGAATTATACGCAATCGAAGTAATGCCTGAAAGCATTAATATCCAGAAAACGAAAAAAGAATTCACAGGCGATTTCACCTTGCCTGTATTTCCTTTTGTGAAACTGTCAAGAAAAAGTCCGGAACAAACAGCCGATGAAATAGGTAAGGCATTAAAAGAAAAATTAGATTTTATCGAAAGTTATACGATCATCAAAGGATTCCTAAATCTTTCAGTCAGCCATCGAACGTGGATTGACTTTTTACAAAAAGAAATACAAAATCTTGCATTTGGCAACATAGAAACGAATTCCGACGGACCACCTGTTTTAATAGAATTCTCTTCACCAAACACCAATAAGCCTTTGCATTTAGGACATATACGTAATAACCTGCTCGGCGATGCCATAGCACGTATCATGGATGCAAACAAAAAAAAAGTCATTCGTCTTAATTTGGTCAACGACCGCGGTATACATATCTGTAAATCCATGCTTGCCTGGCAAAAATTCGGTGCAAACGAAACGCCCCAAACGACCGGGATGAAAGGGGATAAATTGGTTGGTAAGTATTACGTCGAATTTGATAAACAGTATAAAGCTGAAATCGCAGAACTTATAAACCAAGGTAAAAGCAAGGAAGATGCCGAAAAACAAGCTCCTATCCTACTGGAAGCCCAACAGATGTTACGACGCTGGGAAGAAGGAGATAAAGATGTACGCAAGCTATGGGCAAACATGAATCAATGGGTGTATGACGGTTTTGAACAAACCTATAACAATCTGGGAATAACCTTCGATCGTGTATATTATGAATCGGAAACCTATCTATTGGGAAAAGAAATCGTAAAAGAAGGATTGGCAAAAAAGGCCTTCTACCAACATCCCGACGGTTCCATACGTGTGGATTTAACAGAAGAAGGACTGGACGAAAAAATATTGCTCCGCTCCGATGGCACTTCGGTATATATCACCCAGGATTTAGGAACCGCTGTGCTTCGTGCCAAAGAATATCAACCCCAACAAATGATTTATGTGGTTGGCAATGAACAGAATTATCATTTCGACGTACTTAAACGTATTTTATCCGATAAACTATCTTATGATTGGGGAAAACGTATATACCATCTCTCTTACGGCATGGTTGAACTTCCCTCCGGAAAAATGAAATCGAGAGAAGGCACTGTGGTCGATGCCGATGATTTAATGGAAGAAATGATAGGTATGGCCAAACAAAAAACAGAGGAATTAGGTAAGCATGATTTCAACGAAGTGGAATTAAACGAACTTGCCCGCATGATAGGCATAGGTGCTTTGAAATATTTTATCCTCAAAGTAGACCCTAAAAAGAATATGTTATTTAATCCCGAAGAATCCATCGACCTGAATGGGAACACCGCCCCTTTTATACAATACACCCATGCACGCATCTGTTCACTTTTACGCAAAGCCGGTGTTAACACATTGGAATTACCCAATTATAATATTGATGTTATTCCCGAAGCGGAAAAAGAGATACTTCGCATGCTTTACGACTACCCGGTAACGCTCAAACAAGCTGCTTCGGAATTAAATCCTTCCCTACTGGCTAATTACGCCTATGAATTGGTAAAGACCTACAACCGTTTTTACCAAGACACCCCTGTTTTAAAAGAAATGAATGATGACCTGCGCCATTTTCGTTTACAATTATCGGCTTTTACCGCTTCCGTCATACGCAAAGCGATGAATCTTTTAGGCATAGACCTACCTGAAAAGATGTAAAAATCAGTTTGCTATATTAAAACTTAATAAATAATAACATGAATTACTTAAACTTTTTATTTGTTGTTCTTTTCATTGTATCTTTTTTGCTTATTCTTATGGCATTATATACCTTTGTATGTAAAAAACCTTTAATAATAAAGTCCGTTTGGATGACGATTTTATTTGCATTGTGCTTTTTACCACAAATCATTACCAGCGTAATATTATTCATTGAAGATCCTGACTTCAGCCACATATTACTTTCACTTCTTTTTATTGGGATGATAGTTTGGTTCACATTTATGATGAAAGGATATATAATTTACGGTGTTGATGGAAAGGATTTTCAATCGAAATTAATAGAAACCTTACAAAACAATAAGTATGAATTTGAAGAAAGCCTTTCATCTATAAAAATTAAAAATCCGGAAGTTGAATTTAGCATAAGCATGCAATCATGGATAGGAACCGTTCAAATCAGACCTAAAGGTATGGCAGACAAAGAAATATTAAAAGAAATTATGCATGACTTAAAAAATCAGGAAATAAAAACCAATATACTGTATCCTATTGTTTCATTAATCGGAGGTATTATCATAATGATAAGTACCATATCAATGTTTTAACGTCTTTATATTGACGATTAACTATTTACCGATACAAAAATCCTTAAAAATCGAATGTAAAATGTCGTCGTTGGTAATTTCGCCGGTAATTTCACCCAAATGCATCAGTACATCTTTCACATGAACCATCACCAAATCGGTTGGAAGTTTTTGATCGAAAGCTGTTTCTACCTGAAGCAATGAATCATAAGCTTTGTGCAAGGCTTCGTAATGACGTACATTAGAGATAAGTGTTTCACCTTTGGATTGGAGATCTTCCGCAAATGTCAACAAGGCTTGCATTATTCTATCTATATGTATTTTCTTTTTTGCCGAGATAAACAATATCTCATGATCTTCTTGTTCACATGCAGTGTTTAATAAATCTATTTTATTTTGAAGAATACAGATTGTTTTATCTGTATACTTTTTTCTTAAAGCGGCAATTTCCTCTTTATCATCCCCTTCTTTATCTACCATATACAGAATCAACATAGCTTCGTCCATGGCTTTGTAGCTGCGTTCAATACCGAAACTTTCAATCACATCGGTCGAAGCACGTAAACCGGCCGTATCGATAAAACGAAACGTATAACCTTGAATATTTATACAATCCTCTATGGTATCGCGTGTCGTACCCGGTATGTCAGAAACAATGGCACGGTCTTCGTTTAGCAAGGTATTCAATAAAGTAGACTTTCCTACATTGGGTTTACCTACTATGGCAACGGGTATGCCGTTTTTCAATACATTGCCTTTTTGAAAGGAATCGAGCAAGGTATGTATTTCGATTTTAAGATTGACTATCAGCATTTGTATTTCGTTACGGTCGGCAAATTCCACTTCTTCTTCGGCAAAATCGAGTTCCAGCTCAAGCAAGGAAGCGAAACGCAATAAATCGGCACGTAATTGTTTTATTTTCAGCGAGAATCCTCCCCGCATATGCTCAAAAGCCAATTGATGGGATAATTTGGATTGAGAAGCTATTAAATCGCCTACGGCTTCGGCTTGCAACAAATCCATTTTGTCGTTCATAAAAGCGCGTAGGCTGAACTCACCTCCTTCGGCCATACGGCATCCTTTGCGTATCAACAATTCGAGTATGCTCTTTTGTATATAAGTTGAACCGTGACAGGAAATCTCCACCATATCTTCACCCGTATAGGAATGTGGTTTTTTGAAATAAGTTACCAAGACCTCATCAATCCATTGATCATCATCCCGAATTTCTCCGAAATAGACCTTATGAGAAGAGAATGCTTCCTGTTGATTTTTAGGTTCAAACACCTTTCGCATCACCGTATAAGCATCAGGCCCTGATAATCGAATCAGCGCAAGCGCTCCCTGTCCGAGAGGCGTGGATAAAGCACATATGGTATCGTGTAAATGCATATTATATCATTAATATATAGCAAAGCCGTAAAATAAGCAAAAAAGGAAGGCCTGAGTTTAACTAACACTCAAGGCTTCCTTATAGTTTATTTTATTTTCCTAAAGTTGCCACCATCACTGCTTTGATGGTATGCAAACGGTTTTCGGCTTCGTCGAAAACAATCGACATGGGCGATTCGAACACATCTTCGGTTACTTCCATAGCTTCCAAACCGTATTTTTGATAAATTTCTTCACCAACCGTAGTCTCTCTGTTATGGAATGCAGGCAAGCAATGCAGAAATTTCACTTTCGGATTTCCCGTTTTCTTAACCACATCCCTATTGACTTGATAAGGTTTTAATAATTTTATTCTTTCTTCCCAAACTTCGGCCGGTTCACCCATGGAAACCCAAACGTCGGTGTATAAGAAATCGACCCCTTTAACGGCTTCATCCACTTTATCGGTAATTTTTATTTTAGCCCCTGTTTCTTTGGCTATTTCTTTACATTGATCCACTAATTTGGTATCGGGTTGACAAGCTTTGGGAGCGGCGGCACGGAAATCCATTCCCATTTTGGCAGCACCAACCATCAAGGAGTTACCCATATTGTTGCGGGCATCGCCTAAATAACAGAAGGAAATCTGATTTAAGGGTTTATCGCTGTGTTCAAGCATGGTCATAAAATCGGCTAAGATTTGTGTGGGATGAAATTCGGTGGTTAGACCGTTCCATACCGGCACACCGGCATATTTTCCCAATGCTTCGACTATATCTTGCGAATAACCGCGGTATTCTATGCCGTCATACAAACGTCCCAACACGCGGGCGGTATCTTTCATGGATTCTTTTTTACCCATTTGCGAACCGGAAGGGCCTAAATAGGTTACGTGTGCGCCTTGATCTAATGCCGCAACTTCAAAGGAACAACGGGTACGGGTTGAATCTTTTTCGAATAACAATACGATATTTTTACCTTTCAACATCGGTTGTTCTGTCCCGGTATATTTAGCTTTTTTCAAATCGGCAGCCAAATCCAAAAAGAATTGTATTTCTTTGGGTGAGAAATCTAAAAGCTTCAAAAAATTTCTGTTTCTTACATTAAAAGCCATAATTCTATTATTTTTTATGATTAAATATTTATGTTTACGCTATAATATGAGTGCCACAATCGCTGTTACCCAAGCGACCGGCTTCGGTAATAATGCATTTTTTACCGCTTTGTTCCACAAAATGAATGGCGGCACGTATTTTAGGTGCCATGGAACCTTCCGTGAAATGACCTTCTTGAATGTATTGTTTTGCTTGGGCAACACTAATCACATCCAAAGCTTTTTCCCCCGGTTTTCGGAAATTGATATATACTTTGGGCACATCGGTTAAAATATAAAATTCGTCGGCTTTGATATCGACGGCTAATTTCGAGGATGCCAAATCCTTATCGATAACGGCATCGATACCTTGCAGTTTATCGGGTTCCACATAAAAGGTCGGAATGCCGCCACCACCCACCGTAACTACTATATTTCCTTCGCGGGCAAGTTTTTCGATAACAGGGGTATTATTGATAAAGAGCGGTTTTGGTGATGCCACTACTTTACGCCATCCTTTACCCTTTGGATCTTCGGCATAGGAATCTTTCGGATTCTTTTGTTTTAAATCTTCCATCTCTTCCTTGCTGTAATAAGGACCTATAGGCTTGGTGGGATGCTGGAAAGCCGGATCATTTTTATCGACTATCACTTGTGTTATCAAAGAAACGATGTTACGTTCAACGGCATGTTTTTTTAATACATTCTGAAACTGTTGTTCAATTATATAACCGATAAAGCCTTGAGAATAAGCTCCGCATATATCCAAGGGCATTTCGGGAATACCAAACATTTTTTCACCGGCATTGACTTGCAACAATATATTCCCTACCTGAGGACCGTTACCATGACCGATAACAATATTATAGTTATGCTTTACCAGTTCCAACAAACCTTCACAAGTGCGATACACATTTGTTTCCTGTTCGTCGATAGTACCACGTTCACCTGCTCGTAATAAAGCATTTCCGCCAAAAGCAACTACGGCTAATTTCTGCATCATAATTAAATATTTTCATTTAAGATTTGTGGCGCAAAAGTACACAAAATTATCATATTCCAAAAGGAGGAGTAAATGTAATTTTGTTTGAATGATAAAATTAAACTTGTTTATCTCTAATAAAACAACTTATTGCTTAAACTAATTCACTATTGTCCGATAAAACTCAACAGATTCTGAGCGTAACGAAGTGAAGCGAAGAATCAGTAACAATATCGAAATTTATATCGGACAATGATGAAACTAATTATACAATCAAAAAAAACTTTACCTTTGCGTTTTAATTTATCACAACACCTCCGACAAAGAACGTATTTTGAAAATTCCTGTTATCGGATTTTTGTTTAAACACCTGGGATTACGATATATGAAATGATTGATAGCTGCTTCCTATGGAAGATTTAAAGAAATTCAAAAAATAACATTAACTGCAACAGCAAAACCCTACTTGCTGGTCTAATGAATGATTTACATATACTTAATTTGCCTTCTTGAGCGTAAAACTAAAAGTGGAACCTATATTGGGAGTACTTCTCACGTTAATAGTTTGACCGTGAGCTTCCATAATATGTTTCACTATAGCAAGCCCTAAACCTGAACCACCCATTTCGCGTGAGCGGTCTTTGGAGACACGATAAAACCGTTCGAATAATCGTGGAATGGATTCACTTTCAATACCTATCCCATTATCGGTAATTTCCACTAAATAATTTTCATCCATATCGAAGAATTTGATTTTAATTTGTTTTTCCTCTTTATCGTTATATTTTATAGCATTACTGATGAGATTCATAAATACATTTTGCAAACATTCTTTGTCGGCATATACCTTATAGGAATGTTCTACATTGGCATTGATTACATAGTTTACATTGTTTTTCTTAGATTGTATTTCAAATAAGTCTATCGTTTCATGTAATAATTTATACAAATCTACAGTTTCAAAATGGAGTGAAAACTCTTGATATTCTAGCTTAGAAATCATTTCCAAATCGTCAACAATGGCAATAATACGATCGATATTTTTAGAGGCACGAAATAAATACTTATAGTTAATTTTTTCATCGGACAATCCACCGTCTAATAGCGTTAACACATAACCTTGAATCGTAGTCAAAGGAGTTTTCAGTTCATGTGACACATTTCCTAAAAACTCCTTCCGATAATTCTCCATTTTTCGCAATTGTTCCATTTCTGCATTTTTTTTCTCCATAAAAATCATGGCATCTTTTTCGGCTGCTTCTATGGAACGATATTTTTTTTCCCATTCTTTTTTAGTAGTTTTCGACATTTTAAAATCGAGAATTACTTTGTATAACAAGCGGATTTTTTGATAAATAAAGGAGTCTATCCACAAATATGTTAATAAAAAAGCAAAGAGGAACCCTGCTAACGACATTACGACTAAGCTTATACCCAAGGGCAAACCCAGCGTAAAATGAAGTAAACAAAAAACAATGATGGCTACTAAACTTATACCTAATGCATTTAAAAATGCAATTCCTTTTGGATTGATATATCTGTATTTTCTGTATTTCGTTTTAATAGCCATAATAAGTGTGCTTTTATAAAGGATGATTCTTTGCAAACGCTTTCAAACGTTCTTCCAATTCAGGGAACTGACTTTTTGGAACAAGCGAAACACAAGCCCTTAATCCTTCCAATCGTTGACTGCCGGTAATAGCCAATGAAATGGCACTGATGCCATAATACAATAACTCTTCGAGTAATTCTTCGCCACTATATCCGGGATAACTGATGGTAAAATAAAAGCCGTCGGATAATGCTTGGTCTTCGTCTTTGTCGTACACGATTTTAAAGCCATTATCTGTAAACATCTTTTTCATTACATGGGCTTTATCTCTGTATTCGATCATTCCTTGCACAAAATTATACGTTCCGTCGTTGCAAGCTTTCAAGATGGCAGCCATAGCATATTGTGCTGAATGTGAAGTGCCTGAACTTAAAGCATAAACCGAACCGTAAACAATGGCATGTCCCAGGTTGTCGGTACCAAAATAAGGTTTAAGATCGGGATATTGACCTTGGAATAAAGTGTCGGAAAGCACCATAACGCCCAAACGTTCACCGGCATAACTAAATGCTTTCGAACTTGATATAAACAAGACATATTTATCGGTATATTTAGCAACCGTAGCTTGATAAGGAGGCTGGCCGGGAGATGAAATGTCTTTACGGAAATCCATACCGAAATAAGCCAAATCTTCTATGACGATAGCATCATATTTCTTTGCCAATTCGCCGATAATACGCAATTCCTTTTCGGTGAAACATATCCATGAAGGATTATTGGGATTGGAATATATAATGGAATGTATGTTTCCTTTTTTTAAATAGCTTTCCAATTTATCTTTCAATTTGTCGCCACGAAAATCATACACATCGAAACTTTCGAATTTGGCACCAAGAATACGATGTTGTTGTTTTTGAACCGGAAAACCGGGGTCGATAAACAAAGTGGTGTCTTTCCCTTTTTGCAAATGTTGGAATGTAAGAAAAGTGGCAAAACCTGCTTGCATGGAACCTACGGTAGGAATACAAGAAGCGGGTTTCACATCAATATCTAAAAAATTCTTACAAAAACGCGACATTTCCTTTTTCAATTCGGGAATACCATCAATATCTGGATAGAGTGCTGCCACCCCATTATCAAGGGCTTTTTTTTGTGCTTCCAATCCTATCGTTACTGCCGGTAAACCCGGGATACCCATCTCCATACGAATAAATTTTTTGCCCGAAGCTTGTTCAATCTCATTAATCAATCGTTTAACTTCCCTTATGGATGCTTTACCGATACTAGGTAAATTACTCTCTTTAATTCTTTGTTTTACAATTTCATAAGGTATTGGTGTATCTTTCATATCTATGTATTATTTTAAATTATTATCTAAACCGCTTATCTTTTAAAAAAATCTGAAATAATTTGATAGGAACTGTCGATCGACTGTTTGAGTTTATCATTAATCAAAACAACATCAAATTCTTTAGCAAAAGATATTTCATATTCCGCTTTTTGCAAACGCTTTTCCAACGACTCCTGGGTTTCGGTGCCTCTCGTAATCAATCGTTGTCGTAATACATCCAAAGAAGGAGGCATAATAAACATGGCCAAAGCTTGTTCGCCGTAATACCGTTTAATGTTTAAACCGCCGAGCACATCCACATCGAAAACCACATTCTTATTCAGGGAAAATAGACGTGTAATCTCCGATTTCAATGTTCCGTAAAACTGATTTTCATATACTTCCTGCCATTCCAAAAACGCATCCTGTTCAATTTTTTCTTTGAATTGTTCGGGGGTCAAAAAATAATAATCTTTACCATTAATTTCGTCCGAGCGTTGTTTACGGCTCGTTGCCGATATCGAGAAAGCCAATGGCAAATCGGATTGAATTAACTCTTTCAGTATGGTTGTTTTTCCTGATCCTGAAGGAGCTGAAAAAATAATTATTTTTTGATTCATTAGAAAAATTTGAAATATTTCTAAATGCAAAAGTACAAAATAAAGCATCATGAAGCAATAGAAAACATTTTTTTCAATCAGATTTTCACAATACAAAATCATTAGTCAGGGGGTGATTGGGATTCACCCCCTGACTTGATTCTATGCTTACGACACACGACTGTAGAGACGTACGGCCGTACGTCTCTACGACTTGCGTTGGTGTCCTTCATGTCGTTTTTGTCCTTTTTCCGCCCACGGATTTCCACAGATTAACACGAAATAAAAACAATTACAAAAAAATTGTTGCGAACAATGTCAACCCTGTAGGGGTGTTAATATTATTGCATGAATTAAATATGGGATAATGATACCTCGTAGGGGGTATTATTATTGTGGAATGAATTAGGCATGGAATTATAAAACCCCGAAGGGGTGATATTATTCAATCCTATTTATGTTTTCTTTTCAATATATTGAATGTTTTCGAAGATTTTTTTAACGCAGGACCGGGTTTAATGATAATCTCCCGTTTGGAATATTTTTTAATATCAACATCGTTTTTATTTTTTTTGGCTTTGCTTGTAATCTGTATATAACAGCATGTTTTGTCAACATTTTCTA
>ENA-UOOK01001953-UOOK01001953.1-fermentation-metagenome-genome-assembly--contig:-NODE-1953-length-26200-cov-8.623408_pt1 | contig 26200 bp, 24 predicted proteins | sample MGYA00245777_ERZ724023 | MGnify/ENA primary metagenome ERZ724023 (study PRJEB28704, sample SAMN03018312) | fermentation metagenome | biome: anthropogenic terrestrial biome; feature: soil; material... | reverse complement strand
TATATATTTTAACCATGATATCAAAAAAGGAAATCATTATATAATTACAGTAACGGAACAAGCTGTTCTGGATGAAAATTTCATTGCGCTACTTGAAAATAATAATCTTCAAGTGAAAAATTCCGTCTTATGTATTATTACTCTAGGAGATGAATCTAAAAATTGGATTTGGGAGAGCGATGAAAGAAGAATAAAAAATGAGCTTAATACGAATGAGAGGGTATTGACAGTAATATCTTCCGGTAGTACTTAATAAGAGCCTATCCGAAAAGTCAACAATGCCATGTTGTAAAAGTTACAATGGGTCTATAATATCAAGTATCCGTTCCGGTTGTAAATTACATCGGACTGCCTGAATGACGTTTTTCCATCATGGATTCCATTCTTAAGTGCTGAACAGGTCTTTCAGTCCAAGGTCCCACTGCGCCCATAATTCACTCATGTTATTACTTTTCTTTAATATTTCAACAACAACCGGGTTCGGTTCCATGAATATTATGGGATGATCTTCTTCACCAAGCTCTTTTCGAATTGGCTTTGCAATCCTTTCTTCATATATGGAAAACTGAGCGTCCACTCCCGGCTTATTTCCTCTTGCATCCAGCCTTATCCATCGGTTTAAGTCTTTTAAATATACGGCGTTCAAGCCGTGAAGGAATTTTCTGTTTACGTCATGACCTGAACAAAGTTTCTGATAACAGAATCCAGCCGGTATCCCAAAAAACCTCAGCATGGCCGCAAGCAGGTGAGATTTTGCACAGCAGACATGCCCGAGTTCCAGAACTTCCGATGCCTTACAGGTGACCTCCTGTGCACCTATGTCCCCTGAGTGATGAATATCATCCCGGACAAATTCATAAATTCTCTTTATCAGGCTGATTTCGTCTTTCTCTCCTTTTTCTTCCATGTCTTTCTCTAATTCACAGCACTTATCAACAATCAGCTTATGGTCATAGTTTATGACTTCGCTCTTTTTGAGGTAGTCCTGAATATTGCTGCTTTCAGCGTGCATCTTGCTCACCTGTCAAGAATACTACAAAATTTCTATAAAATTTAAGCTGATACGGAAATTACTTTTTATTGATAGGGATATATAAATAAGCATAAGATACTGTGATTCTTCTTCAATTGAAAATAGGGTGCAATGTTATGGAAGAGGATGAAATCCAGACTATACAAAAAAATGTTGAAAAAGATCTGTTCGATGAACAAAGCAAAATTCTGGATCGATTTTATTCGCTGATAATCCTGACATTTACAGCTTTTGGTTTCTCTATTACAGCCCTTACTTTTATATTTGGGAGAGGACTCACCAGCTTCCATGAAGCTCTTCGTTCTTATCATGTCGCTTTTTCTTTTTTGTGCTTACTGATGGTTTTTTTAATCTCGATTATTAATGTACTGGCATTATTTCGCCACAGAAGGTTAGTAAATATGGGTGATATGATAGGATATAGAGAAGATGATGAACTTGTAAAAAATAATTTGGAATTATATCTATCTATTGCAAAGCAAAAAAACTACTACGTAATTGCAATTGCTTTTATCGGACTCTCATTAACGTCTTTCTTTAATAATTTTGCACAACATCCTGCTTTGACCGCGGTGATTACTATCGGGTTTGTTATGATAGTGGCATTTTTAATACATAATTTCCTTCAATGTACGAGCTAATTATACAGCAAAGACAACTTCATCGAATCCATTAAATCAGTCTCTAATCCTGACCTTATCCGAAAATACTTTTGATTATATTTCTGCTGTTCATATTAAGAAGATAACAAATGAATAAAAAAGAAAAAGAGGAAAATTTAAAATTGCTGGAGTGATCAGTGTTCTCTTAACCACCACATTTTTTGCATGCCCGATAGCCATTTGCTTCTGCTTCCTGGACGCTATTAAAAGTAATCAGATTCTCCGGTTTAATTCGTTTGACGTAACCGCACCATGCTGCATGGTATACATCAGATTCTGAACTTGCATATAGTAGCCCGCTATTTGTGTCAATTGTGTTTGACGTCGTTATAGACGGTGAATCCGATGCTGTAACTTGTGTCTCTATTGGTTCAGATGGTGGTGCTTCTGTCGGTGTTACTTCTGGCGTCTCTGTCGGTGTTACTTCTGGCGTTTCTGTCGGTGTTACTTCCGGCGTTTCTGTCGGTGTTACTTCCGGCGTTTCTGTTTGTGTTACTTCTGGCGTTTCTACGGGTGTTGGAGCAGGATCTACATATGGAGTAAAAGTCCAGCTTATTGTTTTTGTATCTGAATTCTTTATATATACTGTTAATGTTTTTGGATTATATCCCGAGAGATACAAGTCTACAATATGATTTCCTTCGTCCACAGACAATCCGTTTACCGGAGATAATCCCTGTGAAATTCCGTCAACTGTAACAATAGCACCTGTAGGACTTGTTACTATATTCAATGTTCCTTTATTGTCAGGTGTTTCTGCCGGTGTTACTTCAGGTGTTTCTGTTGATGCTGGCACTGATAATGCAGTGGTACCATTATTAGATGTAACGGGTGCTGTAATTAACACCTTATTACTATCTGTTGTATGCTCTACTGGATCTGCTGTAGCACCTATTGCCATAAACAGACAAAACACAATAATAACTCTCAACGGGGCAGATGGTGATACATTCAATTTACTTTCGAGTGGATCTGCAATCGCAGGAGTTGATACAACACCTATAAGAATTGAAAATATCCCCGGAAGAATCTCGCTATCACCATCAAAGAGTGACACTATTCCTATAAGCAAAAAGAATAGACCAAAAACGTAACGAATAACAGCACTTAACGTCATTTTCTTCTTTTTGGGTTTTAATTCATTCAAATCCTCGCCTCTACTAACACTTCAAACTTATTTTTAATGTATAAGTGTTAAACTTCTATTTGCTTGGCATGAAAGTGCTTTCAAGTACTTTTATTTTTTGTGCCTGCTATTCGAAGAATTTTATGTGTGTTTTTTGGGCTTGTTATTTGAAGAATATCATGTGTTTTTTACGTATTCTCATAGCTTTTTTAATCTCGATTTTTAATTTACTGGCGTTATTTAATAGTTTTGCACAGCATCATGTTTTGACCGCGGTAACTACTATAGGATTATTGTGGTAGTGGCGTTCTTAGTACGCAATTCCCACTGATATATTTAAATTGCTGGAGTGAGTAAGAAGTTACTTTTTTTGAAAGTTAAGGCGATCGAAGTATTAAAGGAAGGGAGCTAAAAATTATAGTGGAGACTTTGGTAAGATATGCAGAAAACGGCAAATATATCTATGACAATGCTATGATACTTTTAGATCTTGATGAATTTTCATAAAGGGATACTGAAATAATGGATTTCATAGATCAAATAAAAGTACTAGCTGCTAAAATTCCAAAATTATCTGAAAGCATCAAAACTGAAGAAGCCACAAAAAATGCCCTTGTCCTGCCTCTCTTAAACATACTTGGATACAATGTTTTTGATCCTACTGAAGTTGTTCCTGAATTTACAACCGACTATGGTACAAAAAAAGGCGAGAAGGTTGATTACGCTATTTTTCAGGGTGGTAAGCCAATAATACTAATAGAGTGCAAAAACATTGATGCTGATCTGGATAAAGAATATGCTTCTCAATTGTTCAGGTATTTTAGTGTGAGTGATGCAAAAATTGGAATCCTAACAAATGGAATTGTATATCGTTTTTACACAGATATTGACGCTCCAAATAAAATGGATGATAAAGCATTTTTGGAAATAAACTTACTGGATATCAAAGAGCCTTTGATAAATGAATTAAAACGATTTAAGAAAGAATCATTCAACATTGATGATTTGGCGAACGTGGCCTGTGAATTAAAATATACAAAGGAAATAAAGTTAATTCTTGCTAATGAAATTAATTCTCCTTCTGAGGAATTCGTTAAATACTTTACTAAGAAAGTAACTAATTCTCCTTTTACTCAAAGTGTCCGTGAAAGGTTTACAATCCTTACAAAAAATGCTCTCAACCAATTCATTAATGACAGGATAAATGAAAGGTTGAAACTTGCAATGTCTGAGGATTCACTTCCTTCTAATTCAACGGAACATGTACAAGCTTCAAATTTGAACGAAGGTAAAGAGTCATCTCCATCTGACACTTTAAACAATAATCTAAAAGCAATTGTAACAACTGGAGAAGAGCTAGAAGGCTACTATATTATAAAGGCAATTCTTCGTGAAAGCCTGGATCTAAAAAGGGTTGCTATTAGAGATAAGAAATCTTACTGCGGTGTACTATTAGACGACAATAACAGAAAACCAATTTGCCGTATGTATTTCAACAGTAAGCAAAAATATCTAGGCTTATTTACTGAAGACAAAGATGAAGAAAAAGTTCCTATAGACGATTTGAACTGTATATATGAATATGCAGATAAACTGAAAAATACCGTTAACAGTTATAATAATGGAAAACAAAATGTAGAAGATAGAAATTAAATTCTCAAAATACTTTCTCATATTTTCTTTTTAGTGAGTTTTTCCCTCAAACGCATGAATGGTTCTCGTGCCGGCAATGCATTTTCCCCACTGCTCTGTCCCCTTCGGAATGAATAATTCGTCCCCCGGATTAAGAACGAATTTCTCATCACTCAAAAACGCTGTATATTGCCCGCTAACGCAAACCATCTACTCGTCAAACTCATGAGTATGCTTCTTCGAAACCCTGTCAGAATAGCAGGTCCAGAAAGCCATCTGGCTGCCGTCTGCTCCTTCGTAAAAATAGCCGTCAATATATTCGGTGTTCTGCTCATTACTGCTGATGTGGTTGCTTTTGCTTTTCATAAAATTCGGAAAATCTTTCATACTTGAAACCTTCCTTATATTTGAGAGCCGCGTAGTAGCAAACCCACGTATCGTTTTTCCATTCACGAGTAATTCGCTTTTTCAAGAATGTTTTGTATAAATTCATGTTTTTCATCCATATAACCCATAATATCAGTTCTGAACTGTTCAGCTAATCTCATTTTGAGTTCCCCGTAAGCTTTCACAGTTTCCGGATGAATCCTTAAATAATCACGAAAGGCAATATGCTCAAGATAACCTTTTCCATTCTTCGGGCACATAAAGGGTAAGGCATAAAATCGTCTACAAAGGTTCTCTTAAAGGCCTCTCTTCCTTCAACACCCAGATTTCCTTCGTGTTCAAACCCAATTTTTGAAAGCCTTTCTTTTAAACCCGGAAAAATGTCGTAAGAATCAATAACTACGTCGATATCAATAATAGGTTTTGAAGCAAGACCTTCAACCGCAGTGCTACCAACGTGAACGACATCAATTATCAGGTCCCCAGCGCAGTCAACAATCATCGATTTTATTTTCAAAAATTCATTTTTCCACTCAGGGTCGTATGGCACAACTATTACAATGCCTTTCATTTTCGCATCCATACTTATTCCCCTAAAAATGCATTAAATACTGAAAAACCTTTCTTGAGTGCCTGATTACATTATGGGACCATTCTCGCTGAACCAGAAACAGTATGGACAATCCAGTCTTAAATTACGTATAATTTGCGCTTTATTGAATATTCATCAGGACTATAACTCTCACAATTCCGAGAATTACTTCATGTGCTTTTCCAGGATATAACTTCCATAATATTTGTCTCTGGGATTTTTAATTTTTACAATCTTAAATCCGCATTTATTTACGTAAAACTTCCACTCAGCTCACTTCCTGTAAAGCCATTGTCATGAAGATAAAAATTCATTCTCTTAACTTGCTTTTACCATCTCGTCTCAAATTGTTTTTACCATATTTTCTCAAATTATTTTTGCCATAATCACAACAAATGATGGTATTCTATAATGATACTCCTGTTCCGGGTATAATTCTATTAATTCTCTTGAAGGAGTCGGTTCTCTAAATGAACTTACGTACATTCCGGCTTTTTCAATCATACCCATGTATCTTGATAAAGGTCTATGATAGTGTAGTGTTTTACCCCAAAAGTTTAGTTCTTCTATTCTTTCATCCAGATAGTTCCCAATTTTTTTATACGATTTTGTGTTGTTTTCATCTTCTTCCCAGTCACCTAAAAAGAAGCATGGATGTGTTATTGAGAATACAAAAGTGCCAGGCTTTTTCAATACCCGTGCAACTTCAAAAATAAATAATTCGATTTCAGCAATATCCATCAGTAACATATTCGCCACAACAATGTCAAAGAACTTATCTTCAAAAGTTAACTTCCGTGTCAAATCCATATTATGGTATTGAAGGTTATCATGGGTATGCTTGCGTTTCGCTATGTTTAACATAGTATCAGAACCATCAATAGCTGTAACAAGAGCTCCTTTTTGTGCGAGTTCTAACGAAAAAAAGCCATCTCCACATCCAGCGTCTAAAACGCGTTTTCCGTTTACGTTTTCTAATAATTCATTGACCGCAACCAGGTATATTTGAGAATGAAAATTTTTTCCCTGATTATTTTTCTCAATATAATTTTCAGCAGCGTTATCCCAGTGTTTTATATTATCCTCTTTTATATTATCCTCTTTCATTTATCCGTAGACTCCTTTCAAATACGATTCATCTCGCTAAACCAAAAATACTCGTATTCTGAATCTGTTTTGTATAACGGTTCAGACTTCAGGGTGTTCTGCTCGGACCTTCAGATTTAGGCAGGATTCTATTTTTTGTTTGCAAGTTTTAATCCCTGGTGAGCCGGATTACACCTTACTTTGATGTGGGATGTGGCACTGAAGACTCAGCTCCGCTCAAAACTTTCCCCTGCTGAACTTGTTGTCTGCTCACTGAATGGAAACATTTACAAGGGAAATTTACAATCTGGTAGCTATGATAGAAACCAGATTGAAGTAGTTCCCACCTTCAGCTTCCATCATTCCAATATCCCTGCGGGCATATTCGTTATCACACGAAAGCCAGTCCTTCCACGCCTCTTCCAGACACTTCAATTCCTTACATTCATCTATGCTGACGGAATCCGACTTTTTCCATAAATTATACCACCAGTCGCCAGAGTGGAGAGTTAAAGTCATGTCTTCAAACCAGTACGGCTGCATCTCTTCAGGAACTCCGTCTATAAATTCCTTTTTCAATCCAGGGACTGCAACTGCTATTTTTCCTCCTTTTTTCACAAGCGGGGCAAGATATTTTGTCAAATAATCCTCTTCAACTCCAAAATAGTGGTATGCATCCACACTTATGACGACATCAAAATATTCCTGCGCAAACGGCAAATCGTGTGCTTCCGCGTGTATTGGTATTATTTTATCTTCCAGTCCCATCGACCTGATTCGTTCATAATTTTCTGTTGCACTGATCCAGAGGTCGGTGGCAAAAACAGTAACTCCGTATTCTTTTGCCAGGAAGATCGAAGTTAATCCTTTCCCGCAGCCGAGGTCAAGTACTCTCATTCCTTCTTCAAGCTTCAAGGATTCAGATAGTTCTTCGATGATCCTGATTGCATTAGGTCCCATCAGATTCTCTTTTACAAAAGCAGTGTCATACTTGCTAGATTTCATAATTACCGCCCTGACAACTATCCAAAGTTTAATTCAATTTTACTTCTTCAACTTCCTCTTGAGGAAAATATATTCGGAGAGGTATCAAAAAACATTGAGGACATAATTTTCTACTTATTTTAAGAAAATTTCCTGCCTATGGTATTCTAAATACTTGATATGTTTCCTTTCTATTTTTCTAATTCTCATTTCAGAGTGAATATCAAGTTTAATCCTGTCGTCTTCACTCATTAGATTACTTATGATTATTTTTCCTTCATCATCAAAACTGATATAACCCTTATCAAAAACATCATCTAAATTTGGAACAAGCAATAAACCATTGTATACATCAAGGCGTTCTGTATTATTAGAACGACTCCATGGCTTAATATGAGATGCTTTTAATATCTTAATTAACTTACATCCTGTAATAGCACATTTTTCTTCCCAATACTTCATTAAATCAGAACGGAATATCCCCTGGCCAATACGACTTTGTACTATTGCTTTACGTTCCGTCTCAGGCAACTCTTTGTGGGTTATATTAAATTTTTCAATTTCTTGAAAGATGTCATCGCCTTCAAAAATTTTATCTCCCGGAGTATTGTCATATTTTGGGACAGGAATACTTTGCCCAAGTTCTTTTTTTAAGTAAATCAATAGTTCAGGAGCGTGTTTTGACTGGCTTTTAAAATTTAACCACTCATATTTGTTTGCTACTTTTTTTATATACTCAAAGTGAAAATCACGTATTATAGGCCAGATTTCTAAGTCCTCACTCGAAGGAGTATAATATCCATTGATTGACGGAACAGCTTTATACTCAGACCACTTCCCGTTGTCCCACTGCCACAACTCACTTTTATTTAATAATTCCCGAGTATCTTTCTTCTCATTTAACAACTGTTTGTCAAGAGCTAACCAAACCCCTTTTTTGTGAATAGTAAAAATAATGAGATTACCAACTAGAAGCCTGACGCCATCCCTACGATAATGTACACCCCACTTGTTATTTCCGTACGAATTTGCTTCATTGAGTGCTTGCAGGAATAAAGACAAACAAATCATTCTATGTTCTTTATCTGGCAAAAGTGATTTTATTGTCTTCTCAACTTTATCGATATCGGGATAAGTCACTCTAATTCCTCTATAATAATCAGTTAGTTCTGACTTATGTTTCATGACAGTAATGGAGCCTCTATTGCCTCTAATAAAGAAATTTCATTTGACTCTTACATGCCATGTAGCCGCTAGCTCAAGGGATAAATATTTATAAAAACTTCAATTGTCAATCTTATAATGTGAATTGCTATTTTTGGTCTTTTCTCTTTTTTACAGAAAGGTCTCTCCTTTAGAGAATGCAAAGAAAAGTTCAGCCTTAAATAAGGCTTTGCAGGACAGCAAAATATCCTATCCTAGAACAGGTTTTTAAGTTCACATGATATAGGAAGCCCCACCAGCTTGCCTAGCGGCCCTACCCAAAAAGTAGAAGAGATTGCGAAAAAAGACTTAGTAAACACCCAAGATTATTTTCAAGTAATGTTTAATTCTACTTTTTTAGCAAACCTTAGGCTTTTCCGTGTTTTGATTTGCTGGCTTTTTCTTATTGATTTTTTGGGACAGGCCGCTCTCCTGCGTCGAGCGTGACAAGAACGGTTTAGTATGGTGAATTAGATTTCATAGGCTAGAGATATTCATAACTGTATCTCTTCAAGTCCTCTTGAGTCAGATCACTATTCTCTCAACCCAAAAATTAGTCCTCTTGAGGGAGCGAAGCGACCGAAAAGGACCGCGTGCTCCCGAAGCGCAACTCGGGAAGCGCAACTCGGGGGAAAAAGAAAAATATAACAAAAAAGGGAGTCAAAAAAGGAAGTCAAAAAAAGGGTCTAAAAAGGAAAGAAAATCTCTTTCCTTCCCCTGTTTTTTAATTCATGCCCTTGCTTTCATTTTGTCTATAATAATATAGTCTTTGATGGCGCTTACGGAGTCGAAAGGAACCAGTATGTAGTTGTCCTCTTTTTTGTATCTTGATACATCAAAGTTGGGGTTTGGGCTGACCACAAGGTCAATAATACGTCCTCCTTTGATTTCAACTACAATATTGCTCAGCGTTCCTATCTCCGTTCCGTCGGTAGCCATCACCTGCTTGTTGAAGAGGAGGTTTCTTGCAAATACTTTAGACATTCTTATCTTGTCTCCATGCTCAGTGTTATGCGGGATTTGGGTAAAGCTGGCTTTTCAGTTTAAATACCTTTACTTTTTACATTTATTCAGTTTGAACCGGTATACTTTATAAACTCTTCCTTTTTAAGAGTTACTCATTTAAAATCTTACCTGTATCCCACTAATCCAGCCGCCTCGACAGGTCTCTGGCCTCCTTTAAACTGCTCCTCTATCTTTTCATAGAACTGAGCAATGTTCTCGGTAATTGTGGGTTTTACTTTCTTAAGGGCCTCTTTAAAGTGCCTCATCTCAATCGCTTCTATATCGAAGTTCTCTCTGAGGGCAAACATTACAGCCTCTCTGCATACCGCTTCTATATCAGCACCCACATATCCTTCTGTTATACCGGCAAGGTTCTCAAGGTCCACGTCCTTTGCAAGAGGTGTATACTGTGTGTGGATCTTAAAGATCTTCAGCCTGCCCTTACGGTCAGGCGCCCCGACATAGACCAGCCTGTCAAAGCGGCCAGGACGCAGGATTGCCGGGTCAAGCAGGTTAGGGCGGTTAGTTGCGGCAATTATGACCACATCTTTGAGAGTTTCAAGCCCGTCCATCTCGGTCAGCAACTGGTTGAGCACCCTTTCAGAAGTCCGGCTGTCCGTGGATTCCATGCCCTGCATGGCTGCAATAGAATCGATCTCATCAAAGAAGACAACGCAGGGAGAGACCTGCCTCGCTTTCTTGAAGGTTTCCCGAATTGCTTTTTCCGACTCTCCAAGCCATTTCGAGAACATCTCCGGCCCTTTGACGCTTATGAAATTGGCATTTGACTCTTTTGCAACAGCCTGGGCTATCAGGGTCTTTCCTGTTCCCGGAGGACCGTAAAGCAGGATTCCCTTTGGAGCCTTTATTCCCATCTTGACAAACTTTTCCGGGTTTTTAATAGGCCACTCTACAGCTTCGATGATCGCATTCTTTGCTTCATCAAGGCCTCCCACATCGTCCCAGCCAACCGAAGGCATCTCAACAAAGATCTCTCTCAGTGCTGAAGGTTCGGCTTCCATCAGGGCATCTTCGAAGTTCTTTTTGGTTACAAAGATCTTCTCCAGCCTCTCAGGAGGAATTGTTTCGTTTTCCAGGTCGAGGTCAGGCAGGTTTTCCCTGAGGCACCTCATTGCTGCTTCCTGCACGAGAGCCAGAAGGTCTGCACCTACAAAGCCCTGAGTCCTCTCAGCCAGGGACATGAGATACAGGTTTGTTTTCTCTTTCTTTTCTCTCTCTATGGCAGCTTCATCGACCTCAATGGCAGCCACGGCTTCGGTTTCAATTTCAGCTGTGGCTTCAGTTCCGATTTCCACTTCAGGCTCGCTTACCACGGTTTCTTCATCTTTTTCAATTGGCATGCCTCTTGTGTGGATCTGCAGGATCTCGTACCTGTCTTTGGTGTCAGGCACTCCAATATGGATTTCTCTGTCAAAGCGGCCTGGTCTCCTGAGGGCGGGGTCGATTGCGTCCACACGGTTGGTAGCCCCTATAACCACGACCTGCCCTCTTTCTTCCATCCCGTCAAGCAGGGTCAGGAGCTGGGCAACAACTCGCCTTTCCACTTCTCCTGTCACGTTTTCCCTTTTAGGGGCAATGGAGTCTATCTCATCAATGAAGATAACTGAAGGAGCTTCCTGGGTTGCCTCTTCGAAGATCTTTCTTAACCTTTCCTCACTTTCCCCGTAGAACTTTCCTACAATCTCGGGGCCGGCAATGTAATGGAAGCTAGCTCCGGACTCGTTTGCCACGGCTTTTGCGATCAGGGTCTTTCCGGTTCCGGGTGGGCCGTAGAGGATAACCCCCTTTGGAGGCTCTATGTTAAGGTGGGCAAAGAGTTCCGGGTGTTTCATAGGCATCTCTATCATTTCCCGGACGCGCATGATCTCCTGCCCAAGCCCTCCAATGTCTTCGTATGTTGTGACGCCTCTTGTCGCTTTTTCGTAGCCCTGTACCGGCTTTTTCCTGAGCTCAATATTTGTGACTTCTGTGATCAGGACAATGGTGTTTGAGGGGTCTGTATCAACGGCAACCAGCGGGATTACCTGGCTTGTTGTCAGGGACTCAGTCATTGGCTGAGACATCGAATTAATAATCGGAATTATGTCTCCCCTGAAAACAGGCCTTTTCAGGATGTGCCGCTTTATAATCTCATTTGCATGTTCCCCAAACTGAAGTTCGGGTCCTCCCTGAGTCATGCTTTCCGGAAGTGCCAGGACCAGCTTCTTTGCTTCCGGGGCTTCAACCTTTTTAATGGTCACCTTTTCCCCTATGGAGACCCCGGCGTTCTGCCGGATGAAATTGTCAATTCTCACTATTCCCTGTTCCCAGTCCTGCCTGTCTGCTCTCCATACCTTCGCTGTGGTCTTTTTCTTTCCCCTTATCTCCACAATGTCACCGGGAGATAGCTGAAGTTTCAATAGCGCTGTAGGGTCAAGCCGGATAATTCCTCTTCCAAGGTCAATAGGATATGCCTTTTCGACCTTCAACTGTATTTCTTCCATGGATCATCCCGAAAATAGTTGTCTTTTTGATTGTAATTTATCTGGTAATGAACATAAAATGAAGGGATATTGGCTTTTTTCGAATTCTTTGGATCGAATACTTCTTAACTGCCGTTTTCTATGGATCAAGTAATTCTTAACTGTCTGTTTTCTATATTAGATGCTCTTTTTATTTTAATTCCTGTCATCCGGAAAATTTGTCCTGTAACATATACTCCGGAGCATGCCGTGAATCTCATAGTTTCCGGAAGCTCCCTACTGGTTATATACATGCCGGTTTCCGTTTTGCTCTTCCGGAAAACATACTTTAGTCAGTTTCAGGTACTTTAAGTACAAGATCTGGATGCTCAAGCACCGGGCAATAGCGTAGTATATTTTAACACTCAAATATTTATATTATAATGTCCGGAAGATGAGTCTTCTATATTCTCCATTTATTAAATAAGTTTACCTTCCACTCTGTTTTCTCTGGAAGGTTAATATATTTACAGCTTCTGTGTATAAAACTGTTTAACAAGGTCTGAATTAAACTTTCCGATGTTAGTATTCAGACCCCCCAGTAAAGCAGCCTTTTATTTAATCTCAAGTTGGAGATTATTGAATTCGTATGATTCATAAATTCCAGGGACTTAAGAGTATGGACCTTGAAAAAGCACAGAACAGGATTATTGATTTTATCCGGGATAAGGCTGGCAAAGCAGGTGTAAGCGGGGTAGTTGTAGGCATTAGCGGCGGAATTGATTCCGCCCTCTCCGCAACTCTTGCCGTAAAAGCTCTCGGAAAGGACAGGGTTCTTGGCATTCATATGCCCGAAAGCGGCCTTACCCCTGCTGTTGACAGCGAAGATGCTAAAACTCTGGCAGACTGGCTCGGGATAGAATACCGGATAATTGACATCTCAGGCATTATCTCAGCTTTCATGGCTGCTGTCCCGGAAAGCGGATCTTCAGACCGGCTTACCAGAGGCAACCTGAAAGCAAGGACCAGGATGTCCATTCTCTATTTTCATGCAAACCAGCTGAACCGAATGGTTATTGGAACAGGAAACAGGACTGAGATCCTTCTTGGCTACTATACAAAATACGGGGACGGTGGTGTTGACATCGAACCTGTAGGCGGACTTTACAAAACTGAAGTATGGGAGCTTTCCCGCAGGCTTGGGATTCCGGAACCTCTCATTACCAAAAAACCGTCTGCTGGACTATGGGCAGGCCAGACCGATGAAGCAGATCTCGGTATTTCGTACGTGAAGGTTGATGAAGTGCTCAGGATGCTTGAAGATGGTGCAGAACCGGAAAAAATTCTGAATAAGACCGGGGTTTCTGCTGAACAGCTAAACTCTGTTACCAGGCGCATTGAAAGAAATGAACATAAAAGAAAAGCTCCGCCTGTGCCGGAAATGTACTGAACTTGCAGGACTGAGCGATTTAACTGGAGTGATTTAACTGGAGCGATTTAACTGGAGCGATTTAACTAATCAGTTCCGGTCTGTAGAATTGAGCAGCTTAAGCTGGCATTTTTCTCCTTACCGGGAAGGATAAATCCTTACATCCTGGCGCTTTTCTCTTGCGAGCGGCTTTGCGAGGTGTCTCCTGGCACATGGAGGTACTTCATAGATTCCTGGCTTAAGTTCCCTATATGTCTCAGACCTGACTTTTGAAAGGGAACTCGTTTCACACTTTTTACAGCGGAACCCCTGTCCCTGCCCTGCGGATTTCATATGTTTTCCGCACCTGGGACATTTCGGGTTTTCTTCCATGTAGATTGGGGCAAGAGCTTTAATTTCAATTTTTTCGATGTTCAGGGTTCCGGAGGTGACACTTCCTGAAAGGGAGACCAGGTCTCCTGGTATCAGTTTTCTTATAAGCGACCTGAAATTCTTTGTCGGTTCAAAGGCCGCACAGTCGATTTCGGCCCCTTTTCTGTCCCTTACTGCAAAAATGACGTGCCCTCCTTCAAGGGTTTTCGGGGCTGCCGAAACCGTACCTCCAAGCCTGTAAGAATGCATGTCCCTTATTTCAGCTATACTCTGTGCTGGTAGAAGATGCATGTCCGTTCCCTGGTTAGTCCTGTAAACGGCAAAGCGCTCTACAGGTTCTGCCCGGATGAGAGCTGCAGCTTTGTTTACTATTTCCGGGCTTTCTCCTCTTATCCCAAATAAGACCGGGTCTGCCGAATGAGGCACGCAGACTACAAGCCTGTTTGTAAGGTCCACAGTGTCCCAGGTCTCAGGATAGGTTTTCCTATCAGCTTCAAAGAAACTTTCCTTATCCACGTCGCGTGGAGTTCCCCATCTCTCCTTCTGCCTGTATGCCAGGTGTTCAAAAGTGAAGTCCCACTTTTCAGGGTTGAGCATTGCCCCGCAGGCTGCAAGGGCGCCTATCAGTCCTCTCCCGTTTTTGAAACCCTTTGAGGCGATCCCGAGTTCAGAAATAAGGTCCTTTGCTTTCTTTATTTCGATTACTTCCTTTACAGCCTCTTTCAGAAAACTCATGAGTACAGGCTTGATCCTTTCGTAATCTTTCTCCTGAATAAATACTGCACCGGGGTTGGTCTTTTCACACTCCATGCGTGCAAGTTCTCCTATTCTGGATGTTACATGTGCGATTACCTTTTCAGGGCAGTCGGTTTTAAGTTTCAGGGCTACTGCTGCGTTCCCTCTTGTTTTATAAGGAATCGTAGGGTTCAGGCGCACAAGGAGGGGGAGGGTTTCTACATTCCCATATTCCTGCAGTTCTTCCAGCAGCAGGGCTCCCAGATATGTGGTGCACATGCCTTCATTTGAGTCCGTATCGTCAATTCCGATGATCATTTTTCCGTATCCAGTTTTCTCCTTTAATATTTCTGCAATTGTAGTCTGGGGGTACATTAATTTCGAGATTCTCCGACTTGTTTTTTCTCTATAATCCCTGCCAATGTCGGAGAAATATATATATAGATGTTCAAACAGAAATTAATAGTGGAATGACAAAAGAGGTTCTCATACATCAAATTATTGATGTATTGTCACGTGCGGGTTTTGCACTCTCTGACCGCTGTAATATACGCCCGAGGAGCTTTGACGTTGCCGCACGGAAAGATAAAACGCTATTACTTTGCAAGGTTTTATTTAATATTGACGGGCTGAACGAAGAAACAGCAAGGGAGATGAAGTATCTTGCTGAGTATCTGGGAGGTTCCGCTATCGTTGTCGGAGCCAAGACAAGGGACCAGATGCTTGAAGACAGTGTCGTGTACATGCGTTATGATATTCTTGCCCTGAACGTCCAGACCCTCTATGATTACTTTGTTGAAAATATCAGGCCGCTTGTGTCGGCAGCACCCGGGGGGCTTTATGTCTCAATAGAGGGAGATCTGCTGAAGAAGGCAAGAACGACCCAGTCCATGTCCCTCGGGGCTCTGGCTTCCATGGTAGGGGTTTCAAGAAGAACTATTAGCAAGTATGAAGAAGAAGGCATGGATGCATCCATTGATGTCGTGATCCAGCTTGAAGATATTTTCGGGTTAGAACTGGCAAAACCCATAGATATCCTGAAATCCTGCGGAAGCAGAAAGCCGAGGAAGAAAACAGAACCCGTAAAGGAAGAACCAAAGGCAAAACTCAGCATGTCATTGCCTGAAGACCTGATCCTCAATACAATTTCAATGCTCGGGTATGATGTGCTCCCCACAGCTCAGGCACCTTTCAAAGCCATCTCAAGGGATAAGTCGTCAGTCATCCTTACAGGTGTAAGTGAATTCAATACAACCGTAATCAAGAGGGCTCACCTGATGAGCAGTATATCCTGCATTACGGAAACACAGTCCGTGTTCATAATTGACGGGCGTTCCAAATTGAAATCCATTGAAAATACGGTGCTGATAGAAAAGAAAGAACTTGACACTATAAGTGATTCTCAGGAACTTCTTGATTTTATAGAGGAGCGCAAGGATACTCACAGTGAGGAATAAACTGCTTTTTTATTTATCAGTGAGGAATAAACTGCTTTTTTATTTATTCTGGATTCAAAGGAAGGCCTGAGACAAACTTATTTTTTCTTTCTTAACTTCAATTTCTCTCTCCTGTTCCTATCTCTTTTTCCGTGTTCATTCTTTATTATGCATGAGATTCTTCCGCGGCCCTTGATGTGCTACGATTTACTTCAGGTTTTTCAGCTATAAAACTCCAAAAGCCTAATATATCACTGTTTCAATCTAAAAGCCTCAATGACGGTAAAGATTGCAGTGCTGGTCTCTGGACGGGGTTCAAATCTCCAGGCGATAATAGATAACATTGAAAAGGGCTACATAAAAAACGCGGCAGTTAATGTGGTTATTTCGAATAAAGCCGATGCTTATGCGCTCGAACGCGCACGAAATCATGGAATTAGTGCTGTCTTTCTTGACCCCAAAGGGCGGGATAAAGCTGAATATGACAGGGAAATTCTGAATGTTCTCAGACAGTATGATACGGACCTTCTTTTGCTTGCAGGCTATTTCCGGATTCTGGGAAGTGAGATAATTGATGCATACAGGCACAGGGTCCTTAACATCCATCCATCTCTTCTTCCGGCTTTTAAAGGACTCCATGCCCAGAAACAGGCTTTTGAATATGGAGTAAAGGTCGCTGGCTGCACCGTACACTTTGTAGATGAAGGGCTCGATTCAGGTCCGATTATTATCCAGAAGTGCGTACCTGTGCTTGCGGGAGATACCGAAGAGACTCTTACTGACAGGATTCTCGAGCAGGAGCATATTATCTATCCCGAAGCTGTAAGGCTCTTTGTCGAGGGTAAACTTAAAGTCGAGGGCAGGAACGTAATAGCCCTTGATTAAGATCTTTAAACAGGCAGGTATACGGAAGGAACCCCGGATTGTATTAGTTTTATCAGGCAGGGCTGAGTAAAGAAAACCGATATCCAGACCGGAAGGTAGAGTAATTAATATCCGGTAATTTCCAGCCAGATAGATCTGAAAATCTTCTTTAAGAAGTGGGAAAGCATACCAAAACGGAATAGCTTTTACCCATCAGTATCTTCATTTATACTCTGATGGTTATAAGTATATGAAATTATATTACACACGCGTAACCATACTCCAACCGAAAACTTTCAATATTACGTGATTTTCTGAGTCTAGGATACTCAGGAGAATTTTCATGAGATCTCTAAATAATGACTCTAAATCTCAGTATGGAAATTTCCTTCAATTTGAGTTCTCTTTAATTAGAGATCTTTTAATCTGGAAGGTTGTAAAGCTGCTTGATAAATCCCGCTTATTGAGAAGCTCAAGAATTGTTCAGAACTTTGAGCCCTCCGACTTTCCAGTCTTTCAAGCAGTTCTTGCAGGTTTCAACTAACTCATGTTAGTAAAAGCTCCAGAATACAAGCAAACTAACACTTAATCAATTTACGCCAGTGTTGCGCCAGCAGTAAAATGTCGCATATAGTCGATTACAATTATTCAGAATCCTTTAGTCCTTGAGGATTGACGCAACACTAGCAAGAAACCCTTGATTTCGAATAAGTTTTAAATGCATGGATTACAAGGTGACAGTAATGTCTTATATTGAAAAAATCGATCCGGAATTGTTCGAGGCTATCAAAAAGGAAGCCGATCGTCAGGAACACAAACTGAACCTGATCGCGTCAGAAAACTATGCGAGCAGGGCTGTTATGGAAGCCCAGGGCTCAATAATGACCAATAAGTATGCCGAAGGATATTCCGGCAAACGTTATTACGGCGGCTGCGATTTCGTTGATGTTGCCGAAGATCTCGCTATTGCCAGGGCAAAGAAAATTTTTGGAGCAAAGTATGTAAATGTCCAGCCCCACTCAGGTTCAGGCGCTAACATGGCTGTTTATTTCTCTGTTCTGCATCCTGGAGACACCATCATGTCCATGGACCTCTCTCATGGCGGACACCTTTCTCACGGCAGCCCTGTAAGTTTCTCAGGAAAACTCTTCAACATCGTACCCTATGGGGTCAGCAAAGAGACTGAAGCCCTGGATTATGATGAACTTCTGAAAATGGCAAAAGAATGCAAGCCAAAAATGATCGTCTGTGGAGCTTCAGCTTATCCCCGCGTAATTGATTTCAAAAAGTTCAGGGAAATTGCCGATGAAGTCGGAGCATACCTCCTTGCAGATATTGCTCACATCGCAGGGCTTGTAGTCGCAGGCGTACATCCAAGCCCAGTGCCTTATGCAGATTTTGTTACTACAACCACCCACAAGACCCTTCGCGGCCCAAGGGGTGGAATGATCATCTCTAAGACTGAAGAGCTTGCAACAGGCGTAAACAAAGCGGTTTTCCCGGGCCTTCAGGGCGGTCCACTTATGCATGTCATAGCCGCAAAAGCAGTCGCCTTCAAGGAAGCAATGAGCGAAAAATTCAGGCAGGACCAGGTTCAGACAGTAAAGAACGCAAAAGCTCTCTGTTCCGGTCTGAAGCAGAAAGGCTTTGATATTGTTTCAGGCGGCACTGACAACCACCTCATGCTTGTAAACCTTAATAATATGAATATTACAGGCAAGGATGCGGAAGCTGCATTGAGCAAAGCCGGGATTATTGCCAACAAAAACACCGTTCCTTTTGAGACTCGCAGCCCCTTTGTAACCAGCGGGGTGAGGCTCGGAACTCCTGCCTGCACTACAAGAGGCATGAAAGAAAAAGAAATGGAACTGGTTGCCGACTACATTGAGACTGCAATAAAGAATGCAGGAAACGATGCTCTGCTGTCAGAAATCAACACTAAGGTAAGGGATCTCTGTTCGAAGTTTCCTGTTTACGACTAATTGAGGAGACAGGAGGTTTACCAGTGTCAGATGAAAGCTATGAGTCACGTATCATAGATGGAAAAGCCCTTGCACAGCAGGTTGAAGAAGAGGTAAAGTCAGGTGTAGAAGATCTCAAAAGCAACCGGGGAGTCACTCCCGGGCTTGCTACTATCCTTGTAGGGGACGACCCTGCATCAAAGATGTATGTTCGCCTGAAACACAGAGCCTGCGAACGCGTGGGTATCAAAGCGGAAGACCATCTTCTTCCGGCAGAAGCTACCCAGGAAGAACTTCTCTCTTTAATTGATTCCCTTAACAAAAAGGAGGACGTTCATGCTATCCTGCTTCAGCTTCCGCTGCCGAAACATTTCTCTCCGCAGGAAGCGATGGAAGCCATATCTCCTGAAAAGGATGCAGATGGTTTTCATCCCTATAATATGGGAAAACTCATGATAGGGGATGAAGGGCTTGTCCCATGTACCCCACACGGAGTGATCAGGGCACTTGAAGAGTACAATGTGCCTGTTCAGGGGAAAAATGCGGTTATTATAGGACATAGTAATGTTGTGGGAAAACCAATGGCAGCAATGCTTCTTAACAGGAATGCAACCGTTTCGGTCTGTCACATCTTTACCGATGACCTGAAGAAATACACCCTTGGTGCGGATATCATAGTGGTTGCTGCAGGTGTTAAGCACCTCATTAAAGCTGATATGGTTAAAGAAGGAGCCGTAATCTTTGATGTGGGAATCACCAAAGAAGAAGACGGCGTATACGGGGATGTTGATTTTGAAAACGTAATCAAAAAAGCTTCCCTTGTAACTCCTGTGCCGGGCGGAGTAGGTCCCATGACAATTGCTATGCTCATGAAGCATGTGCTCATTTGTGCAGAGAAAAGCCTTTAACTTTTATTTTAAGGCTTTTTCTTTTTTGTTATTTTTTAAGATTTTTTATCCAATATTTTTATATTAGTAACTCTGGACCAATTTCTTTCCTAAAACAAGTAAATTTGTTTTTTATTGCGTTATATCCGGGATTTGACCCCAATTTGTATGGCATGCCATTTCAGGTTATTCTCTTAAATAATTATATATACTTTTTATTCTTCTACAATAATGATTGGCCCTATTGTGATAACTTCGTTTTACACATCAATATTTTTATGTATTATTGAAGCCTACTTTATTATAGTGCTGTTTGCCATCAATAAATAGCCAGAATAAATTGCGACATCCTGGATTGATAATCCTGCTCTAATAAAATATTCGGATGCTAATATGGATTATTTGTAAACTCTAAGCAAATCTACCTGATATAATGATGGTATACTGGTTTCATCGGTAATCTGCCCTATTTCCGTATAATTACATCTAACCCAAAAGAATATAATACCTCTAAATCCCTCAGTTTCCATATCTAAAGTTCAAGGAATCCCAAATTCCTTAAATTCTCAAACTTAACTTAATGCGATCCCCCCTGGTCCCTTTCAATTCCTCTAGTGTCCAGTTTCGCAGCCGGAAAAATTGTTTTTTTCTTGCCTGCAGGAATTATTTAAAGTGGTGGAGTGGAAGGTTTTTCAGGAATATTCGCTTATGGCTGAATAAGCTGTGTTTGCAGTTTCAGTTTTATGAACTGCCGCTGAGAGATTTCATAACTGGAAAAGGCATCTGCGAATCGGCTTCAAATTTCATTATTTAAGAGCACTGTAGAGAGCTGTAACTGCTTATGCATGTTACTGCTTATATTGTCATATTTATCAAGCGTTGTTGCGCTAACTGATTTAATATATAGTCTGGTTGTCAAAAATGGTAGTTAACACTGATATCTGCGGTATAAAAGTAGGAGATCAATATCCTGCACATGTAATGGGTATTATTAACGTGAGCCCTGAGTCTTTTTACAAAGGTTCGGTTTCAAGTACCGAATCTGTACTTGAAACCGCTCAGAAAATGGTTGAGGATGGAGCAACTTTCCTGGACCTGGGTGCGCGGTCAACATGGCTCTTTGCAGAGCATATAAGCAAAAAAGAGGAACTTGACCGTTTAATCCCCGCACTTGAAGCACTGGAAGGTAACGTGGATGCGGTAATTTCCGTTGATACGATGTTTTCTGATATAGCAGAAGAAGCCCTTAAAAGAGGGGCAAATATCATAAATGATGTTTCCGGTTTTACGGCAGACTCCCGCATGATAAAGGTGGTAGCAGACCATGGCTGCCCGGCTGTGGTTATGGCTTCTAATAAAATTCCCGGAGACCCTATAGGGATGGACTCCATTATTGAAGCACTTGATTCCATTATACAGACTGCTGAGGCTGGAGGTATAGCACCTGAAAAACTCATTCTTGACCCTGCATCAGGCAGGTGGATAGAAGATAAGCTCCCTATTTATGATTTTGAAACCCTTGATGATTTCGAACGCCTGAAAATTTTTGAAAAACCTCTGCTTGCAGCTCTTTCAAGGAAGTCCTTCATAGGAGATGTGCTCGGAAAACCTGCAAATGAAAGGCTCTACGGCAGCCTGGCTGCAGCGGCAATTGCTGTTTACAAAGGCGCACACATTATCCGTACACATGATGTACCCGAGACTTCTGACGTTGTTAAGCTTTCAGGAGCCCTGAGAAGCCGCACAAGTGTTGTAAAGGAGGGCAGGTATGAGGTTTCAGTTCTTGAAGTGAAAACCCCTCAGGATGCAGGCATTGCAATGAGGAATATTGGAGCTACAAAAACTGGCTCAGAGGTAATGCAGGAAAAAAGCATCCATCTTGTTTTGAAGATAAAGAACCTTACAACCACAGAAGCTCTGATAATAAAACAGGAGATGCTTGCAAGGGGAGGAGATGCAGCCCTTGCCAGGGATGCAGTTTCCCATGAAACAGAAACCACCGATGTGCTTGTTATGGGCACCCTGTTGCAATTTGGGCGCCTTGCACGGAAACTGGATGGTCAGGCCCGCTCCTTGCCGCTTATTGCAGAGATGATCCGTGAATGTATTTCGAATCGGACTAACCTGGAATACCGATATTTGAGGTAATTATGATTATAACTTCAGCGAAACCCTTTGAAGAAATTCTGGACATGTTAAAAGACGAAGACGATATCTTTATTGTCGGATGCAATGTATGCGCTGCAAAACTGAAGACCGGAGGAGAACCTGAAGTCCTTAATATGTGCAGGAAACTTGAAGAGAGCGGAAAGCACGTGGTAGGCTGGGCTCTCCCTACTGCCTCCTGCAGTATCCGGTCCTTTGAGTCTCTGGTTGAGAAAAACGCTAAAATAAACGAAGCAAGCTGTATTCTTGTTATGGGCTGCGGCAGTGGAGTTTCTGCTGTTGCAAGTGTTGTAGACCTCCCCGTATATGGTTCAAACAACACCCTTTCACTTGGCGGCTCCAGTGGAGGCAAACTGCTTCTTGACCAGTGTGTTATGTGTGGAGACTGTACCATAAGTAAGTATGGCGGGCTCTGTCCGAAGGCTCAGTGCCCTAAAGCTCTTCTCAACGGGCCCTGCGGAGGGGCTGTGAATGGGATGTGTGAAGTTAACAGGGAGAAAAACTGTGTCTGGAGTCTTATTTATGATCGCCTGAAGAAAATCAACAGGCTTGATCTTCTTTATATTACCCATGCTCCCCTGGAGCATGGTGTTAATTAATTTTTACTAATGTTTTTGTGCTTAATGGTAAAACTACAGGTTAATTTCCAAAAACTGCAATTAATCTACATGTCAGGCATTTCTATAATGTAATTAGCAGGCTTGATTTTTAACGTTGCCCGGGTCCCTGAGGAGCATGGCTTTAAATAATTTCATTCCTAATATTCTTATTCAATGCTCTTTAATTTCCGTGAAAAACTGAACTCCAGGAAATTTCTGGTTACTGCTGAGGTTTCTCCTCCCAAAGGGACAAGATTCTCAGATACTCTTGAAGATGCTCGCCAGATAAAAGGTATTGTAGATGCTATAAATGTTACAGATAACCAGTGCTCAATTATGCATATGAGTTCTCTGGCTTTCAGCAAGCTTCTACTCGATGAAGGACATGAGCCTATCATGCAGCTTACCTGCCGGGACAGGAACAGAATAGGGCTTCAGTCTGATCTTCTGGGAGCATATGCACTTGGAATCCGGAACATCTGCCTGATGACCGGGGACTATCCTACCTGTGGTGATCACCCTGGCTCAAAGCCTGTTTATGACCTTGACTCCGTACAGTTGCTGCAACTTGTCCGGAAGCTTGATTCAGGCATTGATTTTGCAGGAAATAAGCTTGATGGAGGCACTTCTTTCTGTGCAGGCGCTGTTTCTGGCATAGATCCTGAAAAACCTCTGCAGCTCATAAAGCTTGAAAAGAAGGTAAGGTGTGGAGCAGATTTTATCCAGACGCAGGCTGTATATGATATAGGCATGTTTGAGGAGTTTACTGAAGCGGTAAACTATCTCGAGGTACCTATAATCGCAGGCTTGATTCCTTTAAAATCCATGGGCATGGCTGAATTTATGAATAAAAACATTTCGGGAATTCATGTGCCTGAAGAAATCATTCTTCGAATGAAAGACGCATCTTCCCCTATGGAAGAAGGCCTTTTGATAGCTTCCGAAACTATTAAGGAACTGACAAAACTATCACGTGGGGTCCATATAATGCCAATCGGATCTCAGAGATATACCCCTAAATTAATTTCCATGGCAGGTATCTCTGAGAAATAAAAGAATGCATAAATTCCCTTTAATGGGTTTCTTCTCTTTTTCTTCCAGTGTTAAAGGGTTTATATCCTGAACACTTTATTCCATTGCATTCATTTTTTAAAAAGAATTTTCTTTGTGCACTTCTTACCTTTTTCTTATAACCTACTTTTAAATACTCACAGGAAATACATTATAATTGACATTAACTGTAATTTGCTGCATCCATTCCGGGTTTTTGTGGGTTTTGAGGTGGTATTTTTTCCGTTTTTTTCTGGAGCCTGGATCTGCTGGTGAAGGGATCTGGATATGTTGCTGGATTTTATGTTATTTTTTCTCCAGAGCCAGGGAACCTGAAAAGGAGGTCACAATGAGGATCATGAGTATCATATCATGTAAAATCTTTGAGGACGAACTTGTTCGTCTTATAGAGCATGATGAAGAGGTGGATGAAGTTCTAATACTAAATACTGGGAGTTCAAAGGACATTGTACGGAAGTTTGGTGAAATTGGCTGTTCCTGCCGGAGATTGACGCTCGAAAATGTCGAGGCACACCGGTGCTTTAAGGATGTGAAGCATGTGGGTGGTGAGGGTCTCATGCTTGTGCTCAACATCCTCGAAGTCGTTGGCGTGAGGAATCGGACTACAAGGTTGAAAATGAATGTATATGATGCGATTCTAAAGATGTCGCTCTTTTCAGATGGCATTCTTTTGTTCTATGGGCTTTGCGGAAATTTGTTCAAAGACCTTGAAGAAGATTTCAAGTACCTTGAATGTCCTCTCGCCTTGCTCAGGGACTCTGAAGGAAACATCGTCGATGACTGCATCTGTGCGGCCTTAGGGGGCAAAAGTGCTTTCACGGAAAAAATAAAGGGTTTCAGGGGTGAAAGGGTTTTCATGCTCACTCCCATGTGGGCTGCCAACTGGGAAAAAATGGTTGTGGCTAATGGGTTTGCCAGAAGCCTTGAAGCTCTGGAAGAGTCAAAGCTGGTATTTCAGGCTGCCAGATATACTAAAGTAGCAAAAATTAATACCGGCTCAAACTACCAGCAGAATTTCGATTCCAGGGTAAGGGAATTTGCAGACTTCTATAATTTTGGAATTACAGAAATCGAAACTAATCCGGTTATCTTCGAAAGGTGTTACAGTAAACTGAAGAATTCTCTTACCGCTCCTGTCTGAATGTAAACCTTTGCTTTCAGGTTCGACTTTGATCTTTTAGCATTTGTTTTTAGTTTCCCAGGTTAATTTTTCTGGGTATATTTTTTATGACCCTTTTTCTCCCTGGGAGTTTTCTGGAGCTTTCGGATACATTTATCAATACCTTCCGGTATTTTACGGTTGATTCTGTCCATATTGATTTTATTTTTTCTAAAATCGAGATCAGTTACAGTTTTCTAAAAGCATCAAGTTTTCTAAAGGCATCAAAATGAGTCCAGAAATCACTTCCATTCAGATGTTCGGGATTAAAACCCCTATCATTAAAGCAGGGGACGACCTCGTTCAGGTCCTCGAAGCTTCGTTACAGGCCGCAGGTATTGTTCCAGTTAATGGGGATATTTTTGTGCTGGCTGAATCTGCTGTTGGTACAGCGGAAAACAGAATTGTCGATCTTGCTGGAATCCGGCCTGGAGAAAGGGCTTTGTCCCTCGGGGAAAAATACGGAATAGACCCAAGGGAAATGGAGCTTGTGCTTCAGGAATGTGACGAGCTCTTTGGTGGCGTTTTTGGAGCAGCACTTACGATCACAAAAGGTGTTCTTTCTCCTAATGCTGGAATAGATGCTTCAAATGCTCCAGAAGGTCATGTGGTCCTGCTCCCTAAAGACCCGAGAAAAAGTTCCGAGAGCATCCGGAAAGGACTTGAGCAGCGTTACTCCTGCAGACTGGGAGTGATTATAGGGGACAGCAGGACCCAGCCTCTGCGTCTCGGCTGTACAGGAATTGCACTCGGGGTTTCTGGTTTTGTGCCTGTGGAGGATGCCCGGGGAACTAACGATATCTATGGAAAACCTCTTCGTATTACATATAAAGCTGTAGCAGACAATCTGGTCTCGGCTGCCGAACTCATTATGGGAGAAGCCGGAGAAACTGTACCCTGCGTACTTATCCGTGGCGCTCCAGTAAAAATGGTTGACGAATCTCCAGAGATGCCGACGATCTCTATGGAAGGGTGCATGTATTTCGGCAACATTATTAAATCTCGAAAAGGAGACCGTGAGAAAGGAAATCAATAAAAAGCTTTCCGTGTCTTCCTTTTCGGAATAAATTTAAATACAGGCTCGCGGGACTTAGATAAGCATTATATATACTCGAAGCTAATATATACAAATCGAGTCCCGACCCTGTATCTGGTAATTCTATCTTTAGACCTCTACATTCAGGATTGGGTTTCGGTAGCTGTGCCGTACGGATGCATATATACGATCCCTTTGTGCGCTGCCGGAGTAGATAAGCTAAGAACTGAAAAAGTCTCAGACGTTTCAAGTATTGCAGGTGATTTTATGAAACCGATGTTATTGGACTTTTCCGCAACATGGTGTGGACCTT
>ENA-UOOK01001950-UOOK01001950.1-fermentation-metagenome-genome-assembly--contig:-NODE-1950-length-26241-cov-5.686283_pt1 | contig 26241 bp, 27 predicted proteins | sample MGYA00245777_ERZ724023 | MGnify/ENA primary metagenome ERZ724023 (study PRJEB28704, sample SAMN03018312) | fermentation metagenome | biome: anthropogenic terrestrial biome; feature: soil; material... | reverse complement strand
GGCTATGCCCATATCTAGTCCAAAGATAAACAAAGGATCTAATATACAATAAACCAACACCGATATCAACACATTGTACATGGCTTTCTTCGGATAGCCCGACGATCGTATCAATCCGTTTAATCCGAAGTATAAATGCGTAATAATATTTCCATAGAGCAAAATCTTCATAAAAGAACGCGCATAGGGAAGGGTAACATCGCTGGCTCCAAAAAACACCAAAATAGGATCTAAAAACACCAATCCGAAAAAGGTAAATAAGAGTCCCGTTATACCGTTTAACAAGACCAGGTTTCCTAAAATCTCTTCGGCGCTGCGATAATCTTTGGCTCCCAAACGCACCGACATGATGGCCGCACCCCCTACCCCTATCAAGGATCCGAAAGCTGCCGCTAAATTCATAAAAGGAAAGGTAATGGCTAAACCGGATATGGCCATCGCTCCTACGCCTTGTCCTATAAATATACTATCGATGATATTGTATAATGAGGTGGCAACCATTGCTATAATGGATGGTATGGAATATTGCCACAACAATTTTCCAATATTATCAAACTCCAAGGCAAGCGGACTTTTCAGATGCGTCATTCGAAATAATTTATCCTTTTAACAAGAATGGCAAAAGTAGCCATTTTTTACTATCGGAAACAATAGCTATAGGCTTTTTCTGAAAATATCCTCTTATGATTAGACCATAAAGTCGCATACAAAAACATAATCTTAACGGATAAATTATAATAATATAAAGGGCGTTTCGTTAATTTAGAACCGAATTCAAGATTTTAATTTTTTAACACATGGACATAAAAGTTATAAACACCTCTCCTCACAGTCTACCCGCCTATGAAACCCCATCTTCGGCCGGCATGGACATCAAAGCCTTTGTCGAAGAAGCTGTAACGATAAAACCCTTGGCAAGGGCTATCATTCCTACAGGTTTATATTTGGAAATACCGCCGGGTTATGAAGCACAAATACGTCCTCGCAGCGGTTTAGCCGCCAAATACGGCATTACCGTATTGAATACTCCCGGAACTATCGACGCCGATTATAGGGGCGAAGTGAAAGTGATACTCATTAACCTTTCTCAAGAAGATTTTTGTGTCAACAACGGTGATAGGATTGCTCAAATGGTAATAGCCAAACATGAAAAAGCGGTCTGGATCAATACCGACAATCTATCTCAATCGCAACGTGGCGAAGGTGGTTTTGGTCATACCGGTAAACAATAAATACGCTGAACGAAAATGAAAATAATTAGCACCCTTTTGATAGGCTGTTTTCTATGTACGTGTTGGAACGTATCGGCACAAAAAGAAAAGAGAAAAGAGAAAAAGAATAAACAAAAAAGCGAAGTTGTCGTTTTAAGTCAAAAAGAACAATATAAAAACACAGCCCAATTCATTGAAGCTGTAAAAGAGCGTTTATTAGGCAATTATGGTGTAGCCGAACAATTATTACAGGAAGTTTTACGAACAGAACCTACCCACGACGCCGCGCATTTTGAATATGCCAACATTCTCATTGCCAAACATCAATTGCAAGATGCCATTGTGCATGTGCAAACTGCCATACAACTCAACGACACCAATATATGGTATAAAATCATGTTGGGCGACATCTATAATATGACAGAAAATTATACCGAATCGGAAAAACTATGGAAAACCATCAGCGAAAAACATCCCGAAAACATAGAATATCTATACAATTACGCCCTTTCCTTGATCTATCAAAACAAACTGAAAGAAGCGGTAAAAATTTACGATAAAATTGAAATTCTTACCGGTATCAACGAAGATATCATTTACGCCAAACAAAACATATGGTTACATTTAAAAAACATAGACCGTGCCGTGAAAGAACTCGAAAAACTCATCGAAGCTTATCCCAAGGAAGCCAAGAACTACTTGCAGATTGCCGATTTGTATAATACGAATAACATGTCCGACAAGGCCATTCCTTATATCGAAAAAGCCAAAACCATCGACCCCACTAATCCTGAAATTCACATTATATTGTACAATTACTACTTGTCGAATAAAAAGAACGAAGAAGCCTTCGAAGAATTAAAACAGGTATTTGCCGCCCCGTCCTTGAAACTCGACGAAAAGGTGAAAATAATCATGCGCTATTTCCCCTTGGTCAACAAAAATCCAGAATATAAAAAAGAAGCTTTTATCTTGTTGGATACTTTGACCAAAACCCATCCGCAAGAAGCCATGACCTGGTCGGTCTATGGAGATTTTCTTTCACAGGATAATCGCTTGGAAGAAGCCGCTGCCGCTTTTGAAAAAGTATTGTCCTTTGATCAATCAAAATATGTAGTCTGGGAGCAATATCTTTCCATATTGGTCGATATCAACCAATGGGATAAAGCCTATACGGAAAGCAAAACGGCTATGGAACTTTTTCCAAATCAAGCACTCCCCTACCTAATACATGGCATGATGGCTACTTATAAAGAAGAATGGGAAACAGCCGTACAAAGTTTAAATGAAGGGAAAAAATATGTTGTGGATAATATAAATATGGCACTTCAGTTTTATTATCATCTGGCCGAAGCCTATTATACGCTTCAAGATTATAAAAAATCCGATGAATATTTCGAGAAATACATCCTTCAAAATGCAAATAATCCGATTGTACTCAACAACTACAGCTATTATCTAAGTCAACGCGGCGAACGTTTGGACTATGCACTCACCTTGTCGGAAAGAGCCAATAAGCTTAGTCCCAACGAAGCCGTCTACGAAGATACCTATGCTTGGATTTTATATAAAAAAGGCGAAGTGGAAAAAGCCAAAGAATGGATGGGAAAAGCCATCAAACACGGCGGCGACACGGACCCTGATATACTCGAACATTACGGCGATATCCTTATGAAATTAGGGGAAAGCAATCAAGCATTGTTGTATTGGAATAAAGCCAAAGAGTTAGGTAAAGACCATCCGCAACTGTTAGAAAAAATCAAAGCAGCCAAACAAGAATAAACGATGTATAGCAGAGGAAAAACAGAATGGTTTGTGCAAGAAGCTTTCCAACAAATGTTGGAAAAATATCACTTGAAAGAAAAATACATCGAACAAAAGATTATCTATTCGTGGAAAACCTTAGTCGGGAATATGATACATAAACATACAAAAAAAATTACCCTGAAAAATAAAATCCTTACCATCACCATCGATTCCCCCATCGTAAAAAATGAATTACGCATGTTGCGCACCGAACTATTGCTTAGAATCAAAGAAAATGTTCCTTTAGTAGACATCGATGAAATCATCATTAAATAAGGACAGCTCGTATTAAATATGTATATATGGACATGGAATTAAACGACAATTACACTTTCGACGACTATCGTGAAGTTTTTCATAAAATATTAGAAGAAAAAAAGTTAAATAAAACTTCTGAAAGATTTAATATTTTAAGAGAAATTTTCGAAATAGAAGGACATTTCGATGCGGATAAACTATTTCAACGACTCAGAAGTAAAAAGTATACAGTGAGTAAAACGACCATCTACAAAACCTTAGATTTACTCGAATCCTTTCAACTCATTGTAAAACACCATTTCGGAGACAAGGTAGCATTATACGAAAAATGTAATACACAGCATCCCCACAATCATATATTTATAGAAAACACGGAAGAAATTATCGAATTTCACTATGATATTCCGGAACAGCTCATTAAAACATTGGAGGATAAATACAAAATCAGTATCAGTCATCACAGTTTGACCCTATTTGGAAAAAAAAAAACGAGAATCAACATAAACTTTCAAGCACCCCTATCACTCATGAATAAAGAAGAACTCATTGCCGCCATTTGTCAGAAAAAAAGTTTTTTATGTGTTGGCTTAGACAGCGATTTAAGCAAAATACCCTCTCATCTCTTAGCAGAGGAAGATCCGATTTTCGCCTTTAACAAAGCCATTATCGATGCTACCCTTCCCTATGCCGTGGCATATAAGCCCAATTTGGCCTTTTACGAAACGCAAGGATGGAAAGGACTGCAAAGCCTCGAAAAAACCGTAAGGTATATTAATTCAAAAAAAGAAAAGGTCTTTCTCATTGCCGACGCCAAACGGGGCGATATCGGCAATACATCCACCCAATACGCCCTCTCTTTCTTCGGACACAGCGATGACAGCTACAACTTCGATGCCGTTACCGTGGCTCCTTATATGGGTGAAGACAGCGTAAGTCCTTTTCTCGCTTTTAAAAACAAATGGGTTGTTTTGTTGGCCTTAACCTCTAACAAAGGAGCTTCCGATTTTCAATTATTAAATTACCGGGGAAAACGTTTGTTTGAACACGTGCTCGAGACTTCCCAAAAGTGGGGCAACGATGGCAATATGATGTATGTGGTTGGTGCTACCCAAGCCGAGATGCTTGAGGTTATCCGTAAGATAGTCCCCCATCACTTTTTACTGATTCCGGGTGTTGGTGCCCAAGGCGGAAGCTTGGAAACCGTAGTGAAATATGGCATGAACAAAGATTGCGGACTGCTGGTGAATGCTTCACGCAGCATTATTTATGCTTCGAAAGATAGAAACTTCGCCGAAAGAGCCGCTCATGAAGCCGCCGCTATCCAAAAAGAAATGGCCTTGTATGTATAATCACTAATTCTATGGCAAAAACAAACGATACCTTAACGATTGACATTCATGGATTATATGCCGATGAAGCCAAAGAAAAGCTTGAAAAGGAAATAGCACGTGCCCCTGCTTATGTTAAAATTATCAGGGTTATTCACGGTTATAATAAAGGTAATATTTTACAAGAAACCGTTCGCAAACGGATACGATCCAAAAGAATAAAGGAAATCTCTCCCTCTTTTTGCAATGAAGGAGAAAGCATAATTTATTTATTTTGAAAATATTACTTTTATCCTATACTTCCTTCCAAACTGACGTTGAGCAATTTTTGAGCTTCAACAGCAAATTCCATCGGAAGACGTTTCAATACATCTTTAGCATAACCATTTACTATCAAACCGATGGCACTTTCGGTTGAAATACCGCGTTGGCGACAATAAAACAATTGATCTTCCGAAATTTTAGAAGTAGAGGCTTCGTGTTCAAGAATAGCCGATTTATTTTTGCATTCAATGAAAGGCCAGGTATGTGCCCCGCATTTATCCCCTAACAATAAAGAGTCGCATTGGGAGTAATTACGGGCTTTTTCGGCTTCTTTGGCTATTCGTACCAAACCACGATAACTGTTTTGGCTGTGTCCGGCCGAAATCCCTTTGGATATAATCGTGCTTTTGGTATTTTTTCCAATATGTATCATCTTCGTACCGGTATCAGCCTGTTGGTAGTTGTTGGTAACTGCCACCGAATAAAATTCACTGACCGAATGATCGCCTTTTAAAATACAGCTGGGATATTTCCACGTGACGGCTGAACCTGTTTCGACCTGTGTCCATGATATTTTGGAGTTATCGCCTTTGCAAATTCCTCTTTTGGTAACGAAATTATAAATACCCCCTTTACCGTTTTTATCGCCCGGGAACCAATTCTGTACAGTCGAATATTTTACTTCGGCATTTTTCATGGCTACAATTTCGACAACGGCAGCATGCAATTGATTTTCGTCACGTTGAGGAGCCGTACATCCTTCCATATAACTCACATACGCATCCTCTTCGGCTACTATCAGCGTGCGTTCAAACTGGCCGGTATTCATGGCGTTGATGCGGAAATAGGTCGACAGTTCAATCGGACACTTCACCCCTTTGGGAATATAACAAAAGGATCCATCGCTGAATACCGCCGAATTCAAGGCCGAAAAATAATTATCACCACAGGGAACCACCGATCCTAAATATTGTTTCACCAATTCGGGATGATTTTGTACGGCATCACCAAACGAACAAAATATAATGCCTTCCTTTTGCAAAGTTTCCTGGAAGGTTGTCTTCACCGACATGGAATCAACCACGGCATCGACGGCAACTCCCGAGAGCCGCTTTTGCTCTTCGAGCGAAATCCCTAAGCGATTAAACATATCCACCAATTCAGGGTCAACCTCGTCCATGCTCTGCAGCTCTTTTTTCTTTTTAGGAACAGCAAAATAAATAATATCTTGATAATCGATAGGAGGATAAGACAAATGCGCCCAGGTTGGCTCTTTCATCGTCAACCACTTCCGATACGCTTTCAATCTAAATTCAAGCAACCATGCAGGTTCGTTCTTGAAAGCGGAAATTCTACGTACGATCTCTTCGTTGATGCCTTTGGGGAAATACTCCGTTTCTATATCGGTATAGAATCCGTATTTATATTCGTTTTCGGTTATTTCCTGAATTATTTTTTTATCTTGAGCCATGAATGTTGAGCTTAAATTTATACAAAATCATCCCCTTTTTTCATTTGAATATCTGTAACAAACTGACGAATTTGTTGTTCGTCTTTCTTTTTACATATCAAAAGTGTATTGTTACTTTCCGAAACGATGTAATCGTCTAATCCTTGAACTACTACCACTTTATTCTTAGGGGTGTTGATGATACAATCCTTGGAATTATACACAAACACATCGGAAGGCGAAGCGATGGCATTGTTGTTCGTATCTTTTTTCAGTTGTTCAAACAAAGCGGTCCAGGTACCTAAATCCGACCACCCGAAATCCGACGACAACACATTCACATTGTCGGCTTTTTCCATTACCCCGTAATCGATTGAAATGGAACGGCAGTGCGAATAAGTGGTATGGATGGCTTCTTCTTCTTGCTCCGTACCGATTTTGTCTTCAATGTGAGCAAATAATTCATGCACATCGGGAAGGTGTAATTCGAAAGCTTGCTCTATCGTTTTCAATTTCCAAGCAAAAATACCGGCATTCCACAAAAAATCGCCACTCTCGATGAATTGTTTGGCTAATTCCAATTCGGGCTTTTCGGTAAAGACTTTTACTTTATAGATTCTGCGGTCAGGCACATAGCGGTTTTTATCATCATATTGTATATAGCCATAACCCGTATCGGGACGGGTAGGTTGTATGCCTAAGGTTAAGAGCCAAGGATTTTTTTCCACACATTTCAATGCTGATTGAATGTGCTCTATAAAAGCAGACTCATTGAATATCACATGATCCGACGGTGATACAACAATGTTTGCATCGGGATTTCTTTTTTTGATACGATAATTCGCATACGCAATACAAGGTGCCGTATTTCTACGCATGGGTTCAAGGATGATTTGTTCGTCGCTATAACCCGGAAGCTGTTCCTTAATCAAAGGATGATATATTTCGTTGGTAACAATATAAATATTCTCTCTGGGACAAATTTGCTCAAAACGAGCAATGGTCATTTGTAACAATGATTTGCCAACTCCCAAAAAATCAATAAACTGTTTGGGATATGAAATCCGACTCAAAGGCCAAAAACGAGCTCCTACTCCTCCGGCCATGATTACACAATAATTATTACTCATATCTTCTTTGTTTTTTTATACAATACTACTAACGTAAATTTTCTCCTTATCATATACAGACCCTATCTTTTTATCCAACGTACAAACGGAAGCTACTTCGTGAAAATAAACAATAGGCTAATCGACCATGGGTTTTACTTTCGCCAAAGGATGATATTTAAACATCCTATTTGTTTTAACCTCTTTACATAGATAATATTTCCTTAGTTTTTGTTGTTTGATAAACAAGCTCCGGTTATATACAAAATGTGTGTCTTGAGGTAAATCGGTCAAAAAAACCAAATCCTGATCTTTTTCACAGGGTTTATTATAAGCTAATAATGTCCTCGTTAATACGATATCCAAAAAATCACTCGAACTAATCCGTGGAATGTGTTTCATCAAAGCAGTTTTTACATCTTCGGGAAACACCTCTTTGTCGATAAACTGCAGCAATAGTTCCGCAAAATACTTTTTCCATATGTCGTTGTGTTGCAAACTCTTTTTATATACCCAGGCATACATATGCGCAAACTCATGTAGGAGTGTAATAAGAAATAAATAGGGATTCAACTCATGATTAATCGTAATGCGATGAGTCTGTTGTAGTGTAGGACGTTGGTAAGTGCCGTGTACTCGCTTTCGAGTACGTGTAATTTCCACCGATACACGATGCGCTATGATGATATCGGCAATAGCATCGAGTGCTTTTTCGGGAATATAAGATGATAATATGTGTTTAATATCCTCTTTTGTTTGTTTCACCGCAGGCATAGGTATTCTGTTTTTCAATTATAAATGAAAATGTCGGACAGTCATTACAGCGATGCCAACGTTTTTTAGGCATCATCGACCGACTGGCACATGAAAGCATAATTAGCGTTAAAGCAACAGCTATCAACAAACAAACACCCTGTTTCTTCCTCTTTTTTAATATCATAATTATTTCTTCTTATTTTATGCAAAGGTACATGAAATTATCCAATTACACATAGACGTATAAAAATTTCATTTTAAATTTTTAGAGGAAAGGTATAAAAAAATTACGCTTCTTTTCATGGCAAAATGAATTCAGGAAATGGATACTACAGAGTCGATCTTATATACGTTCGCTCACAAATAAATTTACCTTCCTAAAGCTTCCTCCGAATACGTCTTGTTTACCCTGAAAAATATTTTTAAATATGTAGTTATATAATATATATATTTGCATATATAATTATATTCATCATATTCATATTATTTAAATTCTATTTTTCTATCTTTCAGCACTTAAACCTCCTATTTAATTTCAACATTTATCAATCCTTAAAAATCACAAATCATGAAGAACGTAAATTATTCCATCAAAGCCTCGGTAGTAATAATACTGTTATTTTCGACCTTTTACGGATGTAAAAAAGACTTGAACTATGGCTATGCATTCTATCAAGGAGCGATACCCAATACCTATTATAGGTTTAATTATAACGGAGAACGGGCCGTTGCCGTGAGTGGTAAACCTTTTTTGGTTGTAAAATATGATCGTGTTAATCATAATGTATATGACATAGAATTAGGTTTTAGCGAAGTTACTCAAAAGATTATTGCCGAAGGAGGAATCTACGAACCTACCTTAGACGCAAGCAGTATTGACTACCAGAAAAAATTCGATTTAAAAAGTCCGGTCGCACTTCTGGTCAATTGGCCCATCACCGCTTGGGGTTTAGGTAGCATACAAAACGGAGTCTTTGACAAAAGTGGCTATACGTTTACTTTTGAGGATGGCAATACCTCGTGGACATTCAGTTATCTACCCGCCGGAAGCATGACCGGTGGAGCGGTTTTACTAGATGATTATTATTACGAAGGGGTGGAAACCGATAAGGAAAATTCCATCAATATGCTTAAACTCTAATCTATATTTTTTCATTTCGAGGTATAACATACAATATATCCGACAATAATACAAATCGGAGGGGATGTGTTGTGTTAGCTTTTTTATATAAACATACCATTTCCTTCCGGATATTTTCGATGGATGGATTTAAAAAATTATTATTTTTCCTCTATAAATTTAGCGATAAATTTTTATCTGTCTGTGTGTAATTAGCCAATTTTATGTACATTTGCATCCGTTAAAATCATTTCTTTTTAGGTATCCTGAGTTTGCTTCATAATATGCTTAGGATTTTAACTAAAACAGTTTCCATTAACTACGTAAAACTACGGCAATAAACAACAGAAAATAAGATATTTATGAATGTAAAAACAATTATTGAAGCCTTACACTTGCTTCCACATCCCGAGGGAGGATATTACAAGGAAACTTATCGTTCAACACATAAGGTACGTACCCGATACAATACCCTACGAAGTGCAGAAACCCTTATTTATTTTCTGCTCGAAAAAGATCAAAAATCTCATTTTCATCGCCTTCAATCCGATGAAACCTGGTTTTTTCATCAAGGCGAAAGCATAGAAATACTGGCTGTTATCGATGGCAAACTGCAAAACTATGTATTAGGAAACAACATTGAAAACAATGAATCCCCACAGATTACCATCCCGGCTCACACCTGGTTTGCCGCTCATCTTACCAAAGAAAAAGATTATGCCTTGGTAAGTTGCTCGGTAGCTCCCGGATTTGAATTTACCGAATTTGAAATAGCCGACAGAGAGGATTTACTGAAAACATTTCCTCATTTAAAAGACACCATCTTACATTTTACACTATAAAAATAACACTCATTTATGGTGTTAACCAAACAAAATACGGGAAGAGATGTTATGTATGTATAGACGTAAATTATAAATCATAAAATTACCATTAATATGAAATTCATACGCAGAGCAAGTGCCCACTGGCAAGGTTCCGGACCTGAAGGCAAAGGATATCTCAACACACAAAGTAAGGTATTGAATCAAACACCATACTCGTTTAAAACACGTTTTCAAGATGAACAAGGGACCAATCCTGAAGAGCTGATTGCAGCGGCTCATGCCGGATGTTTCACCATGCAACTCACCTTCCTATTGGGAGAAGCCGGTTTCACACCCACTGATTTAGAGACAGAAACAAAACTTACGTTTGAAGACGGAAGCATTACCCATATAGAACTAATCCTGAATGGAAAAGTCGATGGTATTGATTTCGATGCATTTCAAGCAACGGCGACGAAAGCCAAAGAAATTTGCCCCATCTCCAAACTCTTAAACACAAAAATTTCTTTAAAAGTAGCTCTTTTATAGCCGGTCGAATTAGAGTAAACTAAAGACTAAAAATTAAACGTATGTATTTGTATGTAAATACATACGTTTTTTTAATCAACACTCCCTTGTGTTAGCATAAAGAGTATGCATAGAAACAACAACAAATAGTAAACTGTCTACACAATTTTTCCAAATAAGCAAGAAATAGCTCAAAAATTGTATTTTTGAGTATTTTTTTACCTGTGTATTTTGAAGTCGGAAATTTTTATCCACTCATCTATCTTTCAAATAGTTTTCGAAAGATATTTCATGGAAAATTCAACACACCCCATAAAATCGAAAAACACATCATAAAAAATTGCCATGATAAGATTATTTAAAACCAAAGCACTTATGTATTTTTTTTTGAGTAATAAATATTTATATTTATTTTTTTTATATGTTTGTAGCGCAATATTTCTCTAATAATAAGTGTAATAATTTAAATTATAATAAGTAATGAAAGAAAATATAGAAATTTTAACGAAAAAATTCGGCAGAAATCGCGAAGCACTTATACCCATTTTGCAAGCGATTGTTGAAAAAAACAGTTATTTATCGGAAGAGGCCATGAACGAAGTCGCCAAGCAACTTGACATATCAGCAGCTCAAGTCTACGGTACGGCTTCCTTTTATTCTTTCTTAGATACGGTTCCCAGAGGAAAGAACATCATTCGCGTCTGCAAATCGATTATTGCCGAAATGAAGGGAAAGAAAGAGATTATCAAAACGCTGGAGAATGTGTTGAAAATAAAAGTAGGCGAAACCACTCCGGACAATATGTTTACTTTGTTAGAAACAAACGACATAGGATGGAGCGATCAGGAACCTTCGATGTTAATCAACGATCAACCCTACACCAACCTCACTTCGGAAAAAGTAATCCGTATTATTAATGAATATCGTAAATAACCAAATACCATAACAAGATGAGTTCACAAAATTTAAAAAAGACAGATATGATTTTCGGTTTGTGCCATACAACCGATGTTGAACACTTGCTTCCCGGCGGTGTATGCAAAACAAACGAAGAAAAATTTGTTGTATTAGAAGAAGTTATCAAAAAAGACCCTCAAGATATCATCGACGACATCATTGAATCGGGTTTAAAAGGACGCGGTGGTGCCGGTTTTCCTACCGGTTTAAAATGGAAGTTTGCTTCCCTCTCGCCCGAAAAAGAAAAATATGTTATTTGCAATGCCGACGAAGGTGAACCCGGTACATTCAAAGACAGAGATATCCTTTTAAAAGTTCCAGCCAAAGTCTTTGCCGGTATGACTATGTGCGGATACTGTATTAACGCAAAAAAAGGATACCTTTATTTAAGAGGTGAATATAAATTTATGCTCCCTGAATTACGCAAAGTATTGGATTCATTCCATGAAGTAATCAAGAAAATAGGATATGATTTTCACATAGATATATTATTAGGCAGCGGTGCCTATGTATGCGGCGAAGAAACGGCTTTGATGGAATCCATGGAAGGACACAGAGGCGAGGCTCGTAATAAACCCCCCTATCCTACCGTCGAAGGGTTTCGCAACAAACCTACTGTCATTAACAATGTGGAAACATTTGTCAATGTAACCATGATACAAAAATTCGGAGTAGCCGAATTCAAAAAATTAGGCACACAAGATTCGAGAGGTTCTAAAGTATTCTCCGTTTCCGGCGATACCCCCAAACCTGGTGTTTACGAACTGGAATTAGGCATGAAGCTTTCCGATTTCGTCGACGAATACGGCGATGGCGACACCAAAGCCGTGCAAGTAGGCGGTGCATCGGGATTCTGCGTTCCACGTAAAAAATTCAACGAAACCATTATCGGATTCGAAGGCATTCCTACCGGAGGTTCCATGATGCTGTTCAACAGTTCTCGCTCCATGTATAACGTACTGACTAACTATTTGGAGTTTTTCGCCGAAGAATCCTGCGGTCAATGCACTCCTTGCCGAGTCGGTTGTCAACAATTAATAAGAGGTATCAGAGCTGTTAAATGTGGACAAAAATCACCCGACTATCTCGATGCTTTGCTGAAATTAACCGCTTCCATGAAGCTTACGGCTAAATGTGGCTTAGGGCAATCGGTAGCCAATTCATTTTCTTCTATCGTTTCAAACTTTACCGAAGAAATGATTTACTAAAAATGAAATCAATAAATTTTAATGTAATTTAAAAATGAAAGAAATGATAAATTTAAAAATAGATGATATAAATGTTAGCGTCGAAGCCGGTACTACCATCTTAGAGGCTGCTAAAAAAGCAAACGTCCGCATTCCTACCCTGTGTTATCACCCCGATTTATGCATCGCCGGCAATTGCCGCATATGTATGGTCGAAGTAGAGGGTTCTTTAACTTTGACGGCTGCTTGTGCCATGCCGGTTTCCGAAAATATGGTCATACATACTAACTCCTTAAAAGTAAGAACAGCCCGCAAACATAACATTGAATTATTGCTTTCCGAACATAATTCGGAATGTACGAAATGTTATAAAAACGGAAACTGTGAATTACAAGATTTGGCCGCCGAATATAAAATCACCAACGAAACCTTCATTGATTTGGTACCTTTCCATAACTATACCATCGACCATTATTCCCCTGCTATTATCAAAGACGACAGCAAATGTATTCGTTGTCAACGTTGTGTAAGAACGTGCGAAGAACTTCAATCCGTTAGTGCATTGGGAGTAGCCTATAAAGGCGAACACATGAAAATTTCCACTTTTATGGAAAAATCCATGTTTGATGTAGTATGTACCAACTGCGGACAATGTGTGAACCGTTGTCCCGTAGGGGCTTTGGTCGAAAAGAATTACATTGATCAGGTATGGGATGCCATTTACGATCCTTCGAAACACGTAGTCCTTCAAACAGCCCCTGCTGTTAGAATTGCGTTAGGTGAAGACCTTGGCTATGATCCGGGCGAAATCGTAACCGGTAAAATGGTGGCTGCCATTAAAAAATTAGGCATTGACTCCGTACTCGACACCGATTTCACCGCCGACTTAACCATTATGGAAGAAGGCACTGAATTATTAACCCGTTTGAAAAAAGCCCTCGTTGATAAAGACAGCTCCGTAGCATTGCCCATGATGACTTCTTGTTCGCCCGGTTGGATAAAATTTATCGAACATCAATTTCCGCAATTACTACCCAACTTATCCACTTGTAAATCACCGCAACAGATGTTCGGTGCCTTGGCAAAAACCTATTATGCACAAAAACGTAATATTGACCCGGCCGATATCGTTTCGGTTTCCGTCATGCCCTGTACAGCCAAGAAATTCGAAGCCGACCGTCCCGAAATGCGCAGTAGCGGCTACAAAGATGTGGACTATGTGTTAACTACCCGCGAACTTGCCGTCATGATTAAACAAGCAGGAATAGATTTCGAATCCCTAAAAGAAGAAAAATACGACAGTATCATGGGACAATCGACCGGTGCAGCCGTTATATTCGGAGCTACAGGAGGTGTAATGGAAGCGGCACTTAGAACTGTATATGAGCTTATAACAGGTCGTGAGCTTCCGTTTGAAAACCTGCATGTAACTCCTATAGTAGGTCTTGATAAAATTAAGGAAGCAACAATAAAAATCGAAAACCCATTGCCCGATTACTCTTTATTTGATGGTGTCGAGGTTAAAATTGCAGTCACAAGCGGACTAAAAAACGCAAAGGTTTTATTGGATCAAATTGTTGCCGGAAAAAGTCCTTATCACTTTATTGAGATTATGGGATGTCCGGGAGGTTGCATTACAGGCGGCGGTCAACCAAGAAGCACAGATCCTGACATAAGAATGAAACGTATGAAAGCCTTGTATAACGAGGATGAGAGCAAAACCCTGCGAAAATCCCACGAAAACCCATATATCATATCCTTCTACAAGGAATTTCTCGGTGAACCTAATGGGCACAATGCACATGAGCTTTTGCATACAACCTATGTTAACAGAGGAAAATACAACGAATATACCGATGAAACCTTTGAGTTGGAAGCTCCTTATAAGAAAAAACAGCAAGCCAAGGAAAAAACATATTCCTTTGCAGCCTCCGGTGACAAAAATGCGACAGCCATTATGCGTGAAGCTCCGGAGCAAATACGCATTTTGAACCTTGAAGCGGAGAACAAAAAACTGAAGAGCGAGCTTGAGGATACATTGGAAACTGTAGATATTTTAAAGCGCGTTATAGCCGACTACACAAAGAAGTGGCAGGGTGAAAACTCTCCGGGTGGATCGAAAAAGAAGTAACAGCACTCCATAACAAAGTTTCTGCAAAAAGAGTGATTCCATGCGTCAACGCATGGGTTAGCTCTTTTTGCAATTTTCCAAAGTTATATACTATGGTTTTTTGCTTTACCTCTAATGCTCTCCATAAATTACCTTTACTAAATCTCTTTAAATTTATAGCCAAAGCCTCTGATTGTTGCTATATAGTAGTGACGTGGCTTTAAAGCCTCTCTTAATGTCTTTATATGTGTGTCAACAGTTCTGTCTGTACCATAGTAATCATAACCCCAAATGTTATCTATAAGCATTTTTCTGGAATATGCTTTTTCCGGGTTCTTCGCAAGAAGTACCAGCAAATCATATTCTTTCGGAGTAAGGATTACAGTTCTTTCGTCAACATAAACATTGTGAGAAAATGTGTCAATTACAAGACCCTCGTACACCAAATTTCTTGCGGGTATTGATTCTCTTCCAATACTGCGCCGAAGGATCACATTCACACGAGCAAGTAATTCCCTCATTGAAAATGGTTTTGTAATATAATCTTCCGCACCGAGTGCATACCCATTTAGCACGGAATCCTCGTCACTATCATCAGACATCAGCATAAATGGAGTTTTTGCCATTTTCCGAAACTGACGGCAAACATTTATTCCGTCTAATTCAGGCAGATTAGTATTCAGAATGGACAATTGATATTCGTAACGTCGAAAATGCTTAATTGCAGTGATGCCATCACAAACCAAATCAACATCATACCCCTCATTTATGAGAAGCTCCTTTACATCGTTTCTTATTCGAGTGTCCCCATCTGCAACCAGAATTCTAACCCTCATAAACCGCACCTCACATAAACATCTTTTAATTGCAGTTTGTAAGTAATTAGGAGTACGCTCAGGAAGTCACTTATAGGAGTATGCTCGGAAAGCTTGTTTATGACTAAAAACTATGCTGTAATCCACGTTTCATTCATATTACTTATTTCCAGATTTTTAAGTCTCAGATTTTTATTATTTTTAAATATCAGAGCACTTAAAACCCCTTCACTACAACTCTATTTTACCACTAACATTATTTTGTGTAACCATATTTAGATTTAAAAATTTAAACTCCATCACTTTAGCTCTTTACCTTGAAATAGCGTGTTTGCAGACATGCATAATCTAAATTATAAAAAAATGACGAAATGCAGGATTTCCAAACCTCTTGACATGTAGAGATAAAAATAATAGAATCTTCTTAATTATAGCAAGGCTAAGATGTCCCATGCCTCTATAGGTGGAGGGTACCTATTTGACACAACAGGTCATGAGGCAGAATCTTCCGCCTCGTTGAAATGGTGTGTTGAAATTGCTTAGCAATTTCTTCCGTTATTATAACGAGGTTACACGATGAACCCTATCCTTATAGTAGCGGGCACCGATTTCCCAAATCGATCCCTTGTAGAGGTGTGGACATTTTGGAATTTTGTTATGACATAAGAGATAAATATTGGAGGGATTTTATGAAAAAATTTTTATCTGTTCTTTTAGTCTGTCTTTTAGCTTCAACATTGTTCGCTGCATGTAATAAAACTGATTCAAACGAGATCAGAATTGGTATTAATTACGAGTTATCAGGCGGAAGTGCTACTTATGGTCAGGGTTCTGTAGAAGGCATTGAGCTCGCTATCGAAGAAATTAACGCTGCCGGCGGAATAAACGGAAAACTGATTAAACCCTACAAAGTTGACAATAGTTCAAACATCGCTGAGGCTACTACCCTTGCTACAAAACTGATAACACAGGATAAAGTAATTGCTATTTTAGGTCCTGCAACATCCGGTTGCTTCCAAGCACAAATACCTGTTGCAAACAAGAATAAAATACCTGTTGCTTCAGGCTCTACTACTGCCGATGGTGTTACTGTTGCTGCAAATGGTAAAGTCCAGGAATATGCTTTCCGTATTTGTTTTAGCGATTCTTTTCAGGGTAGAGTTATGGCGAACTTTGCGGCTGAGACTCTTTCAGCTAAAAACGCTGTAATAATCATGGACAGCTCAAGTGATTATGGTAAAGGTCTTGCTGAAAACTTCAAAGAAACCTTTACCGCAACAGGAGGCACAATCATAGCTGAAGAAGCTTATGTTAAAGATGATACCGATTTTAATGCTATCCTTACCAAAGTCAAAGGGCTAAGCTTTGATGTTATATATATTCCCGGTTATTATAACGAAGCCGGCCTTATTATAAAACAAGCCCGCAACTTAGGTATTGATACACCTATATTAGGAGCCGACGGTTTTGACTCGCCTGTATTGGTTGAGCTTGCCGGTGAGAATGCACTTAATGATATCTATTTTACTAACCACTATTCCTCTTTGGATAAGGATCCTTTGGTAATTTCTTTCATTGAATCATTTAGCAAAAAATACGGCAAGGATCCAGATGCCTTTAATGCTTTGGGTTATGACCTTGCTAAATTCGTAGCCGACGCCGTAGGGAGAGCCGAGAAGCTTAACGGTGAATCAGTTAAGAATGCACTTGAGGCTACTGAAGCTTTTGCAGGTGTTACCGGTACATTAAGTGTTGATGAAATGCACAATCCTATAAAATCAATTGTTGTTATTAAGATGGAAAATGGTAAGCAAGTGTCAAGTACAAAGGTTAACCCGTAATTTAGTACAGTTTGCTTGGCTTTATCAACGAAAGATTGAAGGATTTCGCTTGGAAAGTTGGATACGCAGATATATCCGATTCCTTTTTGCGCAATAAGTCTTTAGCTGTTGATAAGTATATAAATTGTTACATACTCTTGTAATTTCAATTTGGATGCTCACGCTATCATCAAGATTACTTAAAATGAAAATACAAGTTTTAAATGTTACATATAGCAAGCTTAGTTCAAAAATGGAGAACAGTAGACGGGGGCTGAAAAAGCCCCTATCTGTGTTTTGTGACTGAAAGAAGGTTCAAAATTGGAACAATTTTTGCAACAAATCATTAATGGTATTTCACTGGGTAGTATATATGCTTTGATTGCTCTTGGTTATACAATGGTTTATGGTATCATCAAGCTTATTAACTTTGCCCATTGTGATGTTTATATGCTTGGAGCTTATGTAGGGTATCTCTGCATGACAAGCTTTCATCTTGGGTTTCTCCCCTCCATGCTCATAGCTATGGTATTTTGCATTGTTGTTGGTATTACAATAGAAAAGATTGCATACCGCCCGCTACGAAATGCAACACGAATTGCCGTTTTAATAACAGCGATCGGTGTTTCCCTGTTTATTGAATATGGAACCATGTTCTTTGTAAAAGCTGATATTCGCTCCTATCCACCGTTAACAGGTTTTATGACGCAAACCTTTAAGCTTGGTGACATTAATATTACCATGCAGCAGGTTATTATTTTCGTAGTAACAATTCTTCTTATGGTTTTATTACAGTTTGTAGTTAAAAGAACCAAAATCGGTAAAGCAATGAGAGCAGTTTCTTTAGATCGTGATGCTGCCGAACTTATGGGAATTAGCGTAGATACCACTATTTCATTTACCTTTGCTTTAGGATCTGCCTTGGCAGGTGCTGCAGGTGTTTTAGTTGGAATTTACTATAATTCTATAAACCCTCTTATGGGGGTTCTACCCGGATTGAAAGCATTTGTTGCTGCGGTATTCGGTGGAATCGGAATAATCCCGGGGGCTATGATAGGTGGCTACTTTATCGGCACTGTTGAAGTAATGGTTGCCGGATATGGAAATTCTATGTTTAAGGATGCGGTTGTTTTTGCAATTCTTATTCTGATTCTTATAGTAAAACCGTCAGGTCTGCTGGGCAAAGAGACAAGAGAGAAGGTGTAGCGTAATGAAAAACGAAATTAAAATGAACAGAATTAAAAAACTTGTTGCGCTGCTGCTTGCTTTTGGAGTTGTGCAGTTGCTGGTTTCTGTAGGAATACTAAACGATTATATAATGGCGACGGTATCGACTATAGGTATAAATATTATACTTGCTGTCAGTTTGAATTTAATTACCGGCTTTACCGGTCAATTCTCATTGGGTCATGCCGGTTTTATGTCAATCGGAGCATATACCTGCGCAATAATAACTCTTAGAAACCCTACCACATCAGGTTTTGTTGCAGGTGTTTTTGCCGGTGCGTTAATGGCTGCTCTTGTTGGCTTTGTTGTAGGTCTTCCGACTCTACGCTTGAGAGGCGACTACCTTGCTATTGCAACTCTCGGTATGGCAGAAATAATTCGTATAGTTTTTTTAAACCTTGACATTACAAACGGTGCAGCAGGACTAAGCAATATTCCTGAATTTACTAACTGGATGTGGCTTTTTATTTTTACATCGGGAACTGTTTTAATTGTTACAAACTTTATTAATTCTTCCCACGGCAGGGCATGCATATCCATCCGAGAGGATGAAATAGCGGCAGACGCTATGGGAATTAACAGTACCAGGTACAAGGTAACAGCCTTTGTAATAGGTGCTTTTTTTGCAGGAATCGCCGGAGCCTTATATGCTTCTCGTTTCTATGTTCTAAAGCCCGATGCATTTGGTTTCCTAAAATCAATTGATATACTGGTTATTGTTGTTTTAGGCGGTTTGGGAAGCATTTCAGGCTCAATTATAGCCGCAATACTTTTAGCAATTATTACTTCATACCTGCAATCCTTCCCTGAAATCCGGATGGTAATTTATTCAGTAACATTAATAGTAATCATGCTTTTCCGTCCACAAGGGCTTATGGGCTCAGAGGAACTTTCCAAATCAATGTTTAAGAAATGGGGCAGGCTTTTAAACCGCAAGGATGGAGGTGTTGCTTAATGTCTATTCTAAAAGTTAGCAAGCTAACAAAATCTTTTGGCGGGCTTACAGCTGTTTCAAATGTAAACATTGATATAAAAAGCGGTGAGCTTGTTGGTTTAATAGGTCCTAATGGTGCAGGTAAAACTACTGTTTTCAATTTGCTTACGGGGATATATGCACCCGATTCGGGTAATATTGTTCTAACAAAAGGTGATAACGAGATTTCACTTCAAGGTCTAAAGCCTTATGCAATCTGCAAATCCGGTTTGGCAAGAACATTTCAAAATATAAGGCTCTTTAAGGAACTGAGTGTACTTGATAATGTGCGTATATCAATGCATAAAAACGTGCAATATAGCCTGTTATCCGGTATGCTTCATTTGAAATCCTATACCCAGGAAGAAAAAAGACTTTTTGATCAAAGTGTTGAGCTCCTAAAAATTTTTAAGCTTGATCATAAAATGAACGAGCAGGCAAAAAATCTTCCATATGGTGAACAGCGTCATTTGGAGATTATCAGGGCTCTTGCTACAGATCCGGTTTTATTGCTATTGGATGAACCTGCAGCAGGTATGAATCCGGCTGAAACAGCTCAATTAACTGAAACAATAGCTTGGATCAGAAAGAATTTTAACTTGACGATTCTTCTGATTGAGCATGATATGGCTCTGGTTATGAAAATTTGTGAACGCATATATGTGTTGGATTATGGTATGGTCATAGCTAATGGCACTCCTTCCGAAATCAAGGCAAATAAACGTGTCATTGAAGCCTATCTGGGGGAGGATGTTGAGAATGCTTGAAATTAAGAATTTAAACGTACATTTTGGTGTTATACATGCTTTAAAAGGAATTTCACTAACAATCAATACTGGTGAAATAGTAACTCTTATCGGTGCAAATGGAGCAGGTAAAACCACTACCCTCCGAACTGTTTCCGGCTTGAAAAAACCTACAGATGGTGAGATTTTGCTTGAGGGTAAGGATATAACCGCCACCTCTGCTCAAGACAGAGTAAAAATGGGTATATCTCAAGTTCCGGAAGGTCGGCGTATTTTCAGTGCTATGACTGTTCTTGAAAATCTTGAATTAGGTGCATACCTGCGTAAAGATAAATCCAATATATTAAAGGATCTTAAAATGTTATATGAGCGATTCCCTATTCTTGCAAATCGCAAAAAACAAATTGCAGGAACCTTATCCGGAGGTGAGCAGCAGATGCTCTCAATCGGACGTGCCTTAATGAGCCGTCCACGGATATTGTGCCTTGACGAACCGTCAATGGGCTTGGCTCCGTTGCTGGTTCAGGAAATTTTTGATATAATAAAAGAAATCAACAAAAGTGGCACCACCGTTTTGTTGATTGAGCAAAATGCCAGCATGGCACTTCAGATCGCAAACAGGGCGTATGTTATGGAAACAGGTACCATTACTCTTTCAGGTACAGGAGCCGAACTTATGCAAAGTGATGAAATTAAAAAAGCATATTTGGGAGGTTAGATGTATGTTTGTAAAAAACAAAATGACTACAAATCCTTTTACTATATCTCCGGATCAGAGCATTCCTGACGCTCACGAAATAATGGCACAAAATTCAGTCAGACGTCTTCCCGTTGTGAAAGATGGCAAGCTCGTCGGAGTCGTTTCCAAAGATGATATTAACCGCTCCTCACCATCAATGGCCACCAGCCTAAGTATAAATGAGATTACCTATTTATTGGCTAAAACAAAAATAAGCAAGGTCATGACAAAAAACCCTATAACAATATCACCGGATGCTCTTTTAGAGGAAGCTGCAATACTAATGAGAAATAACGGGGTCAGTTTTCTTCCTGTGGTACAGAATAATAAGCTTGTTGGCATCATAACCGAAAGTGATATATTTGAATCCTTTATTGAGCTTCTTGGATTCCGTGAAAAAGGCACCCGGCTCACTGTTGAGGTTGATGATGAGCCTGGTATAATGTCGCACCTTACAGGCATTGTTGGGGTTTACGGTGCTAATATTACTCACGTTGCTGTTTACCGGGGAACTAACGGGAAAAGTGCAGTAGTAATCGGTATCAATTCCATGAACACTGCCAATATTGAAAAATCCATTGAGGAGCATGGTTACAAGATAATATATAAGCTTCAGAATAAATAATGCAAAATTCTTTACTCCCTCCTCGTTGAAATGGTGTGTTGAAACGTTATTTTGTTTCGCAAAAAACGGGTCTAAGCAATTTCTTCCGTTATTTTAAAACAAAAGGGCGGGTGCTATATAATTCACCGCCCTTTATTGAATTATGTAGAACCCTCTCGAAAAGTCATACACGCATCTTTCTGCACTTTTTTGCATATCTACTCTATGGTAAAACGCAGGGGGTGTCCACCGTTTTTTTGCAGTTTTTATGCAAAAAGCGAATCAAAGCAAAACGAGTATATTTTCCAACGAGGCTTCGGTGCTAATTTTGTTTTTATGAGTTTATTCTAGTCTAAATTATTCTAGTATGGTATGGTATGGTATGGTATGGTATGGTATGGTATGGTATTACCAATCGAACCATTTAACTATGCATTCATTTAACTACGTATCCATTTAACTATTTATTTGTTTTTCTGTTTAACTGATCTATTGCTTCGCCACAACTCATTTTCGACAAATCAGCCATTGCCAGATCTGCTCTATTATCTGATTGAGCATATCCAACCGCAAGAACCTTCATCCCTGCGGAAATACCCGCTTCAAGACCTGATACGGCATCTTCAACAACCAGGCAATTACCAGGCTTTTTGTTTAATTTTTCTGCGGCAAGCAAAAATATTTCAGGATCGGGTTTGCTTTTGGTTACATCACCACCACCAACTACCGCATCAAAATAGTCTGATAATTCTATCTTACTTAAAATATAGTTAGTATTTTTGCTGGATGAGCCTATCGCAATAGGAATTTTTCTCTGCTTAAGACAGTTAAGCCACTCCATAACCCCGGTAAGAACATCCTCTGCAGACAATCCGTCTAAGGATTCTCTGTAATAGTTATTTTTTCTGTCTGTAAGCTCGGCTTTCTCATCTATTGTATAAACGCGGGTTGCCTTTTCCATAATAATTTCAAGGCAACCCATACGACCTACTCCCCTTAGTCTTTCGTTTATTTTTCTGTCAAAAAATATCCCCTCATCGTCGGCTAATCTTTTCCAAGCGCGATAATGATTCTCATCTGTCGACACAATTACGCCATCTAAATCAAAAATTACTGCTTCAATCAACTTACGCACCTTTTCCCTTATGTTTTTGGGTTATTTCTCCCCTTCCATCCTAAGACCCTGCATAAAGTATTTATTCAATACTATATACATAATCAAAATAGGAATCATGGAAACCACGCTGAAGGTAAGTGTTTCATTCCACATAGTAAACCCGGACGACTGGCTCTGAGTTGCCTGAATCCCCAGTGGAAGTGTGAATTTATTTACATCCTTTAAGTAAAGCATTGCTTTTGTAAAGTCGTTCCAGAATCCCAGGAATATAAAAGTAGCTTGCGTTGCTATAATTGACCGGGAAAGAGGTAGCGCAATCCTAAAAAAACAACCGGCTCTGGATACACCGTCAATTCTGGCAGCTTCCTCAACCTGCTTTGAGAAGCTCATAAAATACTGTCGCATTAAGAAAATATATGTTACGTTAATTGCGCTTGGAATGATTATTGCACTAAAGGTGTTCATAAACCCGAGAGCTTTAATAATAAGATAATTCGGTATCATTAGCACTTGACCCGGAATGGTCAGCGTTGCTATAAGAAGACTAAAAAAAGCCTTGCTCCCTTTGAACTCAATTTGTGCAAGGGCGTAACCTGCCATACTGTTAAGTATTATATTAAGAAGGGTTCCCGTTACCGCTATAAAAACTGAGTTGAAAAACCATTTTGTATACTTAGCGGTTCCGGTAAAAAGATTAATGTAATTATCAAAAGTAAAGTTCTTTGGAATTATTGACGCACCACCGCCTGTTATCTCCTTAAAGGTTTTGAAAGATGCTGAAACTGCCCATAAAAACGGGTACAGCGTTATCAGAGCATATATAATAAGTATTGTATATAAAATCGGCTTTGCGTATTTTCTTTGCTTTTTCATGCCTCTCCCCTCCCTACGAATAAAGCTTCTCTGATTTATTTAGTTTATTAGCAGCCAGGCTTGCAATTATAATTACAACGGCAAGTATAATGGCAACTGCAGAGGCAAGCCCCATATCATTCAATAAGCTGAATGCATATTGATATACCATCAACGCTACTGTTAAGGTTGAATTTTGAGGTCCTCCTGCTCCGTTTGAGAAAATATAAGCTTGATCAAACATTTGGAAAGTTCCAATAATACCGGTTATAAAAACAAAGGAGGTTATTGGCTTCATATGTGGAACTGTAATATTCATAAATCGTTTAAAAGGACTGGCACCGTCAACTTCAGCAGCTTCATACAGACTCATAGGAACATCCTGAAGCGCAGAGAGGTATATTGTCATATAGTATGGTATAGTTGACCATATATTCATTATCATAATTATCTTTAATGTAACCTTAGGTTCATTTAACCAGTTTGTAGCCTCCTTGACAAATCCCAATGCCATCCCAATGGTATTAAAAGGACCACTGATACTGAAAATAAACATAAAAATCATAGTCAGTGCAGTAGATGAAGTTAAAGTGGGTAGAAAGTACACAAGCCTGAATCCTTTTTGCCCTCTTATTTTACTATTTAATACAGCAGCCAGTATTAAAGCCAAAACCGTTTGTGTCGGTGCCACAACAGCAACAAATTTGGTTGTATTGCTAAAAGCCTTAAAAATTCTGTCCTCAGTAAAGATACGTCTATAGTTGTCAAGACCGTTAAAGTCAAAGGTCCATTTAAAAAGATTCACTTGGTTAAATGACATATATATAGCTACAAATATAGATATATATACAAAAATACTTAGTATTATTATCGCAGGACCTATAAAAGTGTAAGCCTGAATATGATCAGAAACCATATTCCTATTCATTTTTTTCTTCATTTTCATTAGGTCACCTCTTTCTATATTTCAACTTCTATACGCATAACCTATGTTGAAATACAGTATAATTAAAACAAGATGCAGTGGACTACACTTGCCCACTGCATCTGCCCTTTCGGGCAATATAGCTTTATCTTGCTATCTGTTTATTTGCTTCTTCCTCTGCCTTCTTCATGACTTCTTCAAGGGTCATTTCCCCCTTAACAGCTGAATTGAAATAGTTTTGGAATTCCCTGTTAATAATGCTCAAAGAATCGCCCTTCTGCCATGATTTTGCGTAATTTGCACCGGCTATATGAGGAGCCAGGAAAGGATCCTTATCAACACCCATGCTTGCAGCTACATCCGCGCGTGACGGAAGAACGCCTGCACCTGAGCACCAGGTTTTCATGCCCTTTGGTCCTGTTGCAAATTTAACAAATTCCAATGCTGCCTTAGGTTCTTTTGTATCTTTTCCGATAGCATAGCCAACTGTGAACACCATTGTTGTTTTCTTTCCTTTATATGTGGGCACTTCGACTATACCAAAATCAACATCCGAAAACTCCTGCTTGAGGGTTCCGTATACCCAGTTTCCTTCAATCATTAGTGCAGTACGTTCGTTACCAAAAGCTTCACCATTCCAGCCCATACCGAGATCACCAGGAGTTAAAATTCTCTTTGCAGCCGCTGCATCAAACACAGTCTTCAAATTATTGATTACAGCCGGTGAGCCAAGATTGGACATATTTCCGTCTTTTACAATCTCGGTTCCGTCAATCTCCAAAAGATCAAGTAAGCGAGCCAGATCCTGATTGTATGTTAAGACAGCAACACCTTCCGGAAGTTTTTTCTTAATTTTGTTAAAGAAATCTTCTCCATAAAGCTCTTCTTGTGTAGCCGGGATTTCATTTTCACTAACCCACTTTTTGTTGTAGTAGAGAGCAAGTGTGGAAAAGTCCTTAGAAACAGCATACAGTTTTCCATCTTTCTCAAAAGGTATAGTTAATGAATCGTAGAATTTGTCTGCTTCTACAGCCGCCCGATCGATTTCAGAAAGAACGCCCTGGTCAATGTAGAATGGAGCCATATTTGCGTCTACATAGAATACATCCGGAGCTGAGCCTGCTATCAGGTCTGCTTTAAGCTGTGTGTCGTAATCGGTGTAAACTTTTTCTTCAGCAATTATACCGGTCTCAGCGGTGAACTCTTCCAGCATTTTTGCAAAAGCTGTTGTTTCAGCATCGTTTCCACCCCAGCGAGCTACAACAACCTTTTTGCCTTTCAGGTTATTCGTATCATCAGCAGTTTTTGTCGTCGGTGCTGTTGTCGTTACTCCAGTCGGTTCGTTACTTTGATCACAAGCTGTGAACATGGTTAAAACTAGTGCTAAAATAAGTAATAGAATAGATAGTTTTTTCATAACAATTCCTCCAATAATAATATTTATTTCAACCAACACCATCAGCGATGGCTAAAACCAAAGTGAACTCGTTCAGCAAAGCTGAACATCGGGGCTTCAGATGGAGACTCTACTCC
>ENA-UOOK01001949-UOOK01001949.1-fermentation-metagenome-genome-assembly--contig:-NODE-1949-length-26242-cov-8.809486_pt1 | contig 26242 bp, 20 predicted proteins | sample MGYA00245777_ERZ724023 | MGnify/ENA primary metagenome ERZ724023 (study PRJEB28704, sample SAMN03018312) | fermentation metagenome | biome: anthropogenic terrestrial biome; feature: soil; material... | reverse complement strand
TTCCATACCAATCTGCTTTATACTGCAATTTCGTTACAAAACTATTCCATGATGCCACAAGCTTCGTGCTGGGGGATTACTCTATCCCCTCCAAAACCTAAGGGACTATTAAAGGAAATATCCTTTTCGAGAGAGAAATGCCCAGTTGAGAATGCAACTGCCTATATCCAGCTTGAAGATGTCAGCCTTGCAGACGCCCCTTCAACTGTAATTGCCGAAACTTCAATTGATCCCTGAAGTTTGGTCTGAGATTGTGTTCCTGTTTAACCTTCAGTTATTCTCTGGTTCTTCGCTTACTCTCTGGTTACTATCCTATTTTCTGTAAAACAACATTTCTCTTTTTCAGAAAAGAAATTCTATTTACTTGCCGGTTGGGCTTTTTTTCAGCAATAATCAAAGTTTATTCGGCAGTAATCAAAGTTTATATATGTATGTAATACAATTACTCTTTAACTTTTAAACATTAGCAAATTCTACCAAATCTGGGGAAATTAAATAAGGCATTTAACTTACCGGCTGGTAAGTTTTTTAAATTTGGGGAAAACGACAGGGTACTTAATTTAATTGCCTAATTGGGTCTGCCAAAAATACTTTTTGATTTAGCTCTGGTGCCTTAAGGAATTTATGGCCTTTACATGGACTAACTGAAGTTTTTCTATGAGATAATAGTCCAGGCTTTGGAAAAGCAGTCCGTTTACCAGAGGTATCTGTATTTTGTCAGGTCTCCTTGTATATTGGTTGAGGGGTCATGCAAATGAAACGTATACTTGTGGTTGAGGATAGTACTGTAATTATGGAACTTATCAGATTCCTTCTTACTACTTTTGGATATGAAAGTAAAGAGGCCAGGGATGGGTTTGAGGCTCTCAAAATTGTTAAAGAAAATAGGTTCGATCTAATACTTCTTGACATACAGCTGCCAGGATTTGACGGGCTTGACGTCCTTAAAGAAATCAAAAAACTCCCTGAAGTCAATAGAACGCCTGTAATAGCTCTTACAGCTCATGCCATGGAGGGCGATGAGGACCGGTTCTTAAAAGCAGGGTGCAGTGGATATATTTCAAAGCCTATCGACATTGGCAGGTTCCAATCAGTGTTAGATTCATTCATGGGCGGACAGCAGGTGTTGTGAGGGATTTAACAGATTCTGGTTCTTTAAGGGGATGAGTGGATGGAAAATATTCAAAAATCACCGTTCACAAAAAAATCTAATGAACTGGTTGTTATTCTGGTTCTGGGATTTATATTTACACTGGTAGCTTCTAACTATAACCTTTTTGAATCAATTATATTATTTGTTGAAACTTACAATATTGAGAGCCTGGGACTCCTGCTCATTCTTTCGATATATGCCTCTTTTGGAATGGGAATCTTTTCTCTCAGGAGGTGGATGGAGCTCGAAAATTCCCTGGTGCTTTATAGAGAAGCAGAAGACGATCTCAATGAAAAAGACAGGATATATAGGGCTCTCTTTGAACAGTCCAAAGATGCTGTTATTATTTCAAATGGAAAAAAGGTCCTGGATATCAATAGAAAAGGCTGCGAAATTTTTGGTTTTGGACAGAAACGTCCGTTTAATATCTCTCTAATGTCTTTTATTCCAGGGGAGTACCTTCCTGACCTTCAGCAGGCACTTAAGGAAACTTTCAAACAGGATTCTTCTCATTTTTATATGAATCTTCAGAAACCCGAAGGAGAAGTTGTTGATATTGAAGTTAGCCTGTCGCTTATTGACAGAAAAAATAATGTTGTTCAGATAGTAGCCCAGGATATTACCTCTCGTAAAAATATAGAAAGACGTGAGCAGGAGAACCAGGAAAGACTCAAAACCATTCTTGACAATACACTTTGCGGCATCCTGTTGATCGAAGCCTCTTCCAGGAAAATTGTTGATGCAAATCCGGTAGCATTGAAAACTACGGGCTATTCCGATAAGGAACTTATAGGGATGACCTGCCAGCAGTTAATCTGCCAGCCAGGGGAAGAAAAATGTAATACCCTTCTTCTGGACCAGGCTGGAGACCTCTCTGAAAGTATACTTTTTAAAGCCACTGGAGAGTCTTTACCGATCCTTAGAAGTGTTGTGCCCGTCTCAATAGGAGGAACAGGTTATTTTGTTGAAAGCTTCATAGATCTCTCAGACCGCAAACAAGCTGAGGAAGAACTCCTGCAGGCAAAGCTTGCAGCTGAAGGGGCAAACCGCGCAATGAGTGAATTCCTTGCGACCATGAGCCATGAACTGCGTACTCCCCTTACTGCCATAATCGGCTTTTCTGATCTCATGCTTGGTGGGACAACAGGAGAGTTTGATGAACTAAACAAAAAGTTTCTTGGGAATATCTCAAGTAGTGGAAAACATCTCCTTTCGCTCATAAACAGTATTCTGGACCTCTCCAGGATAGAAGCCGGGGAAATGGATCTTCAACTTGATTATTTCTCTCTTCATGATGTTTTTACTGATACAAAAAATATAATCTCCCCTCTTGCCCTGAAAAAAAACATCTCAATGAACTTTAATGCGGAACCAGGCTTCTTTATTTATGCTGACAGGACACGTTTCAAGCAAATTATGTACAATCTTGTGAGCAACGCAGTAAAGTTCACTCCAGCAGGCGGTTCTGTTGAAGTGCTGGGGTCAGTATCCGAAAAAGGAGCCAGAGTTACTGTATCCGACACAGGCATAGGAATTTCTAAGGATGAGATAAAAAAACTTTTCAAGCCCTTTAAACAGATCGATTCTGCCCTTAACCGCAAATACGAAGGTACCGGTCTTGGTCTATTTCTCTCCAGGAAATTCATTGAGATGCACGGAGGCAAAATCTGGGTTGAGAGCGAACCAGGAAAAGGTTCAACCTTCATTTTTGAAGTGCCTGTAAAGACCCTGAAAACCGGGGAAAAAATGAGAATACCTGAAACATGCGAGAAAAATGAGGTAAATGTTCTCAAAACTTCTTATATAACAGGGGAAACAACTGAAACAGAAGACCGGGCAGAAAACCTGGAAGAAGAAAGTCTTCCTTTCATTTTCGAGCCCGAAGGCTCGGACGGTTCCGAACCTCTTGTGATGGTTGTTGAGGACGATAAGTTATCAAGGGAGCTCCTTATCTTCACATTAACAGAAGCTGGCTACAGAGTAGCTCAGGCCGCTACCGGGAAAGAAGCCCTTTTTCTTGCCCAGAAGTTAAAGCCTTTTGTAATTACTCTGGATCTTATGCTCCCTGAAATGAGCGGGTGGGACGTGCTTAATAACCTGAAAAAAGACAGTGAGACTTCCGGTATTCCAGTACTTATCCTCTCAATAAATGACCGAAGTGACTGCAACATGCTCTGGGGTGCATTTGACCATCTTGTAAAACCGGTTGAAAGGTCAATTCTGCTTTCAACTCTGGAACGTTTGAAAGAGAAAACGAAATCTCCAAAGATTATGATTGCAGATGACCAGGAATCTATGTTAGAACTTATTTCTTCTATGATTGAATGTGAAGGTTATGTTATCAGCCGGGCACACGGAGGAAAAGAGGCAATTGATAGGGCGTTATCAGAATTTCCTGATGCTATAATTCTTGATTTGAACATGCCTGGTGTTTCGGGATTTGAAGTTATAAGGGCTCTCAAGAACAAACCTGAAACCGTGGATATCCCTATAATTGTATGTACTTCAAAAGACCTTAGTATGCAGGAGATGAAAATGTTAAACAGCAACGTTTCATTTGTCATGCAAAAAGAGGATTTGAATAAACAAAAGCTTCTTGGGTTAATCAAGAGCCTCGAGCCAAAACTAAAAGTCCTGAAACCAGATTGAGTCCTGAAACCAGATTGGAGGTAAAATTTCCGGGTTTACATATCCGAAAAGGCTTTTAATGTTCTCCTTGCGTTTTCGAGCATATTGTGGTTGTTATTGAAGTAAATATAGATTTTTTCACGCCCGAATTCATTAATTTTCCTTACGGTTTCTTCTATTTCTTCCTGAGAATAATTATAGTTATACCAGTTTTCTTTTCCGTGCATTCTCATATATACGATTTTTCCTGGAAATATGCGGTTAATGTAATCCGGGGAGTCTACAGATACCAGGATAACCTCCTTCAGGAACTCGGCACAAAGCTCATCATTCCCGAGCAACTCCGCATTCCTTATTTCCAGAGCAAACCTTTCTCCAAGCCCTGTTTCTTCTGCAAAATTGAGGGCTCTTTCAATGTCATTGAACTTTGGCGGCGCCTGAAAAAGGTAGAAATCAATAAGGTGATCCAGGGGTTCGAATAGTCCCCTAAATCTTTCCCAAATTTCAAGAGCACTCTCACTAAACTGGCGCCAGTGGGTTATGGACCTGTGGACTTTTACGCTCCACCTGAGACCTGCACCTTTTGTGCTCCAGCTTTTTATGTTATTGGGAAAAGGAAACCTGTAAAAACTTGAATTGAGCTCTATAGAATTCAGGCCTGAGTTTTCTACAAACCAATCAAGGTTTTTCTTTTTATTCCACTCATAATACCAGCCGCTTGTACCCACAAAAGCATCCATATAATCCCCTTACAGGTATCGGGCTGCTAACAGATGTATTAAACCTGCAAGCTTACCGTATTTGCAGAAAAGGCCCTTATCGTGTTCAATAATTACAGAACTCATACTAAACACCAACTTTATTCTCAAATAAGTATTTAGAACTCTTTTCTAAGATCAAAAACTCGATCTATAATTCGAGATACGGTCTTTAGAGAAGTGATTTTGAGTTTTGGGACCTGCTCATTAATATTGGTTTCTTATTTATAGTTCTCTATATATTATATTTTCCTAAACATTAAATTACCTCAAAGCAATCAACCAAATCTTTATGTGGATGAGTAGAGAATTCAGGGCATTGGGGGTAGTTTATCTACGCAGAGTGGTAGCATTGATGGATAAATTGATAGTCTTTTGTTATTGCTTACTTATTTTGGCAAAATCGATGGAACTATTTATGAAAATAAGTTACTAATGTGTGAAAATATACCGACGTTATTTTGCGGTGGGGGTCTAAGTAAAATGGTCAAGCTACTAAGATATCCCGGTAATCCAATATTAGTGCCTGATGAAGAACATTCATGGGAACGTGATGCTGCATTTAATGGGTGTGTTACGCAGGTTGACGGTACATACCACATGGTATACCGCGCACATTCTTCTCAGATGAGGCACGAAGGAATGGATATGAAAATCTCTTCCATCGGATATGCGCAAAGTAAAGACGGGTTGAACTTTGGAGATCATAAATTGCTTATACAACCAGAAGAAAAATGGGAGATATTCGGTGCTGAAGATCCGCGAATTACGTTTTTAAATGAAAAATATTATATTTTTTATACGGCTTTGTCTGTATATCCTTTTTCCGCGAATGGCATTAAGCTTGCTGTAGCAGTGAGTAAGGATCTGGAAAAGTTCGAAAAACATCTTGTAACTACTTTTAATTCAAAAGCAATGGGTCTGTTTTCCGATTTGGTAGATAGGAAAATGGCAGCTTTGTTGACAGTTCATACCGATATTCCTCCGGCAAAAATAGCGCTTGCTTTATTTGATAAAGAGGAAGACATCTGGTCCCCTGGATATTGGGAAAACTGGTATAATAACATTAACTCTCATTTTCTACATTTACTCCGAGATCTGCGGGATCAGGTAGAGATTGGTTCACCTCCGATTAAGACAGAGGATGGATGGCTTGTGATCTATTCTTATATACGTAATTATATGTTAGATAATGAAATTTTTGGAATAGAAGCAGTATTGCTGGATCTGAAAGATCCCCGAAAAATTATAGGCAGAACAGATTATCCGCTTCTTACTCCAGAAATGGACTATGAGCTTCTGGGCAATGTGCCTAACATTGTCTTCCCCTCAGGAGCTCTGGTAAAAGATAAAACATTATATGTTTATTATGGAGCAGCCGATACTAAATGTGCTGTTGCCACCTGTTCTCTAGATGATCTTTTACATGATATGAGACCCAGGCCTCAATCATATGGTATAAACAAAAGAGGTGACGGGCTGAAACTCTCCCGCTACGAAGGAAATCCGATCATCTCATCTATTCTTGAATTGGATTGGCAAGCAAAGGGTACTTTTAATCCTGCGGTAATATATGAGGATAGGAAATTCCATATCGTATACCGTGCTCAATCAAAGGACGGTGCTTCAGTTTTAGGGTATGCAATAAGCTCTGATGGCTTTCATATCGATGAAAATTTGGATTATCCTATTTATGTACCCAGAGAACCATTTGAAATAAAACCCCCACATGTAGAAGGAAATTCTGGATGTGAAGACCCCCGAATTTCAAAGATCGGAAACAAATATTATATGGTCTATACAGCTTTTGATGGAATAAATCCCCCACGTGTTGCAATAACATCAATAAATGTCGATGATTTTTTGAAGAGAAACTGGAAGTGGGAAAAGCCGGTAATTATCTCATCACCCGATATCGATGATAAAGACGCATGTATCGTAGAAGGTAAAATTACCGGAACTTATCTTGTTTTTCATAGGCTGGGAGGTTCTATTTGGCTGGAAATAACAAGAGATTTGAATTTTAGTGGTCAGAGGTACCTGGCAGGTAAGGTGCTTATTTCTCCAAGAAAAAATAAATGGGATAATGTAAGATTGGGCATCGCCGGTCCTCCTCTGGAGACGGATAAAGGCTGGTTGCTGCTTTATCATGGAATTTCAGAGCCGGACTTTAAATATAAGATGGGGGCACTTCTTTTGGATTATAAAGATCCAAACAACATCATCGGCAGGAGCGATTATCCCATTCTGGAACCTGAGACGATATATGAGATTGAAGGGCAAGTTCCGAATGTTGTTTTTTCTTGCGGTTCGGTTATTCTTAAAGGTCAATTGTATGTTTATTATGGTGGGGGAGACCGGATAATAGGAGTAGCTACAATGCCTCTTGAGAACCTTTTGAATAACCTGCAGAAATAAATCCGGCTGGATGGGTTAGCCGATCATTTTTTAACGCAAGACGGCGTACCAGGAAACGTTACATGCTAAAAAAAAAGTATATAATCGTTGTTTATTTATACTCCTGGCACATATCTATAATTGATCCATAAGGTCAGTCCCAGATCTATGAAGAAGACGTACGAAGAAAGTATGTAACTTAAATAGGTAATGACTTGACTAAGTAGTAACTTAACTGAGTAATGACTTAATAAGCATAACTTAAATAAGCATAACTTAACTAAGTAAAGAACTACATTAAATTGTGGATCAGACCTTATGGGTCACTAGGACCCTTTTTAACACTTCATTTTGTTTCCTTTCATTTTATCTCATATTATCTCATTTTATCTCTCTTTACTTCATTTTGGTTTTGATCATGTATGCAATCATCGCAGGCATCATTCGGCAACGAAATCAGGGTTAATTGTAGCAAAGTTTTTTGCCGGGCTTTCACACCATTTTCCTTATAAGCCGGTTTCTCTGAACCTTATCCGGAATTCGGTTCCTGTCCCTCTTACAAGGTCAATGCTGCCTTCTACCTGTTCCACAAGTATATTTACGAGTTGAAGTCCGAGAGAAGAAGTGTTCCTGAAATCAATATTCTCAGGAAGGCCCACACCATTATCAGAAACAATCAGCAAAAATTCAGAGGCATCACAACTGCCAGGGCTTTTGTTGCCATCTCTGGCTCTGCCGCTATTTATCCTGTGGAGCTTGATCTGGATTTTCCCACTTCTGCCCCTGGGAAAAGCGTGTTTTAAAGAGTTTGATACAAGTTCATTGACGATGATGCCCAGCGGAATTCCTGTGTCCATCCCGAGAAGCACACTTTCTGTATCCAGCTTTAAGTGAATGTCTTCTCTGCCTACAATATATGACCTGAAAAGTTCATTCACCAATTTTTGGATATACGCTTCAAAATTAAAGGTTTCCACATTCCTCATTTCTCTGGTTTTGTAAAGTTCTTCATGGATCAGGGACATTGATATGACGCGGGCCTGGCTGTCCTGAAAAGCCTCCTTTACTTTTATATCACTGAAGTGGTCTGCCTGGAGGCTTAACAGGGAGGATATTACCTGCAGATTATTCTTAATACGGTGGTGTATCTCTTTTTTGCGAATTTGTTCGGATTTTAATAGAGCTTGCTCTGCTTTTTTGCGTTCGGTAATATCAAGTGCTACTCCCACAATCCCTATAACATTCCCTCCCACATCACTGTAAGTAGCCTTGTGGATAAGGAAATTCCTTATTTCACCGTCGGTGCACCTAATCTGTACTTCATGAGGCAGACTTATTCCTTCATTCAGCAGCAGCCTATCGTAATCTTCGGAAATCCTGATCATTTCTTCCGAGAATTGGTCCTTAAACTCATACACGGAATGCCCTATGACTTTTTCTTTGGGTAGGCCAAGGAGACGGCGGGCAAACATCTCATTGCAGCCCTGGTAAATATAGTCCAGGTTCCTGTAAAACACAGGAGAAGGTATTGCATCAATAAATGTTTCCAGAAAACTGATGTTGTTTTGAAGAGCTTTTTCAACCTGTCTACGCCCTATAATTTCCTGGGAAAGCTTTTCGTTTATTTTTGTAAGTTCGGCAGTCCTTTCTCTTACGAGTTCTTCAAGGTGTTCCTTATACTGGCCTAGTTCTTTTTCAGCACGTCTGCGCTCAATTGTTTCTGCCATCAAAAGAGAAACTGACTTGAGAAAATAAGTTTCATCTGAGATAAACTTCCTTTTTTTCGTGGAATGGACGCTAAGTATTCCAAAGGGTTTTTCCATGCTTCCTATCACAACACTTGCTCCACTAACCACTCCGTGAGTCCTCAGAAGTTCCGGTTTCTTAAAGCGTTTCTCTTCTGCAAAGTCCTCTACAATCACAGGTGTCCCAGAAATCAGGGTATATCCTGCCTGTGATTCCTTTTCTCTCCCTACAATGGCTTTTCCCACAAGCCCGGGTTTCCACCCGGTCCCGGCTCTTAGCAGGAAGTTTCCGTCGGGCATAAGTTCCAGAATTTTGCAATACTCCAGTTCCAGGGTACTTGCAATCAGCTTTACGCTCTCGTCCATGAAGTCCTGAAGGCTTTTACATACAAGGCTAATTCTTTCTATTTTATAGAGGGTATTATACTGCTTTTCCTTAATTCTTAGTTTTTCTTCAAGCTCCTTCTGTCCGCTTATATCGAATCCGTAAATGTTTACACTCCAATCTTCAGGTTGAGGATGAAAAGAAACCAGGTAGATGCTTTTTTCAGCTTCGACTTCCATTATTTCCAGGCTTTTCCGGGAAACTGCTTTTTGTACAATGTCTACTATAAAGGAAGGCAGTTTTTCTCCAACTTTTGCACCCCACTCATGCAATAGGGGTTCACCCGCCTTATTTGAATAGAGAACTGTCCCATCCTTTTCCACACAGAGCACAGGATTCGGATTCATTGCCGGAAGTTGCCCAATTTTTGTTTCCATTTTTTCCCTCTCTGGCCCCCTCACTTAGATGAGACCATATGCTGATTCTTCAAAGAGTGGTGAAAATAAATTTATATTCTAATTATTACTTGGTTTATCTTTGTTCTTTTATTTTTTGTTCCGTCATATCTATTTTAGCTTCAATACTTTTTATTCTATGGAGGTTGATCCTGATTTTTCTTCCATTCTTGTAATTATCTTATAATTTTTTTGTTGTGGCTAATTTTTAGATCACTATATAGTATATTTATGTATATTTATTCTATTAAGGATATCTATATATATCTGCCTGCATATTATTGTATGTCGAAGAGAACCAATAATACAAATATAAACTATGTAGAAAATTGAATAAAAATTAAAATTAAAAACAAAATGAATACAAAATAAAAAGAGGTGATAAAAAATGGAACAACTCAGGAATTTGATTATCGAAAATGTAGCAATGTTCAATGAAGCCTTTCCGAACAGGTTCTGCCATAGTCCGGATGTCATTTTCGCAATCTCACATGACTATCAGTTCACTTATGGACAGATAGAAAACGAGATCGAAAAGATGGTCCATGAAGGGGTTCTTGACGCAGAACTTTCCGATTGGGACGGAATAAAGCTCTTATAAGTACGGAATAAAGCCTTAAGAGGAATATTGCTTCTTTCCGATAAGGAAAGTAATAAACCACAAAATAACAAAACACTGCAAGACAAACAATTTAAAATAAATACTTGCTAAGGATAAAGAAAATTATACAGATGAAATTTCAACTGGAATTTCGCCCGTAATACTTCTTTTCCCCAAAATTCTTTTAAAAATTCTTTTAGTTCCTGGCAAGTTCCAGAAGCGGACATTCAGCAAAGTTTCCATTCTTTTTATAATATCTCTTGGCGTGTTCCACGAGCAGAGCATGGTATTCCTGGTACAGGGACAGGTCTTTTGGCAGATTTTCTTCAAAAAGTGCCTTAATTTCATCATACTTTGCCTTTTCCCCTTTCAGGCCCAGGTTCGTCACTATCCTCCTGGTATACGCATCGACCACAAAAGAAGGCTGTTTGAAGGCGTAAAGCAGGATTGAATCGGCAGTTTCGGGGCCCACGCCTTTTAACGAGAGTAGCTCTTCGCGGGTCAGATTCCTGCCTTTCAGGTTAGAAAACCATACGGCGAGGGTTTTTAGGCGTTCAGCTTTCTGGTTATAATAACCTGCTGGTTTGATGGCTTCTTTTAATGTTTCAGAGTCCAGAGAGATGATTTTCTTCGGAGAAAGGACGTTTAGATATTTGAGGTTGAGGAGCGCCTTTTCAACCTGTGGCCAGCCTGTGTTCTGGGTCAGAAGGGCTCCGCATATCATCTCAAACTGCTGGATTTCGGTCTGCGGGTATGTATAGTCTCCCGGATGGTATCCCCGAATAGAGCCGGTTTTTGTAGGGTTTGTCCCTCCGGTTTCATGAAGTTCAATTAAAGGCCACCAGCCCTGAGGTCCATAGGAGGCAAGGAGGAAATCGTAGATTTTCAGGATTACCGGATTATTGATTCTCATATTCCTGGTACTGATTTTCTGGTTTTTGTTCTCCATTTTTAGCACACCGGAAGTTAAGGTTGGGCTTAAATAATGCTGTCTTTGAAGTATCAGTTTCATTTTTATATGTCAAAGCGTAAAACCCCTGAGTCTTTAGCTCAGGGGATATAAGCGTCAACTTCCCCAATAATAGGGATGGTAAAAGTAAAAATGCTTCCCCTCCCAACCTCGGATTCGACCCAAACTTCCCCGCCCTGCATCTCCACAAAGCGTTTCACAAGCGAAAGACCAAGGCCTGCTCCTCCCTGCTCTCTGGACTCGAATTTTTCAAGCTGCACGAAGGGTCGGAAAATATTTTGCTGTTTTTCCTCAGGAATTCCCTGACCGTGGTCTTCAACACTTATAAGCACCCTGTCTCCTGAAACCATGGAGGATATGTTAATAGTACTCTTTTCAGGTGAAAATTTTAAAGCATTGCCTACCAGGTTATACAATATCTGCTTAAATTTGGTCTTATCCGCTTTAAGATGGGGCGTATTTGGGCTGATCTGGTAAATTATTCTGATGTTTTTCGGAGCCGTGTGCGGCAGCATCATTATCTTTATTTCCTCAATGATTTCCTGCAGGGATAAGTCCTCAAGGTTAAGCTCTGTCATTCCGGCTTCAACCTTTGAGAGGTCGAGGATATCATTAATTAACCTTAAGAGGTGCTTTCCACTCACCGAAATATTGCTCACGTGCCTTAGCTGCTTTTTATTTAATGGGCCAAAGACCTGACTGAGCAACAGGTCTGAAAAACCTATTACGGCATTTAACGGGGTTCTGAGTTCGTGGCTCACTGTGGCTAAAAACTCACTCTTGGCACGGCTTGCAGCTTCTGCATTCAGCTTTGCCTCCTTCAAAGCCGCCTCCGTTTTTTTTCTTTGAGTGATGTCCACAAACGATTCCATTATCCCGATTTTACGGCCATTTTTATCCCGGAGCAGGTTTGCCGAAAGGTGAACATTAAAAAGGGAGTCGTCTTTCTTCCTGGCAATAAGGTCTCCTTCCCACCTCTCTTCGAAAAATGTTTTCCTGAATATTTCTATATTTTTTTCCTGTTTTTCCCAGAGGCATTTGCTGTTTTTTCCCAGCAACTCTTTCTGATCTTCATAATCCCATAATTTCAGGAAAGAAGGGTTCAAATAAGTCAGGTTTTCGTTAAGATCAGAAAAAGCGATGGCGCTTATGGAGGATTCTATAGCAGTATTCTTGATTTGCAGGTTTTCTTCTGCCTGCTTAAGCTCTTCTATATCCAGCATCACCCCGATAACTCCCACTACCTCTCCCAATACATCTCTGTATGCTGCCTTGCTGAAGAAAAAATTTCGCTCTTCTCCATTTTTACATGCAACCTTACTTTCATAAAAATCCGCTCCGCCAGATCTTAGAAGCTTTAAGTCACTTTCCCTGTGAAGAGTAGCTACCTTTTTTGAGAAAGAGCCGGGAAGTTCGTAGATAGTATGCCCTATAATGCTTTCTTTCGGAAGGCCTACAACATTGCTGGAAAAGAGTTCATTGCAGCCCTGATACTTTTCGTCCCTTCCTTTGTAAAAAACTGGAGCAGGGATCGTATCAAGCAGGGTTTTCAGAAATTGTACCTTCTCCTCGAGGGCTTTTTCAGCCTGCTTGCGCTCGGTTATGTCAAGGATAATGCCCTGAAGGTGGATTTCTCCTTTTTCGTCTCTCTGAATAAAAGTCCTTTCATCCACCCAGCGAATATCTCCGGATCTGGTTAATATCCGGTATTCTGAGGTAAATACATCACAGCCAGCTTCTACATTTCTGGCAATGTCAGTCCCCACTTTCTCAAGGTCTTCAGGATAGACTATATCCGAGTAGAAAACTTTTTTTGAAGTTGAGATCAAATCCTCCACTTCATACCCAAACCTTGTGACGTTTTCCGAGACAAACTCTATTGGCCAGCCGTCCTCGTACTTCCATAAAAAGACAATTACAGGGCTGTTGTTGATTATTTGTTCCATTTCTTCTTTTAACTTATTGGAATGCTCAAGCTGCCTCGCATAGTCTCTAAGGGCTTTTTCAGCCTGCTTGCACTTGGTCATGTCCAGGGCAACTGTAGGTATTGCCTTCTTTTTCCCGCAATCGATAAGTTCCATTTTCAGCAGTTCGTCCCTGGAATAGCCTAGAATCTCGCATGTCCTCTTATTCATATCAAGAAAAAACCGTTCCTGAGATTCTTTCAGGGCAAATGCCGCTTTTTTATTCTCGTCTATATTTTCAATCTGTAATATGCAATATAGAGGCATATTCTCATGATTTCTTACCATGAAGGTTGAAACCCTTGTCCAGATAGGGGTTCCTTCTTTTCTTATGTAGCGTTTTTCTATCTGATATGACCTTATTGAATTATTCATAATTTCATTGAACTGACGCAGGTCGCTATCAAGGTCATCAGGGTGAGTAAGGGATTGAAAATTCATTTCCAGAAGTTCGGCTTCGGAATATCCAAGAATTTCACATAGTGCGGAATTTACCTTGGTACATTTGCCATCTATTCCTACAAGGGTTATGCCTGTCGGGAATTGCCGGAATACCGGGAAACTGCATATTTCTTCTATTTTCAGAGCTTCATCGCTGCTTTTGGAATGGTCCTGTTCTCTCACAAAAACACAGTACTTCAGCTGTTCTCCAACCTTCAACATTTTGCAGCTGAAAATAACCTTCTTAGTTGTGTTTCTATTTATTATGATATTCGCTTTGAAGCCTTCAATGCCCAGTTTTATCCAGTTAAACAGATTAACCGTAATCCCATTACTGTCCAGGACAGGGAACTCATTAATCTGTTTTCCTATCAGGTTTATCGGGTCCTATCCGATGGTTTTAAAAAAAAGATTGTTAAGATACTCAATTTTCCCTTCAGAATTGACAATGCAAGCCCCTTCAAGGAAACCATCAAGGAACGAAAAAATGAATTCCTGCGTGTCTCTAATGCCAATCACATCCGTATTATCAAAAATAGCTTATTATATTCCTCTAAACAACTTCATTAATGTAATATTATTTCATTTATATACATCTACTGTTGTATTTCAGTTGAATAACCCGTAAATTGCTACAGGAGTGGCTCTTCAAACAGTATTAAAATTACTTGATATTTATATAACACTCTTTTGTTGAGAATTTCTACTGAGACATGGGAAACAACAGTTTAGACCGAAAGCATCAAAATTCATCGGTTAATGTCAAATTAAGAGGCTGGCCACTGAAATAACAGAGAACACGGATAACGGAAAAGCATGCACAAAAAATGAAAGTATTTGAAAGCACTTTCATGCCAACGAAAAAAAATTGCTTAATCGTCTTCAGAGATCAATTGCTTTTAGAAGCAGGCTTACATTGGTCAAGAACAGCACTTATCCCTTGTTTTGAAGGTCTCTCTTCATTCTGCACAGCAGTATAAGACCCCTGGGGTTTTGCCGGAGAATATGTTATAGCAAGTACTCTCATTATGCCCAGCACAAACAGCAGTACGGCAAGGCTCAAGATAAATTCATAACCGAACTTCTGGGCATAAAGGCCCACAGCTATTTCACGCAGGACTATCAGGATTGTAGCATCTGTAATATCCGTAAGCTTGATCCTGTCATGTTCATGATAATCAGAAAAAGCTTTGAAAAGGTCAATAACAATAAAAACTGTCAGTACACTTGTTACCATGTGATTGAATCCACTTTCAAGGGACTCAAAAACAATGAAGCGAATATCCAGTAAGGTTTTTGCCATTCCCACAATTAAAGCCAGTAGCAATACGTAAAGAATAATTGTGGTAATGGCATCCGTAACTTTTTTAAATAATTTCAAACTATCCATTTTTTAATCTCCATATAATAATATTATGCACATACTTTTTTATTATATAGAGTTATTGATACTGTTGTTCATAGTTAATATAAAAATATATACCTTGATTTCTCCGCATTTTTCTTATGTTTCGTTGGTTTAATTCCAAAATAGTATTGTGCTGCCGGGTTCATCGATTCCGTTTTCATTAATAAACTAAGGATAAATACAGATGAACACAGAAAACATCAATTATTGTTTGTCTGTGTCCATCTGTGGTTTTTATGGAAAGCTTATTGCCCGCAATTTGGAATCGGTGCACCAGGTTATTTCATAAATGTCTTAAGTCCTTCACTCATATCTCAGAGCATCTACCGGTTTCAATTCCGAAGCATTTTTTGCCGGCACAAGACCTGCAATAAGCCCCACGATTATCGAGACAAGAGTTGCAATAATGGTCCCTTTTATACTGAGGGCAAATTCAAAGGGAGTCTGCATTTTTATTGAGATCAGAAGCAGTATAGCCTGTACTGCAGCTGTACCGAGTAGAATTCCTATTATTCCACCTACAAGGCTGATCATTGCGGCGTTACAGAGAAAGATAAGCATGATATCTTTGTTCTGTGCTCCAATGGCTTTCATTATCCCAATTTCTTTAGTTTTTTCGAGGACGGACGTAAACATTGTATTCGCAATCCCTGTTGAGCCTACAAGCAGAGAAATGCCTGCAATAAACGCCAGAAAAGCAGTGAGTCCGCTAATCACCTTTCCAACGTTTTCCATTTCCTCTTTTCCTGAGTACACATAAAAGTCCTGGGTCTTTTCATCAACTCTTCTTGAAAGCCTCAGCCTGTCCTCTATTTCTTTTAGTGTTGCTTCGTAGTCGGCGTTTTTGTAGAGTTTAACCTCTATAGAGTCATAGACATCTCTCTCTTTTTCACCAGAATAACCTTCTTCTTCATTGGTTGGAAGAGAATAAACTTCCTCATAAGGCATGTAAATGCTGCTATCAAAACCAAAGCCACCCAATAGCCCTCCTTCATCTGCCAGAATCCCGATTACCCTGTAGGACTTGCCGTTGAGGAGGATCATCTGATTGACCCTGATTTTCCGTCCCAGCTCTTCGTTGTTAGCAAGTTCTCCGGATATGACCACTGAAGTCCGGTCTCCAGGCTGAAGCATCCTGCCCTCTCCAACCTTTTTCTTGGTGATATCAGGCCAGACACGCGGGTCCACTCCCCTTACATTGACATATGTCTTCTTGCCTCCGAATTCCAATGTTGCGCCATGATTAACGTTAACGTTAACATACTGAACTCCAGAAATGCGGCTAATTGTGAAAACATCCTTCTTTGTAAGTTCCGGTTCTTTCTCTTCTTCATAAATTACAGGATCTCCTGAATTGTCTCCACTTTCATTTTCACCTCCACCTCCACTATCACTTTCACCTCCACTATCACTTTCCGCTTCTACCTGGGAGTAATCTGCCTCCTCAAAATTAAATGGGTAAGAGGCAACGATGGTGATTGTATCACCACCAAGCTCTTCAAGAGTTTTGGTTACCTGTTCCTGAAAATATTCCCCGGTTGTGACAATGGCCATTACCGAGGCAATGCCTATGATCACCCCTATGATGGTCAGCCAGCTACGCAATTTGTTGGCTTTGACCATGTTAAAGGCGATTCTGAGTATTTTTGCAGGTTTCATTACACCACAGTCTTCGGACATTAATTTTTGATTTGTCTCTCCCAGAACTGATCATTAAATGGCTCATTTTATCCGGGTGTTTACTTTTCACAGGATTTACTCATTCATTTTTCTCTTTTTGGAAATTTTCCTGTAAACCGCAACTCCTGCAATTCCCAAAACAACCAGGAGCACTAATTTATATGAGAATGAAGCAGTTGAGCTTTTTTCAGATCCTGAATTCTCATTTGTAGAAGACTCAGTGGCGTAAACTGTTAGCTCCTGTTTTTCGACCTGTCTCTGCCCGTCGCTTGAGGTGTAGCTGATCTCAAATTTGAGAGGCAGCTCTTTGTCATATGTAGATGGCTTGAGACTGAAATCCGCAATTGTATTGTCTCCTTTTTGTAGGTTACCGAGGACTACCGAATTGCCACCGTCCGTCACGGTCCAGTTTTCCTGTTGGGGAATGGTAACTTTTACGGAATTTGCAGCATTGTTTCCTATATTTGAGACCGAAAAGGTGTAATCTCCTTCAAAGTTTTTTTCCATGAAGGCAATATCAAAATCAGTGGTGCCTCCGATGTATATCCCAGCTTTGCTTTTTATCTGCTTCCTTTTTTCATTGTCAAGTGTACCGGCTTCCGTAATGGTCTTAAGTGCTTCAATATCGTCATACGTAAGAGTCATATCAAGTTTGTAGAGGCCCGGAACCGTATTTACGTTTGTAAGAACGTTAAAGGTTACATTAGCAGTTTCTCCCACATCGATAAGGTTGATATGCTTTACATTGCTCGAACCAACAGGAAGGATAACGTCTTTTGTGCAGTCCCAGGAAAATATCGCATTTCTCAGGGGAGAATTACCCGCATTTTTTATCCCGAAAGTAAGTTCTGTCTTTTCTCCAGGGACCAGCCTCTCCAGGCTGATAAACTCAATCTCGGCATTTGATTCACTTTTAATTTCAATCATGAGGTCGCTTGTAATGGAAACTTTGTCTTTTCCGTCTTTTGAATAAAAGAGCACCTTTAAGGGGTATTTTCCTTCATTGACATCGTTTTCCACTCCCACCTTGAACTTTACTATCTTCTCGCGGTTATCTGTAGTTCTTTTTCCAAGGGTGCCAATATTCTGTGACAGCTCTTCTCCAGGCAGGGGCTTAAAGGGGTAGCTGGGTTCAATTTTAACAACGCATTTATCTTTTGCTTCAGACCCAGAATTCTGGATAGAAATCCTGACTTCCAGAACATCTCCGGGTTTTACAGGGTCAGGGTCCTGGTTAAGCATGTCAACGGTTACCCCTCTCTGCTTAATTGTAGAAACATTAGATTCTGTACCTGATAGGGTATCTGTTGATGGATCATTCTCTTCAGTACTCAGAGCAAAGGCAGAAGAACTGAAAGTAGCTGTACTTATCAACAGTACAAGAAATAATCCAAAAAGCTGTCTGCAAATCAGGTTTTTATTAATAGGTCTTCTGCGGGTCGGGGTTTTACCCATAATATTTTTACTGTCAGTCGGTTTATGTCTTATTTTTTCAAGAAACATTTTTAATTCCTCTGTAATTCACTTCAGTACTCCGGGCAGAGCTGGTTCTGGTTTGGTTCATCACGAACAACTTTTCCGTCTTTTAGTTCGATGTGTCTCTGGGCGTATTGTGCAAGGTGCATGTCATGGGTAACCATAATCACTGTTTTTCCTTTTTCCTTCCACAGTCTGTAAAGCATAGTCATTACTTCTTTTCCGGTAACACTGTCCAGGGCACCAGTTGGTTCATCGGCAAGGATAATATCAGGATTGCTGGCAAGAGCCCTTGCAATCGAGACTCTTTGCTGCTGGCCTCCCGAGAGCTGGGTGGGTTTGTTCTTCATTTTATCAGAAAGCCCTACAAGAGTCAGCAGTTCTTTTGCCCTTTTTTCCGCGATGTCATCGTCAATCTCCTGGATCTCCAGGGGCAAAAGCACATTTTCAAGGGCTGTCATTCCCGGGATCAGGTTATATTGCTGAAAGATAAATCCGATAGTTTTTCCTCTCAACGCGGCCAGATCGGATTCATCTAATCTGGCAATGTTTTCGGATTTAAGGAAGATTTCTCCTTTTGAAGGGACGTCAAGACAGCCTACAAGGTTCATCATAGTGGACTTTCCACTGCCTGACGGGCCAATTATTGCGGTAAACTCACCATTTCCGAACTCTGCATTCACTTCTTTCAGGGCATTGACCTGGATTTCTCCCATCTGGTAAGTTTTCCAGACGTCCCTGAAGGCGATCAGCGAATTATCCATGTACTCACCTTAAGTATGACTTATATAAAAACATGCTGTAGTTGAAAAATGTATTTTACCTCCATTTTTTCTTCTCTTAAGTGTAAGGTCTGATATTTTTCTGACAATGGGTATGTAACTAAAAAAGTAATTACAAAAGGGGCGCAGCAATTGTATTTATAAACATGAGTAAAGGCTTGTGGCAAAGCTTGCAAAAATGTAGTTAAACTATACTTTTCAACTAGTTCCTGTTTTTATATATGTATTAATTATATAGGATATGTTAAGTGAGTCTTTTCAACAGATAAAAGTTTCAAATTTCAATTTTATAATTCTTTATATAACAGGTGAAAAATATGGAAAATTATGAAAATACAATAAATTCAGAATCTGGATTTAGCTCCTTTGACTACGCAGGATTCTGGATTCGTCTGGGAGCAAGGATAATTGATTCAATTATTTTATCTATCTTGTTCATGGTACTTGGAAAACTGGTCCCCTGGCTCAGTCAAGGTGAAACTCCTAATGAGATTATATCTGCCTTTGTGGTAAGTTTTCTGATCGGCGTCATATACTACGCAGTTATGGAAGGTTCCTCCATGCAGGCTTCAATCGGTAAGCAGGTCTTTAAGTTGAAGGTAATTGACAAATCCGGAGAAAAGCTCTCTATGTCTAAAGCTTTATTAAGATCCATCACCAAAGAAATCGGGATTATGTTCCTCGTTGGAGGACTCATGGTGGGGTTCACGGACAAAAAACGTGGTCTTCACGACATGGTAGCTGGTACCTATGTTGTCAAGGGTCGTTAAGAGTACCACTGTATTATTTAATCAGAGTCATGACTAAAAATGAGGACGAAAATGCCTGTTTGCTCAACATGTGATGCAATTATTATGTGAAGTTTTTCAGTTTTGTTCCAGAATTTTGGTGACGGAATTATTAGATATATGGTGACGGAATTATTAGATAGAGCCTATTCCAAAACATAAAATCGCGTCTTAGGATTTCAAATCCCACACGACCAATCGAGTTTCGGATCATGAAAATGGTTTTGAGAATTTTATTGATATGAAAATAAAATTGGTTTTGGGATGAGCTCATATAATATCATTTAAAACTGGCTGAACAATAATTAAAATAGTTGTAAGGTGAGTGATTATATGTCAAAATCTAAAGATAATATATTAGGGTTTATGCTTAATGGTTTTGATTTTATTCCTAATACTGTAAGATTTATTATTTTTGTTATTATATTAGCAGTAGGATATATTTATTTCATGTAAATTTAATAAACCTGCCTTTAGCAGGCACTTATCTTTTTTTAATATTTTAACTGATAGCGTCTTGTTTTGGCTATTTACATGAAATTGATGCTCTTTCTTATCTGATCTTTACATATCTAAAAATCAACGTTCGTTGAAAAGTATAGTTTATCTCCATTTTTCAAAAAATATATATAATTAAGGACTGTTGAAGATGATGGATGACTGCTGGCTTATTCAATGCAACTTTAAGTGAAGAACTCCTGAACCAGGTCTCAGAAGCTGTAGCTTCTGCCAGCATATCCGATATCATATTCGATCTTTTTTTATATGCTCTGATGGTAGGCTTAGCTCTACAGATCTTTCGGGAAACTTCGAAGATCTATTCTTTCATGGAATACGAAGGGCTCAGATATTTCAAAAATACCTTCTTTTTCTACGGACTCGCTAATTTTTTTCTGCTTGTCCTGGACCTTGTGTTCCTGCTGGCCAAATCCTCAACGAGGGCATCTTTATACATGTTAGCCATTAGTATGATTCCGCTTTTTATTCTAGCCGGGATATGCTTCTGGTTTGCCAAGGTAAACCTGCTATCTTCGATTAGCTGGAAAATGGTAGAGGGAACCCTGGGAAAAAGATTCTATAAGTTTCTTTATTTCATTTTCCTCATGTTTCTCACGATGATGGATATGTTAGTATACATACTCATTTCAATATTTTTGGGAGAATACTATGCCTTTGGCTACAAGGCCTTTATTTTTGTGTTTATACTGCTATTGATCAGGTCAAACATGCGTTCGTGTGGAGAAACAAAAACAATAACCCACCCATATTATCTGGGCCTGATTCTTCTCTTTACCCTGAGTTTTCTGGGTAATATCTCGCCGCTTCTCGAAGGAAAGTCCGCAGAACTGATAAGCTCTGCTTTTGATTTATTGACCCTTATCGCTTATGTAATAATTCTCAAAGGAATAAGAAAATGGAGCCGTATTCTTCTGACATGAAGCCTTTTCAAAAACGAAGCAGGCTTGAAATTATTCAGGATATTCTTAAGGTTATCCGCGACTCCAATAACATAATCAGTCCTACAAAACTTCAAAGGTTGTCCAATCTTTCCTACCAGATGTTTGAAGAATACCTGGGAGAACTTGAATCTAAAGGGATGGTAGAATTAAAGCAGTATAAAGGAAAAAGGAATGTGTATTCTTTGACTCAGAAAGGCAAACAGTTCCTGGATAAATATGAGGATTTCGTGTCTTTTTTAAGGGAATTTGGGTTATAAGCACATTTATCTCCGGGTATCAAAAATAAATAATTCATCAATCGTTGTACTGTCTTAATTTGCAGTGGAGATAATGCATTTATAAAAAAATAACGAATTTAATTTTTTCTTCCTTTATATTTTATAAATGACCCTTGCCTGTATTCTTCAAAAGCTATTTTTAATTCTTCCTGTGTGTTCATGACTATTGGCCCATACCAGGCAACAGGCTCCCCGATAGTTTTTCCCGACATAAGAAGAAACCTTAAACCTCTATCTCCTGCAGTTACCTCAATTGAATCTCCATCTCCGTAGAGGACAAGGGTCTCCTGACCTATTATAAAGTCCTCTGCCGGGTCAAGATACCTTTCCCCTTCAACCTCAAAGGCACCAGGGTCTTTTTCCCTGTCAAAATATCCACTGCCTTCTATTACGTATGCAAAGACAGTATGGCCCTGGGTTGTGATATGAAAAAACTTTTCCCCCGGCGGCACTGTAATATCCAGGTATTCGGGATCTGTAAATATTTCCCGCACAGGTCCCTCAACCCCGTTTACTTCTCCGCAGATAATCCTTACCTTCAGCCCTTTTTCCATTAAAAGCTCAGGAATGCGATTGCTTTTGATTTCCCGGTAGTGAGGTTCCATCATCTTAAGCGAAGCCGGAAGATTTGCCCAGAGTTGAAAACCCCATAGAGCTCCGTTTTCATCCCCATGTGGCATTTCCTTATGGATAATCCCGCTTCCAGCAGTCATCCACTGCACTTCTCCTGACCGGATTATACCTCTGTTTCCCAGGCTGTCTTCGTGCCTTATCTCTCCTTGCAGGACATAAGTAATAGTCTCAATCCCCCTGTGCGGGTGCCAGGGAAATCCCATACTGTACTCCTCCGGTTTTTCCGAATGAAATTCATCAAGCAGCAAAAAAGGGTCGAACTCAGACACATACCGGAATCCGAATGCTCTCTTAAGGTGCACTCCTGCCCCTTCAATAGTTGGCATACTCTTCCTTATTTTTCTAATTCTTCTGGGATTAGCCATTATAAATACCACTCCTCTGAAATAATCCATTAAATTCTGCATATACAAAAAAAATAGGTCCGATTGAGTGCAGCTAAATGGATGCAGGCTGCTGTGATTACATCGAAACTTTGCCTGATAACAATTTCCTTATCTTAAGTAATGCTCAAGCCCATGAGAATTTCTTGACTCTTGTGCTTGCGCCCATACTGGTCCCCTATGTAAGTATCGCAGTCGATATATTTGGGTTTGTTGGAAAAATCTGGTTTTCAAGATATGATTTTTAATACGGACGTATGCAGGAGATAGTTCTATGTTTCAACTGTTTAACAATAAGATATTAAAATGGCTCGTGAACTACCACTCAGCTAAAGACTCAGGGGTTTTACGCTTCTTCATATAAATTAAATATCTATCAAAACGTATAAAAAAAAGGCTTAAGTATTTTAAGATACAAGCCTATACTATAGATTGGCTAAATAGTCTATATGTATTCACACTAGTAGTTATGTAAAAAATGTGTCAGTTATGCCGAGCTCGAATTAACCTTTTACAGATTTAGAGTATAAAATTTAGGAGATATGCACATGGGTATTTTTTCTACAGGTATGAGTCCGGAGCTGAAAGCTTTTCTTGAGGCAGAAGATCTGGATGACTTGGTGAAAGCGAGATCTAATTTAAGGCATCTAGATGAGAAAGATATGAAGAAGATTCGTTGCACACTCCAGAGTTGGAACAGCCCACAGGCAGTATCTAACCTGCTTTTTCACCCTTTCCTTATACCCGCAGGTATGAGGACAAGCTGCCTCCTTAGAGGGCTAAGAGAAAAGAAAAACCCGTATTATGTCCTTGCCTCTATAGTCGGGCTTCAGGGGATTGACCCCACAGGATTCTCAGAAGCAGATAGAAAAGAAATAAAAGAATGTTTGATTTCTACTCTCAAAACTTCAGAAGGGATAATTTCAGCGAGAGCTTCGGTTAGTGTCCGTGACTATTTATCCTCCGAAGATGCCTCTATTATGTTTGAGCTCCTTAACCATCCTGACGAAACTACAAGGCATAACATCTTATGCTGGTTAATCAGAGTCATGGGGGAAAAGGGTTCCAATGCATTTGTTTTAATGGTAAGAAGCAGCAATATACCTGAAGATGTAAAGACGGAAGCACTCGATAAATATCAGGAACATCTCAGGCAAAAAGAAATTGGAGAGCACAGCTTATATTCAATGCCTCTTTACGCATATATTCCAAATCTCAGGGATGTAACGAACTTGTAGTGAACTTAACTCAGGGTTACCGAATTACAAATATTTCTGGCTTTCTGACCCGTGCAATGTTATTCGCTTTATCGAACCATTCAAGAGAATCGATAAATAACAGACCAATTCCGCTTTATCGTACTTTGTTGACTTCTCAAGATTCGTCTTTCTGTTTTTCTCTTTTTTTTGGGCCGGTTTGCCAGACAAGGTCCAGGTGGAGTATTTCTTTGAGAAGAATTATTAAGAAATATAAATACCTAAAGCAAAGTGACTCTTAAAGACAGGTTCTGGAGCAGATTTAAATGACCCTTGTTATCGCTTTTATAGGAAAGAACGGCGCAGTAATGGCAGGAGATATGCGGGAAATTACTTTTGAAGGGGAGAAGCCCGACAGGGAGAAACTCGAAAAAGAGCTTTACAGCGGCGCAATAGTTACGGATGAGGAACTGGCAAAGAAAGCAGAGGAGTTCGGGGTCAAAATAATGGTTGAGGACTGCAAGGAAAAAGTCTCGGAAAGGGATGGGGTCCTGGTAGGAGAGGTATCTTCAGTTGAGGGAGGAGTCGTTAAAAAAAGAAGGCTTTATGCCTCAGCAGGGAACTATGCAATTGCCGAACTGAGAGATTCCGAGATGACACCGACTTCGCAGAGGAAGGGGAGCAATTTCATAGCTTTCGGAAACGAGTTTACGAAGCAGGTCGCTAACAAGTGCTTTAAGGACCAATGGACGAAAAAAAGCAATCTACAGGATGCAGTGAAGATCATTATCATGTGTATGGAAACTGCCGCTAAGAAAACAGCTTCCGTGAGCAGGCAGTTTGTTATTGTGCAGACCGCATCGAATGCTGATGTTTTGAAAGTTGTGGAAAAAGACAGAAAAGGATGAAAAGGCAGAGAAATTCTCTGCCCGGCGCCTTCTGTTTATTCAGAAAAAAGCTCTACAAATTCGAATTTTGTCACATCAAAGAGGCCTTTATCTCCCAGCTTAAGTTCGGGAATTACCAGAAGCGACATGAATGCAAGAGTCATAAAAGGCGACTTTAGGGAAGTTCCGAGTCTTTTTGCCTCCTCGTTCAACATTTGATAACGGGAAGCTACTTCTTCTCCGCTCAGGGTACTCATAAGGCCTGCAACCTCAAGAGGGAGGTCAAGAATGTTTCCTGCAGTCCCGACAACGATTCCTCCTTTGTTTTCCACAAGCCTGTTAACAGCTTCAACTATATCCTCATCGGTGGCTCCAACTGCAATAATATTGTGGCTGTCATGGGCAATGCTGCTTGCAATAGCTCCTTTTTTAAGGCCGATGTTCTTTATGAAGCCAATCTGAACAGGGTCATCCGCATACCTGCTCAGGACAACCATTTTCAAAATATCCCGTGATGGGTCCGAAATAAGATTGCCGTTTTCTATTTTCGGTAGAGCCAGTTCCTGGCCTGTAACCAGTTCTCCGTCCTGAGCAACGATCACCCTGATTTTTTGTATCCGTTCCTTCGTTTCCCCTGCCGGCACAGCCAGTTTTACATCGTTAATTGAAATTTTGCTCCTGTTAAATACATTTTTAGCAGGGGCTTTTTTCGCAGGGAAAAGAACCTTTCCTTTATTGTAAACGCAGTTTCCTTCGATAAAGGTGCTCAGGACATTGAATGATTTCAGGTCATCTACAATGATGAAATCGGCAGGATCTCCTTCGCGCAACAGTCCGACGTCAAGCCCGTAGTGCTCCACAGGGTTGAAAACAGCTGCCCTGAGCAGGTTATATATGTCAAGTCCCTTTTCCTGTCCGTTCCTGATTAGCTTATCTATATGCCCTTCAGATATCAGGGTATCAGGGTGGGAATCGTCAGTGCAGAGCATAACTGCTTCGGGATATTCATCTATCAGGCTGTACAGAGTTTCGAAGTTTCGGGCTGAACTACCTTCACGGATCAGGACCTTCATCCAGAGTTTTGTTTTCTCAGCCGCTTCTTCGTAAGTAAAACACTCGTGGTCTGTGGATATCCCTGCCCCTATGTATTTCTGAAGATCGGCTCCCCTAAGGCCGGGCGCGTGTCCATCAACGACTTTGCCGTACTTTTTTGCGGATTCCAGTTTTGCCATTACCTCGGGAAATCCCAGAATCACGCCAGGGAAATTCATCATCTCGGAAAGGTAATGCAGGTCATTCCTTGCCAGCAGGCGGTCAACAGCCTCCGCATCAAGGACTGCTCCTGCGGATTCGAAGGGTGTAGCTGGAACACAGGAGGGCACCCCAAAATAGACTTTCAGAGGGGATCTTTTTGAATCCTCAAGCATGAAATCAATGCCCTTTTCCCCCATAACGTTTGCAATCTCATGGGGATCACTGACCACTGCAACCGTGCCTTTTGCTACAGCCATCCTGGCAAAAACCGAAGGCACGGTCATGGAGCTTTCTATGTGCACGTGTGCGTCCACAAGTCCTGGAAGGATGTACTGCTCCTTATCGTGTTCCTTTTCTTCAACACGAGTGATCTTTCCGTTTTCAACGGTAATCTCACCTTTGAACTGCCGTCTGGAAACAGCGTCAACAATAATCCCCGAGTACTTTTGCATGGGGGTTTATTTCATCCCAACAACGGATAAATTTTTCCAAAAAACCAGTATTAGGAACTTGGAGAAAAAGAATAAATCAAATTGCGTGCGGCCACCCCACCTTAAAAGGTAGGGTATGCTTCGGGCCG
>ENA-UOOK01001948-UOOK01001948.1-fermentation-metagenome-genome-assembly--contig:-NODE-1948-length-26269-cov-4.954643_pt1 | contig 26269 bp, 42 predicted proteins | sample MGYA00245777_ERZ724023 | MGnify/ENA primary metagenome ERZ724023 (study PRJEB28704, sample SAMN03018312) | fermentation metagenome | biome: anthropogenic terrestrial biome; feature: soil; material... | reverse complement strand
AGGGGAGAGCGTATTAAACATAATGTAATTTATGTGAATTAAGAAAGGGGTGTAAAAATGGGTTATATACAGCTATCAATATTTGATTCAATAGAAACTTTTAAAATGTATGATGGTTATAAAATAATAAATACAACAGATATTTTAACTGATTGTGGTATACAGGAGCTTGTAGCGGGTCAAGTTGCCTACTTGGTTGCTAAGCATATCGATGGTTGCTACTCTGTAAGTATACCCAACAAATATGGAGGATCCTATGAATTTAGAGTAAATGGAAGACAATTTAAAACCCATTTTATATATCTAAATAGAAAGGTGTATCCAAAGAGCAAAGATATTTGGGACGGGAAAAGTTGGATTGCTAATCCGGAATTTAATTGATTAATTGTAATTTATGTGAATTAAGAAAGGAGAAAAACAATGAAATATAGATGCCCATATTGCGGGGGTATAGGAAATATTCAAGGGTTCGATTCAAATAACGTAGTTGAGGATAGTGAAATGTATATAGCGAAAGGGGAGAGCGTATTAAACATAATGTAATTTATGTGTCGTAGGAGGTAAAGATGAAAAAGGAATTGAGAAAAGAAGTTTACAATAAATATCAAGGACATTGTGCTTACTGTGGAAAGGAAATTGATTATAAAGATATGCAAGTGGACCATATATTAGCTCAACGGATGGGAGGTACTGACGATAGTAATAACCTTAATCCATCTTGTAGAAGGTGTAACCACTATAAGAGAGGGCATACACTTGAATTGTACCGAAAACTGCTGATTACATTACATGAAAGAGTAAGAAAGCAATATCTTGATAAAGTCGCGGAGGATTATGGAGTTATTGTTGTTAAGCCTTGGGATGGTAAGTTCTATTTTGAGAAGGTAAAGGAGATTGAAATGGATTATAAAAAGATTAGAGAGCATGCAATAGAAATAGCCTCATCATTAAATGACTTAGATGATAGTGATTATTTTGATGTATTAGGTGAAATTCTTATAGAAAGTGATTTAAGATTCTTGGGTAATTTAGTCAAAAAACAATACGAGCCTCCAATTACAAGTCAATATCTAAAAGAAGAGTATTGTTATGTGGAAGGAAATGAAGAGGCTGGACATATTAGTTTAGGCACAGTATTAGGTTTTGTAGAAGATATATTGAACACTGCTGATGAAGAAAATCATATTTCATTCAATAATTATACAGTCAGGATTGAAACTAATGATGAGATGGAAGAGTACGGACATGATGATGATATAAACTGGTATATAGAAGATGAAGAAATAGACGAAGAAAAATTAATTGCATTTGAAATGGAGTAAGACGTATAACAAGAAAAATACGCAACAACTGAATAAGTCCTACTGGACATACCAGCGGACACTTTAACCTATAGGGTTGAGGTGTCTTTTTTATTGGAGGGAGGATATGCAGGATCTAATTAATGAAATAATAAGCCTTAGAAAAGAATTGAATTATGCCATAGAAGTATTAAAAAATAGAGGTAATGAATTAGCGGCAGCAGAGAGAATTTACAGGGTTGAATTGGCTAAGAAAATATTAATTGAGAGAGATAGAGGTACTCCGGTTACAATTATCAATGATGTTTGCAGGGGTGATGCAAAGATAGCAGACCTTAAATTTGAAAGAGATAAACTAAGAACGTTATACGATACAGCAGATCATAAAATTCAAGCCGTAAAGGTGGAGTTAAGGATGGTGGATAATCAGTTACAGGCAGAGAGGAAGGGGGAGTAAAAGGTGAATGAAATAAAATCATATAAGGACTTATGTGAAGAGATTGAAATATGGAAAGAAAGACTAAAGACATATGAGATACAAGCTGAAGCTATAGGTAAATTGGCCAAGCTAGATGGTCCTAGAAGCATTAGTGGAATAGATTATACTCAACCGTATGTAGATAATACCGTTCAAATAGGCTTTGAGGAGGCACTAGAGATGCTAGGAAAGATAGGAAGCCATATATATCTACATAAGGAAGCAATAGCAAACATGGAAGAATCAAAAAAGAAAATAGAGGAGCATTTGGAAAGGTTAGAAGAAATTGATAGGAAGGTTGTGTATATGAGAGACATTGAAAGTAAATCATTGTCTGATATAGCAAAAGAATTAGGGTACACGTATCAATATATAAAAGAAATATCTGCAAGAAATAAAATTACCTACTAGAAACCTACTGACAGGTAAATTTATCCATGTTATTATGGTAATAAGTAAATGTGTCTCATAAAACTTAATAGAGCGAGGATTTAATGTTTTCACATCATAAGAACTCATCTCAATACGGAGGTGGGTTTTTTATTGCTAATTTCTACCCTCCTTATAAATTTATGAAAGAAGGTGACAAGCTGTGTATAGAGCTTATCGGTGTAAGAAGTGTGGAGTAGTGTTTGCTATCCCCACGGAAGATATAAGAAGAATGGAATCACAAGGGCGATACTTAGCTTGTCCCTTTGGTCATAAGAAAATAGTAGAGGTGGGGAGGTATGATAGCCTCAAGGAGTGTATGGACAATCACGTATATGTACGCGAAGGTAGAAGAATGAGGCAGATAAAATAAAGAGGATTAAGAATTTAAGTAGAAATATAAGCAGTCAAGATTATGAGTGTAATACTTCCTATCTTGGCTGATTTCAAAATAATCTATAAAAAAACAAATTACTTCCTTAAAACTATTGACTATACGCATATAAGGCGTATAATATAATCAAGAGGAGGGAATAGTAGATGAAGAGAAAAGATTTAATAAAACTTCTTGAGAAAAATGGATGGTATTTAAAGCGGAATGGTGCGAATCACGACATTTATACCAACGGTATAAAATCAGAACCTATTCCAAGGCATGCGGAAATAAACGAGAGGTTAGCAAAATCCATAATCAAGAAACATGGGTTATAAAAAGCCCTTACTCTTGATGACTTCATCTATTATTCCTAAATAGTTAAAGGAGGGAAAATAATTGAAAGAGGTATATCCAGTAATAATATCAGAAGAAAAAGATGGTTTTTATGTATCTATACCAGACTTTGATATAGCCACACAAGGCATTAATTTAGCTGATTCTATCGCCATGGCACGTGATGCAATAGGTTTAATGGGAATAGATATGGAAGATGACGGGAAGTCCTTACCAAAACCTTACTCAATTAAATTTCATTCAGACGATAAAGATATAATAACCTTGGTAGATGTAGACTTTATAGAATATAGAAAAAAAGTAGATAATAGATCAGTTAAGAAAAATTGTACTATTCCGTATTGGTTAAATGTTGAAGCAGAGAAAGCAGGCATTAACTTCTCTAAAGTGCTTCAAGATGCGCTACAAGAAACATTAAGTAAAGCAAGGTAAATAATTATTAAAGACATCCTACGCAGGGTGTCTTTTTTCATGCAAAAAAATACATAAATAAAACAAACTCAAATAAGTAGGTGGTGATGTGGATAATAGCATAAGAGATAAAGCTAAACAGGATTATCTTAATGGAATGAAATATAAGGATATTGCAGAGAAATATAATATCTCAATGAATACCTTGAAATCTTGGATAAAAAGATATAATTGGTCAGATGAGAGAAAGAAACTAAACAAAAAGGGTGCACCCAAAAAGAAAAGGGGCGCACCCTTAAATAATGCCAATGCAAAAGGGAATTCAGGAGGGGCAGCTCCGCCTGGCAACCTAAACGCAATCAAGCATGGTGCATACCAATCCATATATGCAGATATGCTTGGCCCTGAAGAGAAGATACTATTTAATATGATCCAGCCTACTTTAAATATAGATGATGAAATAAAGATACTTAGACTAAAGATTGCTAGACTTCTAGGTAGAGAAAAAACATTCTTCTATAATATGTTTGGAATTAAGGTTGAAAAGGATATATCTGAAGAGGATAGGATTAAAGGTATCAACGAATGCATGGACCAGCTGAGAAGATTAATTGATTTAAAGGCTAAGATTGCTGGTGATACTGAAAGATTAGAACTTGAAAAAGAGAAGTTTGAATTTAATAAGTATAAAGCAGATATAGAGCTGCAGCTTAAGAAAGAGAAATTAGAATTAGAAAAATTGAAGGTTCAAGGAGAAGATGAAGAATATGAAGATGATGGTTTCTTAGAAGCTTTAAAAGGTCAAGTAAGTGAGGTTTGGGAAGATGAAGATACTGAGGGAAGTTAAAAAAGCAGTATTTAAATTCAAACCCTTCTCCAAGAAGCAATTAAAAGTTCTTACCTGGTGGCTTCCAGAATCACCTGTAAACGATAAAGATGGAATCATAGCAGATGGTGCCATTCGTTCAGGAAAGACTTTATCAATGTCATTATCATTCGTCATGTGGGCAATGGAAACATTTGATCAACAGAACTTTGGCATGTGTGGAAAGACCATAGGATCATTTAGGAGAAATGTATTGTTCTGGCTTAAGTTAATATTAAAGTCAAGAGGATACCAGGTAAAAGACCATAGAGCAGATAACTTAGTTATAGTTAGCAGAGATGAGACTGTTAACTATTTTTATATTTTTGGCGGCAAAGATGAGAGATCTCAAGACTTAATCCAAGGGATTACTTTAGCTGGAGTGTTCTTTGATGAAGTTGCTCTTATGCCTGAATCATTTGTTAACCAAGCAACCGGTCGTTGCTCTGTTGAGGGATCTAAATTTTGGTTTAATTGTAACCCAGATGGCCCTTATCATTGGTTTAAAGTTAATTGGATAGATAAAATCATAGAGAAAAATCTTATTCACCTACATTTTACTATGGACGATAATCTAAGTTTGTCTGAGAAGATTAAAGAACGTTATCGTGCAATGTACTCAGGAGTCTTCTATCAAAGGTATATATTAGGTTTATGGGTGGTTGCAGAAGGTGTTATCTATGATATGTTTGACAAAGTAAAGAATATTGTAAGTGAATTAAAGAATTTAGTAACAGATATATATTATGTCAGTATTGATTACGGTACTCAGAATGCTACTGTATTCCTATTGTGGTGTAAGAATATACAAGGCCAATGGGTTTGCATTAAAGAGTATTACTATTCAGGAAGAGATGAAATAGCTCAAAAGACAGATACGGAATACGCAGATGATCTTAATGACTTTCTGGGAAACATTAAACCAAAAGCAATAATAATAGATCCAAGTGCAGCATCCTTTATTGCAGAGCTTAAAAAGAGAGGATACAAAATTAAGAAGGCTAAAAACGATGTGCTTGATGGTATTAGATTTGTTGCTACATTATTAAATCAAGAAAAGATAGCTTTTTATGAGGGTTGTAAGAATACTATATTAGAGTTTAATTCATATATTTGGGATATTAAAGCATCTGAGAAAGGTGAAGATAAACCAGTCAAGCAATATGACCATTGCATGGATGCAGTCAGGTATTTTTGTTACACAATATTAGCAAGAGGTAAAGGAATTCAATTCCTAAAGTAAAGAGGTGAAACAATGAAATTCAATAACAGTATTAATATTTTGAGTACAGAAGAAATAATAAAAATATATATTGATGAATTTGAGGGTTCTAAAGAACGTAAACTTATGACTAAAGGTGAAAGTTATTACAAAGTAGAGAACGACATCCTTAATCGTAAAATGTACCGGTATGAGAATGAACAGCCAGTAGAGGATGAAACTAAGGCAAATAATAAACTTGCTCATGGGTTTATGCATACCCTAGTGGATGATAAAGTCAACTACTTATTACTAAAACCTATTACTCTAACCTGCGAAGATGGAGATTATTTGGACAGGGTGCAGGAAGTACTTGGCCGGAGATTTCAAAAGAGACTCTCCCAGCTGGGGAATGAAGCAAGCAATAAAGGAATTGCATGGTTACATGTCTATATAAATCCGGAAGGTCAATTTAAGATGCTTAAAATACCTTCGGAACAAATAATACCTATATGGACTGATAATGATCATGAAGAACTTCAAGCAATTATAAGGTATTATGAAGTTGAAGTTTATGAGGGGAAAGAAAAGAAATATGTAACTAAAATAGAATACTGGACCCATGAAAATGTAGTCTATTATGTCAAGAATGGTGATGGAAATGTATTTCTTGATGCAGAGATGTATTTAGACGATAATAATTCCTATGATGGGCATTTCAAGATAAATGGTACTCCTTCTAGTTGGGGAAGAATACCATTTATTTATTTTAAGAATAATGACTATGAGTTACCTGATTTACAATTTATTAAAACTCTAATCGATAACTATGATTTAACTAGATCAGATGTTGCAAATCTGCTAGAAGAAATCAAGAATATAGTCTATATATTGAAAGGATATACTGGAGAAAGCTTGGCGGAGTTTGTAAGAGATTTAGCTTATTATCATGGGATTTTAATTGATGCAGATGATGATACAGGAGTAGATAAGATTGAAAACAATATTAACATTGAAGCGGCTAAGGAACATTACAACACTCTCAAAAAGGATATATTTGACTTTGGACAAGGAGTTGATAAAAACTCAGACAAGTTAGGAAACAATCAATCCGGAATAGCATTAAAATTTATCTACAGTGGATTAGACCTTAAATGTGATGCGCTAGAGGGTTGGTTTAAGTGGGGATTTGAGGAATTAATGAGATTTGTTGATATATATTTAGAGATTACAAAACAGCCAGTATCTGATAAAGACGTAGAGATAACTTTTAATAGAGATATTGCTATAAATAAATCTCAGACCATCACAGACTGTCAGAATAGTCAGGGAATCATATCGGATAAGAAGATAATAGAAAATCATCCATGGGTAGATGATGTGGATGAAGAGATAAAGCAGATTAAAAAGGAAAATAAATCAGATGAAACTCCAATGTTTGAAAAGGAAGAAGGTGAAGAGGGTGATGAATAATGTCTAATAAATCTTATTGGGAGATAAGGCAGGAACAAAAATATCTTGCTGGGGAAATGAAAATAAAGGATTATTACAAAGGATTAGAAAGAGCCTTTAAACAGGCAAGAAGAGAAATGCAATCGGTCATCAATGATTTCTATGTTAAATATGCAGAAGAAAATGGAGTTTCATATGCAGATGCTCAAAAATTGCTTTCAAGAGCAGAAATAGAAGATTTAAAAGATTTCATAGAAAGAATTGATAAAGTAGTAGGGATGTATAATCTTGAGCTAAATAACATGAGTATTAAAGCCAGAATGACAAGGTATGAAGCATTAGAAAAGCAAATAGATGCCATACTTCAACAGCTATATACAGTAGAATATCAGTATAAGGGAGAAGAACTTCTAAAAGATGTTTATACAGATACCTATTATCAGACCTGGTTTAATATAGACCAATATCACGGATTCCACCAAGAATTTGCACAAATAGATTCAAGAGTGATTGAAGAATTAATTAAATATCCTTTTAATGGGGCTAATTATTCAACAAGGATATGGAAGCAAAAAGACCATATGCTACAGCAGTTAAATGAGTCAATAACAACTATGATAATTCAAGGGAAAAATCCTAGTACATTATCAAAAGATTTTGCTAAGAAATTTGGATCCAAAGAGTTTGATGCTTATAGGTTGCTCCATACAGAAGGGTCTTTCATAATGGAACAAGCAACTCTTAGAGGGTATGAAGAGGATGGAGTAGAACAATATCGGATACTAGCTACATTAGACCATAAGACATCTGATATATGCAGAGGTGAGGATGGCAAAGTATATAAGGTAAAAGATGCGGTTGTTGGTGTAAATTATCCTCCATATCATATTTTTTGCAGGACTACCACTACCCCATATTATGAGGATAGTGATTATTCAGAGGATACTAGAATGGCAAGGGATCCTGTAACCGGAAAGCCATATGAAGTGCCAGCAAATATGAACTATACCGAATGGCATAAGAAATATATTGAAAGCAATCCGGAGGCAATTACAGCAGAAAAGAAATGGAAGAACAGGCATAATGATAAGACACAATATGAGAGGTACAGAGGGTTTTTAGGCAAGGATTTGGGTGTAAAATCTCTTGATGATTTTCAGAATTTAAAGTATAATAACAGTGAGGATTATAGACTTGTAAAAGTAGATTATTCAAGGCGAAAAAGGCTTATTGATAATCCTGAATTGAAATTACCGAATATAGAAAAAGCAACTATTGCGGATGAAAAATTTACAAAATATCTATTTGGTGGAGTAAATAAAAATGGGTTAAACAAAGGCAGGCTCATTACAAAACGGTTAGGCTATAACATCAGTAATTACAAAGAATTTAAGGCCGATATTTTAAAAAGAGCAGCATTTAATCCGTCGATTCGTAAAGCTGATGGGAAGTACGGAGCCAAATATGAGCAGCAGGCTATTTTTTATAATAAGGATATGGTTCCTACAAATGCAATAATTGGATGGCAGGTACAAGGTGATAAAACTCATTTATCCACGATTTATGTAAAGGAGGTTAAGGATTGAAGTTAAAAGAATTTGATACTGTTTTACTAAAAGACGGCAGAATAGGCGACATTATGGAAATTCAGGGTGACGGCGAAGATATTACGATTGATATTGAATTAGGTGTTGGCGATTGGGAAACAGACTATATCACTAAAGATGATATTGAAAAAGTAATACATTCAAACGAAGAATAAAAGCACTTACTAAGAAAAATAGTGAGTGCTTTTATTATGCTCAAAATAAGGGAGGTGAAATTGTGGATAATTTAAATAACTTAAAAGAATTAAGAGATATGCAAGGTAAAGATGGGACTATAGAGCAAGGCGATTATATGATAGGGCTATACAATGGCATAGAGTTATCAATAGCTGCAATGGAAGGTAGAGAACCTATATACAAATCCTGTACTGTAAAGACGATAGAATAGCAGGATGCAATCCATATCTACCTTAAGACTTGAAATAGAGGCTTTTTATTTTGCCTTTTTAGTAGTTATTATAGGCGTAAAAGAATAAATACTACAAACTAAAAAGTGAAGCTACCACGTAAAAAAGCGTATTTAGGAGGGAATATAATGACATTTGAAGAATTATTGAAAGCTCAAGGATTAACAGATGAACAAATAGCTGCAATCATGGGTGCTATGAAGGAAAATAAGATATATACAACATCAGAAGAAAAAATCGAAGAGAGGTATGAAAAACTTAAGGCTGAAAGAGATGGACTTAAAGCTAAAGTCGAAACAGCAGATACTACTATAGCAGATCTTAAAAAAGCCAATAAAGACAATGAAACTCTTCAGGCAACAATAAAAACTCATGAGGATACAATTGCTACTATGAAAACGGAATATGAAGCTAAAATCAAAGGTATGGCAAAAATATCTGCAATCAAAAGCAAATTATCAGATGCTAAATATCCGGACTTGATTGAAAGCAAGTTTGACCTAGAAAAAATAACAGTATCAGAAGATGGGAAAGAAGTTTTTGGCATTGATGAGCAATTAACAGCTATCAAGGAGCAGTATAAGGATTTGTTTGTACCTAATGTAACGGGACGGGATCCTAATAATACAGGTGGAAGTCCATCTGGTACTAAAAATCCTTGGAGTAAAGAGCACTTTAATTTGACAGAACAAGGCAGAATATTTAGAGAAGACCCGGAATTAGCCGCTAAACTAAAAGCAGCAGCAAAATAGAAAAGGAGAGATATAATGAGTAAATTGAAGTTTAATCTGCAATTATTTGCAGACGGAGACGTAACTAGAATACAGGATGTTATTCAGCCAGAAGTATTTACTCCATACGTAGTGAATAGAACAATGGAGCTATCCGAGTTAATTCAATCGGGGATAGCAGAACATGATGAAGAATTTGACAGATTAGCTAGTGGTCCTAATACATTGATTCATATGCCATTTTGGAATGATTTAACCGGTGACCCTGAGACAATGAAGGATTCAGGTGAAACACAGCCAGGTAAAATAACTACCGGCAAAGATATTGCTAGGAAATTAGCGTTTGTTAAATCATTTGGTGCAAATGCATTAGCTGGACACTTAGCAGGTGATGATCCAATGAAAGTTATTGCAGATAGATTTGCAGCATATTGGAATAGAGTATATCAAAACATACTATTATCCATATTGGATGGAGTATTTGCATCGCCAACAATGACAGCAAAGGTACATGATATAACAGCATTAGAAGGAGACAAAGCAGTATTGACGTCTGATTCCTTCCTAGACGCACAGCAATTGATGGGAGATGCTAAAGAACTATTGACAGCAGTTATGATGCATTCAGAAGTAGAAAATCATTTGGTTAAGCAAGACCAAATAGAAACCATAAGAGACTCTCAAGGCAACGTAGTGATGAAAACTTACAAAAACAAGAGAGTAATAGTTGATGATGCCATGGCATATGATCCAGTTACTAAGGCTGCTGAAATGTATATCTTTGGTAGAGGAGCTATAGCTTGGGGAAATGGTAGTGATCCTAAGATAAAGGAAACAGAGGTAGTAAGAAAAGGACTATCTCTAGCTGGAGAAGATATATTAGTAAACAGAAAGATTTCAATTTTGCATCCAAGAGGAATTAAGTTTACTGAAAAGTCAGTAGCTGATGATTTCCCAACAATGGAAGAACTAGAAGTTGCTACAAACTGGGAAAGAGTATATGAACCAAAGAAAATAAGAATTGTTAAGTTCTTATTTAAACTAGAGAATACAATATAGTGGGTGGGGTAATCCCTGCCCTTTATATTTATAGGAGGTATTAATTATGGATAGATACCAAAGAAGAGTATTAAAATTAAGAGAGCATGTATTAAGTCAGCAAGTAAGCAGAGATACTAAAGAAGAATTATACAATGAAGAGTTAATTCAAGATATTGATGTGGCCCATGGGTTAGCAATTAAAGAAGACTTCATCAGATGCCTAGAAGATAAAACAGTAACGGAGTTAAAAGCCATGGCCAAAGAAAGAGAGCTTAAAGGTTATAAGAATATGAAAAAAGAAGAGCTTATCAAATTATTGGAGGGGGCTGAATGATATTAGCTCCCTTTTAGATTGGAGTTGATATAGTGCATAAGGAGGATATGCTAGCATTGGTAAAACAGAATTTAGGTATTCAAGATAACGATAAAGATTTAATAATCCTGGATGCAATTCAAGATGCCCTTAATTACTGTAATTTAAAAGAGCTTCCGGAAGAAACAGAGATATATATTCGGAAAAAGGCCAAATCTATAATTGACTACGAAAAAGAACACGGTTCAGACGCTGTATTTGACGTTAAATCCATTAGAGAAGGGGACACCGCTATTACCTATAACGTAGATGATAAAATCTCAAAGGAGACCATCTACGGCTTGTCTAAAGAAGACAAAAGAAACCTACAACAGTTCAGGAGGTTGAGAAAATGAAAAATCCTTTTGAAGTATTGTGGAAAGATAGAATGGATATCTATAGATGGGTTGATGTTGTTGAGGGTGGTGTTACCAAGAGTAAAGAAGAATTAATATATTCAAATATCAAATGTCAGTATAGCAAAGGATCTCTAGCAGATACTGGGGAAGGGGTACCAACTCTAACTAATTCATATAGTTTATTTTGTAACTTAGAGACGGGCTTGCAAGAAGGAGATAGGGTTGTAGTTACTCAAATAAATGGTAAACAAGTAACTTTAACAATAGGTGAAGGATTCCCTTACACAAGACATATGGAGTTTAGCGTGAAACGAGATGATACTGTATGAGTAATTATAGCGAGAATAAAAAAGCTATTGACCAATTTAGAAAGGATCTTAAGGCAATGTTTGATGATATAAGAGACATTGATATAAAGGTTTTAAATAAAGCAGTCAATGAGGGAGTTGAGGTAGCTAAGGAAAATACTAATGCAAGTAAAGGAGGAAATGTTGTTGAGTTTTATACTAGAGATGGTAAACATGTTAAATTTACTATCGCAAAGGCTTTAGTAGGTAAAAAAATGAAGGAGGCTTGGAGAGCACTACCTGCAGTTAAATCCAAGGCCGGAGTTACTAAAATAATGGTTAACCTAGAAGATTATTCTAGTTTTGTTAATTATGGGCATGTTATAAGAAATAAAAAAGGTGGTCCTGTAAAAGGATTTGTAAAAGGTCAGTATATGCTGGAGAAAGCTATAAGTAAAGCAGAAAATACCATGGTTAAAGAGTTTAAGAAAGAAGTTGAAAGGGTGAACAGAAAACATGATAAATAATATAAAACAGACTATAGTGAATAGACTCTTAGAATTATATCCTGGTTATACAATTTATGATGAAGATGTTCCTCAAAACTTTAAAACTCCCTCTTTTTTGATTACTTTAATAGAACAAGACTATAATAAACGGCTCAATACTAAATTTATAAGTCTTATATCATTTGATGTTGCTTATTTTAGTAATAAAAGGATTACGGAAATAAAAGAGGATTGCTTTGACAAGCAAATGTCTCTGTTTAGGAGCCTTGATTTAATAGGCAGCTATAGAGTTTTAAATAAACAAGCAACAATAACAGATAATGTACTGCATTTTACATTTAATATTAACTATTCAGAGATAAACAATGAAAGGTTTACAAAGATGCAAAAGCAAACTACAAATACGAATATATAAAGGAGTGAGAATATGGCAGGATCATGGGAAATTCAAAATAAAATACTCCCGGGAGCCTATATTAATTTTAGAACCAATGCACCTTTATCTATTACGCCAGGTGATAGGGGAACGGTAGTATTGTTGCAGGAAATGAGCATAGGTAAAGAAGGCGACATATATACAATTACTGCAACGGAAGATGATTATCCTGAAGGTGTGACAGCAGAAGATAAGCTATTAGCAAATGAGGCATTAAAAGGTGCTAAAACTGTATTGATTTATAACTTAGGTGCTGAGCATGATGAAGAAAGTATTACAAATGCATTAGCAGCACTTAGAACAATTAGATTCAATACACTGGCATATCCATATGATGGGGCTGGTTATGAAGCAAACAAGCAGGCAATTACAACTTGGATTGAGGCTATGGGTAAAGATGAAGGGATGATGGTACAAGGTGTAATTGCAAATCTTGATGCAGATTCGGATGCAGTTATTAATGTATCTCAAGGAATTAAACTTTCCAACGGAACAGATCTCACTGCTGCAAAGACAACTGCATGGGTAGCAGGACAAACATCAGGGGCAAGTGTGAACAAATCAAACACCGGTCAAAAATATGTTGGTGCTATTGATATAGTACCTAGAATGACTAAAAGCGAAATGGAGGATGCTATTACTTCGGGCCAGTTTATATTTAAAGTAGATAGCATGCAGAATGTTACAGCGGTTTATGATATTAATTCTCTTACTTCTGTAACAGTTGATAAGGGTAAACAATTCAAGAAGAATAGAGTTGTTAGGACCATTAATGGGATAAACAATGATATTACTGAAATATTCGAGTCTAATTATGTAGGGAAGGTAAATAACAACGACGATGGTAGATCATTATTAAGATCCACTTTGATTGAATACTTCAATGAGCTTCAGAGAATGAATGCAATTCAGAATTTTACGGCCGAGGACGTTATTGTAAATCCGGGTAATGATTCGGATGCAGTAGTTATTGATTGCTATATCCAGCCGGTTGATAGTGTAGAGAAAATTTATCTATCAATTAATCTATCATAAGAAGGGAGGAATAGATTATGTCAAATTATACAAGATTAGCAGATACTATATCCTCTAAAGAGGGTAAAGCTTTTATTACAATAGATGGATCTAATAGAGAACTATTTGAGATATCCAACTTGAAGGCACAGTTAGATTTGATTATTCAATCAAGAAGAATGTTAGGACATAGAATGACTCAGCATAAGGTCGTAGGTGCTGAAGGTACCGGTTCTATGACTATGTATTTTATGAATAGTGATATGCTTAGACTTGCAATTAAGTATATTAAGAGTGGTACTTACGGAGGGTTAAAGCTACAGGTTAAAAATTATGATGAACAATCAACAATAGGGACTCAGGAGGTAGTTTTATTAAATGTACTGTTAAAAACAATCCCAGTGACAGTACTTGATGATCAATCAGATGATCCTGTAACTATAGATACAGATTTTACGTTTGATGATCTAGAAGGGTTAAGCTATTTTGATTTACCTGAGAATTATAGATAGTCGTGGTAAATACTTCCACCTTTTGATATAATGGGCTTGAAATTATTAATCGGAGAGGTGGTAGATCATGGGTTGGTTAATTGCGTCTATATTTTGTGGATTAGAAGTAATCGCAGGTATAGTAATGACTTTATCTGCATCCAAAGAGAGTATAGAGGGAGCCATTACAGGTTTAATAGGTACATTAGTATTCGCTTATTTAAGTTACTATTTTATGAAAAAATATAAAAAATCTAAGAATAGTAAACCAAAAAAGGTCAAAGAAATTGAATTACAAAATATAGCAATAGAAGATGAAAAAATACAAGAATTACAAGAAGGATTACCCATAATAGAAGAGCATAATTTGTTCATAGGCAATGATATACTTCATTACTTAGAACCTGCAACATTGATTGAAAGCAAAAGAAAGGTTGTAGGACATACTGGAAGAACAGCAGGACTCAGCGTAAGACTTATGAAAGGCGTTACCGTAAGAACAGGAGGATATGGCGGTAATCCTATATATGACGATGTATCAACAACCTTTAAGGGAAAGCTTGCAGCAACTAATGAGAGAATTATATTCGTAAATCAGAAAAAGGGATTTGAAGTTAAATTAAGTAATATTTCTCTAATAGAACCATATGAGGATGGAGTTATTATACAAGTGAAGACTAAGAGTTACCCTTTACTTTTAGATGAGCCTAGATATTTTATGGAATTGCTGAAAATGATAACAACTATGGCTCCAACAAAATAATAATTAATTAGGCACTTACTTAGGTAGGTGCTTTTATATTTTAGAATTCAGCGTTGGTCGGAGCTGATATGAAAAAAGCAAGAGAATGTTACTCTTGCTTTTTGTATTTGTAACTTAGTAATTGTAGTTGTGATAATAGCTCATTAGCAAAATCTATTATTTCTTTATCAGTAAGTTTGTTAATATCAAATCCACCGAATCCCATAATAACATTTTGTTCTAGAAGGAATTTAACTGCTTCCTCTGGAGTAGAGAAAGATCTGGGAAGAAAAGGGGCTTCTTTATCTTCTGTAGTGGAGGATTTAGTATTGGATAATCCCAAAAGAAAATCAGAAGTTACTTCTAAAAAATCTGCTATCTTTGCTAAAGTATCTGGGTCAGGAGAACTATATCCAGTTTCATAATTAGATATAGTGGTTTTTCCAACACCTATATGATTGCCAAGTTCGGTTTGACTGATTTTTTTTTCAATCCTAGATGCTTTTATTCTATTGCCCAAAGTACTCATTATATAAACCTCCTAATACGAAAGTGTTTAATGCAATAATACCCGATAAGAACCTTATTGTCCAATGATTTTGGATAAAGTCCAAAAAAATCAAACAATACTTCTAAAAGTGCTTGACAGTCCAAATATATTGGACTATACTTTATTTAAGATACAAAATAATTGGACTTACAAAGGGGTGAAAAAATGAAAATAGATGCAAGCAAAATTATGCTAGAAAGAGCAAATCAAGGACTAACAATGGGTGAATTGGCTGAAAAAAGTGGATTAAGTATTAAGACTATATCCAGGCTAGAACATAAACAAGTAAATACAAGTTTACCCACAGTAGGGAAAGTAGCAAAGGCATTAGGAAAGAGAGTAGAAGATTTTGTAGTAAACGAAAAAAGATAGTTGCTTTCTTCTTCGACCAAGGTGGCAACTATCTAAAATCAAACCAATAAGTTGTTAATTAATTATACCTCTTATTGGTTTGAAATTCAAGTAAATAATATCTATCTAGGAGGTATAATAAATGAATAATTTACAAGTTTTCAATAATAAAGAGTTTGGAGAAATAAGAGTAGTAGAAGTGAAAGGAGAACCTTGGTTAGTTGGGAAAGATGTAGCTGAAATATTAGGATATAATGAACCTCATAAAGCTATTCAAAGGCATGTAGATTCAGACGATGGGATGAAACATCCCATCCCTACAAAAGGAGGAATTCAAGATAGTTGGATTATAAATGAAAGTGGTCTATATTCTTTAGTCCTAAGTTCTAAGCTACCAAATGCAAAGCAGTTTAAGAAGTGGGTAACATCAGAAGTATTGCCTACCATAAGAAAACATGGAACATATATGACATCTGAAGTAATAGAAGAGACTTTAACTAATCCAGATTTTATTATACAATTAGCTACTAAATTAAAAGAGGAACAAGAAGCAAGAATAGAAGCAGAGAATAAAATAAAATTGGACAAGCCTAAGGTAATTTTTGCTGATTCGGTATCATCTTCTCATACTTCAATATTAGTAGGTGAGTTAGCCAAATTATTAAAACAAAATGGGATAAATACAGGACAAAATAGATTCTTTGAATGGTTAAGAAACAATGGCTATCTAATCAAGAGAAAAGGGACTGATTATAATATGCCTACTCAATACTCTATGGATATGGGGCTGTTTGAAGTTAAAGAAACATCTATAACTCGTAGCAATGGGATTATAAGTATTTCTAAAACTCCTAAAGTAACTGGTAAAGGGCAGGTGTATTTTATAAATAAGCTTAAGGATGAAAAAGGAAACAAAGAAGTAGGTGCTGTATAATGAGAGATGATATAGCTGTTCTTAGCAGGTTTAATGAACTAGCAGATTCAAGAAATATACATTTAGCTGATTCTAAATTGCCAACTGGTGCAAAAAGCGTATATGTCCGTAATGAAACAACACAATTAATCATGGTTAGTAATAGTATATCTGTGAAAGAAAGGGTATTTGAAATAGCTTACTGTTTAGGTCATGCAACTTTGCATAAGGATTTAAATTTTAACATCTTTAATAACAAGGATATACCTCTCAAAAGAGAAATCAATATGGAAGCTAGCAGATTTGCTAACAAGTTATTAGCATTGCTTAATTAGATATGTGGTGATACAAAGCACTCTTAAAAGGGTGCTTTTATATTACAAAAAACAAATAAAAGGAGAGATAATTAATGAGTTCATTAAATGCATTTTTAAATCCAATAAAAATAAAAAATAAAGAGGTTATAGTATCTAGTCGTTTTCAAGAAAATGGAAAACCGGTTCCTTTCATTATTAGACCGGTAACACAGGAAGAAAACAAACAACTTATAAAGAAATTTACTAGAACGAATAAAAAAGGCATTGAATCATTTGATAGGGCAGAATATGTACAAGCATTAACTACAAAAGGGGTTGTATTTCCCGATTTAACAAATGCTGAATTACAAAAGGCGTATGATGTACTAGGAGAAGTTGATTTATTAGGAGTAATGCTTTATGCCGGAGAATATGCTGAATTGGCACGAGCAGTTCAAGAATTAAGTGGATTAGATCAAGATATAAACGGGGACATTGAAGAAGTAAAAAACGAATAGAGCAAGGTGATGTCGAATTTAACTTGGCTCACTTTGCTCTTCAAAAATTACACATATTACCTTCTACTCTTGTGAATATGAGTGATAAAGAAAAAGCTTTTGTTTATGGTAGTATTCAGAAAAGAATTGAAAAAGATCAGGAGGAAGCAAGAAAAATAAGGATGAAGGGAGGTAGGAGACGATAGCTACTTTAAAAGCAATGTTTAAATTGTTTGATGGGTATTCAACAACGATTGATAAAATAAGCAGAGGGACAGATGATGCCACAGATAAGATTATAAAAGCTAGTAGGGGTACTGATGAGCTTAATAATAAACTCGAAGCAACTGGAGCAAGTGCTGATATAGCTAATAATGGATTAAAAAAATTAGTAGGTACCTTTTTAAGTTTAGCAGCTTTTAAAAAAGGGATGGATATTTCTGATGAGTATACTAATACTGCTGCAAGACTTGGATTAATCAATGATGGGCTACAAACACAGCTAGAATTGCAAGATAAGATATTCGCTGCTGCAGATAGGTCAAGAGGGTCTTATTCTGACATGTCAGATGCAGTGGCTAAAATGGGATTATTAGCAGGAAAAGCCTTTGGTTCAAACGATGAATTGATAGCATTCACTGAACTAACACAAAAAGCTTTTAGATTAGGAAATACAGATGCAGCTACTCAACAAGGAGCAATGAGACAGTTGACTCAAGCAATGGCATCTGGGAGGTTGCAAGGAGATGAATTTGTATCCATAATAGAAGGGGCTCCGATGTTAGCTAATGCTATTGAAGATTACATGATAAACGTTCAAAAGGCAGAAGGCACCATGAAAGATTGGTCAGCTCAAGGTATATTGACTGCAGATGTCATAAAGAATGCTTTATTTATGGCTGGTGAAGATATTAATAATATGTTCGAGACATTACCTTTAACCTTCGCTGATGTTGGAAATAAGATAAGTCGTGAGGCTTTAAAAGCTTTTGGTCCTGTCATAGAAAAAGTAAATAATTTAATAAATACTGATGGGTTTGAAAGAATAATTAATACTGTAATTGGTGGTATTTATTTATTAGCCGGTGGGTTAGAGTGGCTAGTTAATATTATTATTGATGGATGGGATATTATAGGACCTATATTAGGAGCAATTGCTACTGTAGCACTCGTAAATATAATATCAGGATTATGGGCAATGATAACACCATTATTACTTCAATTAAGTATATGGCAAATAATGTATCAGCCAATATTACCACTAATTGGAGCAATAGCATTGTTGATATACTCATTAAATGAAACTGGCATAACGGCTTTAGATGTATTTGGAGCTATAGGGGGCGCTATTGGTTGGTTAATAGGTGCACTAGCTAATGCAGGGATTTTTATAGAAAATTCCTTTATATCAATATTTGGAGTTGTTGAAAGTGCAGTATTTGGAGCTATAAATCTTATAATAAAAGGTGTAAATAAGATTATTGAAGCATTGAATAAGATACCTGGTGTTGATATAGGCTCAGTTGGAGAACTAGATGGATATTGGAGTAAAAAAGAATTAATTGATTATGTAAATCTTTCAGATATGTATAAGTCAGGATCAGATATAGGAAAGAATCTCTATACTGGATTAAGTGATAAATTAAGCTCATATTTAGATAAGTTTTCCTTAAAAGGGGACACCCCATTTGATATAGGAGACTACTTGAAAGGAATAGATACTCCACTTACTATAGAAGGAACAGGCAAAAACAACAAAGTAGAAGTTGATATGGATGATGAAGATTTAAAGTACCTTCGAGATATAGCAGAAAGAGAATATGTAAATAAATTTAGTACTGCTACATTGGCACCAAAGATAAGTATTAAATTTGGAGATGTGACCAAGGAAGCAGATGCAGATAAGGTTGCCGGAAGAATTAAAAAGATCCTTCAAGAAGAAATTGCAATAGCAGCAGAGGGGGCTTATTGAGATGAGTGATTATGCTGTCTTTTTTGACTATAACAACACAACATATAGACTTCCTGTCAATCCGGAACAAATAGAGAGATCTACAGTACAAGCAAATGAAAAATATGAGATATTAAAATTAGGGCAAATAGTTATTCCATCCCATATGGAATTGAGAGAATACAACTTTGAGTGTGAGTTTCCCAAGGATCCTTTGCATTATATTGAGACATTAAATGAATTTAAAGAACCAAGTTTTTATTTAAATCTATTTAGGCAGTGGAGAGTTGAATTAAAGCCAATAAGGTTTATAGCAAGTAATAATGCAAGGGATGAGATTAATATTTTGGTATTGATTGAAGAGATGAATGTTGTAGAGAAATCCGGAGAAGAAGGGGATAAGTATGTCTCTTTTAAGCTTCTTGAATATAAGGAATACGGAAAAAAGCTTCAGGTCATAGAACAAATCAATCCAAATAACATTGTACAATTGGCAAGTACAAAGCCAGTTGCAATTCAAGGGAACAACCCTAAAAGTAGCGGTTCTCATACTGTAGTATCTGGAGATACTTTATGGGCAATTTCTAAAAAATATTATGGTGACGGTGCTCAGTATACTAAGATATATAATGCAAATAAAGATAAGATCAAAAATCCTAATCTTATCTATCCTGGACAGGTGTTGATGATCACATGATGGAGTTTTTAGTGAAAATAGATGGACAAACATATGAAATAAGTGAGCTTGTGACAAAAGTATCTTACACTGATAAATTAAACGATGGCTGTGGGAAGTTAGAATTTTCATATATAAATGATGATCTGGTTATTACGAATGGCAGCATAGTAATGTTCAAATACAATGGGGTCAATATATTTTATGGATATGTATTCAAACATGGGCAAAACAAGAAAAAAGAGTTAACTGCTACAGCATATGATCAACTTAGGTACTGCAAAGCCAAGGATACTATTTCAGTAAAAGATGATACCATATCTACATTAGTTAAAAAGATGTGTAATTACTTTAATTTAAAGGCTGGTAACATTGTAGACACCAAGTATACACTACCTATTAGTGTACAAGACGATAAGACTTGGTTGGATATAATATATACTTCTATTAGTGATACCTTGATGAGTATTGGCAAAAAATATGCCTTAAGAGACGAGTTTGGAGACATTGCTGTTAGGGATTTAGAAGATCTAACATTGGATTTAATATTAGGTGATGAAAGTTTGGTATTCGACTTTGATTATGAAAAGTCAATAGATGATGAGTTTTATAATCAGGTTAAGCTGGCCAGTGACAATGAAAAAAGCGGTAAAAGAGATGTTTATATAGTGTATGATAGCAACTCTATTAAAAAGTATGGTTTGTTGCAGTATTTTGAAGTGTTAGATAAAAATGAGAATCCATCACAAGCTAAATCAAAAGCAGACATCTTGCTAAGTCTTTATAATAAAGAGATGGAAACTTTAAGTCTTGAATGTCTGGGTGATACATCCATAAGAGCTGGTACAAGTTTCTTTGGGAGAATTGCCGATATTGATCTGAATAAAAGACTTATAGTCAAGTCAGTTACACACGAGTTTCTTCCAGTGTACACGATGTCACTTGAAGTAGCAATTTAATATGTGCAGGGGGTGAAGTTAACAACATGCTTAAAGATTTAACAGGAATGAGATTTGGGAGACTTACTGTTATAAAAAGAAATAGGGATAAATTTATAGGGAAAAGGAAATATGTAATGTGGTTATGTAAGTGTGATTGTGGAAATGTAGTAACTGTGTATGCAACACATCTTCAGCAAGGTAGGTGCAAAAGTTGTGGTTGTTTGAAAAGAGAAAAACTGATTAAAAGAAATACTACACATGGGCTAAGTAATACCAGGTTATACCAGATATATGCAGATATGAAAGATAGATGCTACAACCAAAATAATTCATGTTATAAAGATTATGGTGGAAGAGGAATTGTAGTGTGTAATGAATGGCTAAATAGTTTTAGAAACTTCTATGATTGGAGTATAGCTAATGGCTATAAAAAGTCATTAACCATAGATAGAATTGATGTAGATGGAGACTATACATCAGATAACTGTAGGTGGAGTATACAAGTCGAGCAACAGAATAACAAGAGAAACAATCATTTATTAACATATAATGGAGAAACTAAAACATTATCTCAATGGGCAAAGGAATTAGGAATAAAAGGAGTTACTTTATCAGCCAGAATTAATATTTATGGCTGGAGTATTGAGAGGGCTCTTACCACGCCAATTGATACCAACAAAAGGAAGAAGATATTTTATGATAAATGAGATTAAAACGATAGTTCAAAATTACCTCAATAATGCTAAACTATGCAATATAATGCTTGGAACTGTTGAAGGTGAAGGAATAAGAATAAGCGATAAATTAGTAGTACCAATTGAACTTGTAAAGGGGAATTTAAAAGATTACGTATCTGCAGGAGATAAGGTAAGGATAATAAGAAATCACGGTGGTCAAGAATTTTATATTATTGAGATTGTTGGTCAAGAATTCATTATTAAAGGAAGTTCAATTAAATTGTCTATAGATGGAATTACTAGAGAGTACAAGGTTGAGGATGTGATTAAATGATTCCTAATTCAGGAATTAACCGCAATTTAAGCATCATAAACGAGCCTAGTGTAAGCAAGACATATAGATTATCAAAGGATAAAATACAAGGCTTTACAGACGAATTACAAGCTTTAGAACAAGCTATATATAAGGTACTAAATACTGAAAGGTATGAATACCCAATATATAGCTTTTCTTATGGAATAGAATTAGAAAATCTTATAGGGAAGAATCCCACATATGTAAAGCTAGAGCTTAAAAGAAGAATTCAAGAATGTTTACTCCAGGATGATAGGATAAAAAGTGTAGATAATTTTGATTTTGATATAACCGGAGATGAATTATTGTGTACTTTTGAAGTAAAAGGCATCTATGGTGATTTAAGTATCGCTCAGGAGGTGAGTATATAGTGTTTGAAAGTATGACATATGAAAAAATACTAGCTGATATGCTGTCTAAAGTAACTAGTGACGTAGATAAAAGAGAAGGATCTATTATATATGATGCGCTTGCTCCTTGTGCCTATCAATTAGCGCAGACTTATTTTATGTTAAATCATTTTATTGATCTTGTATCAGGTGATACTGCAGTAGGTGAATATCTTGATAGGGTAGTAGCAGATTATGGACTTACAAGAAAGCCTGCTACAAAAGCAATAAGAAAGATAGTTGCGACGAAAGATGTTCCTATAGGTAGCAGATGGGGGATAAACGATATATCTTATGCTATCACAGAGATTATATCACCGAATATATATAATGCTGAATGTGAGCAGTATGGGGATATAGGCAATGCATATACTGGTACGCTTGAGAATATTGACAATATATCCGGAGTTACAGCTACACTTACTGATATTATTGTTTCAGGTCAGAATACAGAGTCAGATGACAATTTAAGATCAAGATTTTATGCATACTTACAGAGGCCTTCCACCTCCGGGAATGCATTTAATTATAGGGAGTGGGCAATGAGTGTGCCGGGTGTGGGTGATGCAAAGGTATTTCCTCTATGGAATGGCAATGGCACAGTAAGGGTGCTTGTAGTAGACAGTAATATGGAAATTGATGAAACTCTAGAACCGGTTGTATATGAGTATATTGAAGCAGTACGCCCTATAGGCGCATCAGTTACAGTTGATAGTCCTGAACAAAAGATAATAGGAATAACGGCAAATATTGTATTAGATGGGTCAGCCGCTTTTGACGATGTGGTCAATTCGTTTACTGAATTGATAGTTGAATATTTCAAAGACTTGATATTTGAGATATATAGTGTGAGCTATGCAAAGATAGGAAGCATACTTTTATCTACTCCAGGAGTGGCAGATTATGACACTCTTTTAGCAGATGGTGATAACGTAAATATAGAAATAGGCGAAACCGAAATGCCTATCGTAGGCAATATAGAGCTAACGGAGGTAAGCTAATGAATCTAATAAATTTATTACCTTCCATATATGATGAAAATGACACTATGAAGAAGTTACAGGAAATACTAAGTATTAAAACGGATACGCTGGCCTCTGACCTTAATAAAACAATTGATCAATGTTTTGTTGATACGGTCACTGACTTATTGAGTAGATATGAAAAGATTTATGGTTTGACTGTGGATGTTACAAAGTCAAATAAATTTAGGCGTGAAAGAATTAAAGCAAGGGCAAAGGGCATAGGAACTGTAACAAAGAAAATGATGGAAGATGTAGCTGCATCATATAGCAATGGAGAAGTTGAAGTAATTGAAAACTTTGAAGATTACAGTTTTATTGTAAAGTTTGTTGGAACAAGAGGCATTCCGGCTAATATGGAAGACTTAAAACTTACAATAGAAGAGATTAAGCCGGCACATTTAGCATTTATTTTTAAATTTACCTATATAACTTGGGATGAAGTAGAAAATTATAACAAAACATGGAATGAGTGGGATAGTTTAAATCTTACTTGGGATGAGTTTGAAACATATAGAGAGGTGATATAATGCCAAGTGAAAATAGAACACAAAATCTTGGGTTGAATCAATGGCAAGGTAATGAGTATCCTAAAAGGCAAGATTTTAATGAGGATAATTTTAAGGTAGATGAAAAGATTGCAGAAATATCAGAATCAATACAAAACATTGAAGTTCCTGTTAAATCTGTAAATAATAAAACAGGGGAAGTAGTATTGAACGCAGGTGATGTAGGCGCTGAAACTCCTTTGGGGGCTCAAGCTAAGGCAAATACAGCAGAAGTTAATGCTAAAGCATATACAGATATACATGAACAAAAGGCAGCTCCACATAGTGGACATGAAACCCCTTCAGGAGCACAAGCAAAAGCTAATGCTGCTCTAACTTCTGCAAATAGTTATACAAATCAAGAAGTTACTGCTACAAAAGGATTGATAGGTACTATATCAGGATTATTGACTACTGCAAAAGGTAATTTAGTAGCTGCAGTAAACGAAATATTCAATGACCTTAAGACGCATAAGAATGATAATGCGAATCCTCATGGAGTGACAAAAACTCAAGTAGGATTGCCTAATGTGGAAAACTATGCTATAGCGACCCAGGCAGAAGCACAAACGGGAACTAGTAATACTAAATATATGACACCATTAAGGACGAAAGAGGCTATGGACATGTTTCCAGCATTTGAGTTATTATCATCTGCGACAACAAGCACTGACGCAGCAGAAGTGGCTATTACTATTCCTTCTGGGTATGATGAAGTACTGTTAGTTATAGATTCGTTTATGCACACTGATGCCTCTAATAGAGATGTTCATATGATAGTTAATAATTTGACCGAGGTTAACGATTATATATCCCACAGTATTAGAAGCACTTCTATTTCTTCAGGAGCAACAACTTATATTCCTTTTGGCTCAGCAACTGGTAATCTTTCTAAACAGACAATCAGTGCTTCAGTATATTTTAAAAAATATAGCAATAGGTATTTAGTGTTAAGTAGTAGTAATGGAGCGTTACAACTTACAACTTTTGGAGCGGTATATACAACTAATCTTATTAAAGTAACATTTATACTATCAAATAATTCCAATGGATATAAAATTAGAGCAGGTGCTAAATTTGAAGTGTGGGGTAAAATAATATGAGTAAATATATATATAATGAACAAGGGAAATGGTTGATAGAGGGTATATTACAATGTCTTGTAGAGCCTTCTGATGAATATATAAGTGAACAAGAACGATTAGAGCAGGAAAGATTAGAACAAGAACTAATCAACAATCTAAAACCTACCCCAAAAGAAGTTTTAATGGCAGAAATAGAATTAGAAGTTGTAAATTTATTGATAGAAAGTGAGGTGCTATAGATGAATGTTATACAGAAAAAATTAGTCGAATCTTACACGGTATTAGTCATGGCTGAGGTAATGGTTATTGATGAAGTACCTGAAACAAAGAAGATAGGTGCTACAGAATACCCTATACGCTCAGAAGTAGAAATTGAAATTGCTAGAAAGACAATTGAAATATTAGGATAAGACGTATATTGATATTTATGCGCAATATCAATAACACCGAGAAGGGTATTTTTTTATGCCCTTCTTGGTGTAAAAATTTATAAAACATAATAATAGTTATAATTATCTAACCTTCTATCTACAATATATTAGTTCAAAAATAAATGAACTAATACACTAAAGAAGAAGGTGTTAAAAATAGACATTTTAAAAGTAATATCTTATTTATTTATGTTTGTTATGGTTATATATGTTTTATTAAAATTAGAATTAAAATATGAAGGGATTATTAAAACAATATTTAAGGTAATATTCCCGCTAGTTATATTTAATCTAAAGTTTTTACAACCAGAAACAACTAAAACAAAAATCATTGAATTCATAATAGAGCTTATTAACTATTATATGTAGATCCAGAAAAGAAGAACTTACCTAGGTAGGTTCTTTTTTACGTAAATTTTGGAGGTGGACATATGGAAAAATCAGTATGTGATGAAAGACATAAGCGAATTGATGAAATACTTGATACACAAGATAGGCGGCTAAATAGTCATTCGGAAAGACTAGATAAGATAGAGTATGTAAATGGAAGATTAGAGGAGAGGTTAGACGGTTTAATTGATAAACTAGGAACTCTCAACACCACTCTAAAATGGTTTATAGGTTTATTAATAGGAGCTTTTGTAAGCTTCTTTTTTTATGCAGTCCAACAAGGATTGTTTAAGTAGGAGGTGAGATAAGTGAAAACTAATATAGAACTAGTAGAGTTTGCAAAGAAAGCATTGC